>Ga0257115_1001545_pt1 | contig 15253 bp, 18 predicted proteins | sample SI112_100mmetaG_FD_194465 | JGI IMG/M metagenome (GOLD analysis project Ga0257115, IMG submission 194465) | Marine microbial communities from Saanich Inlet, British Columbia, Canada - SI112_100m | ecosystem: Environmental > Aquatic > Marine > Inlet | place: Canada: British Columbia | collected...
CACCTTCACCATAAACTCATGGCTCTTGATGGTAGTAGCAGTGTTCCTAGGCTTAAGTTGTGTGTAGTGCCTCTTGGTTGAGTTCGAGTCATACTTGTCACCATTCTCAAACCACTCACCAAGCAGTGTACTATAAATATACATCGGGTGATGCTCACCATAACTATACACAATATACAACTCATCAGATGGTGTCCATAACTCTCTATGTCTCCATCTCCCGAAGGTATTGCTACCATCGAACGACTGCATAAGGGTGGTGTAGTCCGAAGCATCTTTGTTAGATGTCTTATGTATGGTATACCCCTTGATGTCATCAGCCATTAGTTAGCCCCCACTACCATCTGCTTTAATCTATGGTTTGGTATAGATAACTTTGTGTTAAGTGGTGCAGTGCCCTTTACCCCGACCTCATCAAGGTATGCTAGATACTTGTCAGTGTCCACCTCTAACGGACAGATAGCGTTGAAGAACGTACTGAAGTAGGCTAATAACGTCTGCTTGTTGCTATTAATAAGGTTATGTGTAACCTCGTAGTTAAGCCAATCCTGCTGATTGTGGCTATGCTCTACCCCATAAACCATGGCATCACCATGAGTATAAGCCTTGGTAATGTGAGTATGCTGTGGTCGTCTTGACGGTGATGCATCAAGGTAGAGTGTGTTAAACGGTGTTAATGCTTGTTGTTGTAGTGTTGATAAGTTCATAGTTGTTTCCCTTATAAGTTGTTGATAGGCTCTGTTATGTTATTCCAGAACGCAAGAAAGCCCACCTTGACAGTGGGCTTAAAGTTGTTGTTAGTAACTGGTTGATAATTAACCAAGTACAGTCACAGTAGGACGAGATGCAGTAGAACCATCTTCCTTAGTCGGTAACATTGCTACATATGGTGAGTTACCTCTACCACTTAGTAAGACTGGTGATAAGTCCTTCGCTGTGCTATCCGGAGTGAAGAAGTTAAGTTCAGCAGTATGCTGTTTAGCGTATCCAACCATTGCAGTATGTAAGTCCTTTACATTCTCTTGGTTAAACTTACCCTCTGCATTTGCTCTTACAGTGATTTTATTCTTAGTGTTTAAGATTACTTCTACATTTCCGCTATATATTCTAGCCATGATATATTCTCCTTAATGATGGGTATCAACCCTTAGATTGTTAGTTAACAACACCATGTTATTAACCATAAAGAAGTCTTTTATAAGACTCTTAAGACTCGGATAAGGAATTTAAAATAAAATCCTCAGCCCTCGACCTCGACAAAAGTCTGCCACGACTCCGCCGATTTGTCAAATTTCGAGGGGTACACAGAGAAAGTGGTCGGTTTAAAGTGTAAAGTTTAAAGAGAAATAGATAGACCAGTTGTAAAGTTAGTATCAAATAGAGGTGTAAAGTGTAGTAGTAATCGCGCGCGTGTATTTTAAAAGGGGGTCGAATTTCCATAAATAATCTATAAAAAGTGTAAAGTTATGTAAATAATCTATGTAAAGTTATGGAATGTATTAAAAAAATGTATCGCTAGAGGGTGCATTGGAGTAGGGGTTGATGAAAAATAATCTATAAAATCTACAAAAAAATATTTAATGTGAGGCTAAAAATATGTTGGCGTTTTAAATGTTTGTGTCAAAGTAATATTTATGTAAAAAACATTTTTTCAGAGAAAGACATAAATATTTGTAGATTATATAGATTATATGTATTAACTTATATATATATATAGGGACTCAAATCCTTTTGTATCAATGGTTTTGCCCTAACTTTACATGTAAAGTTCTCCAACAATCTATGTGGTTAAACACACCTATATTAAGATTATGTTATGTAGATTATTTTAAAACTTTACACCCTCTAGCCCAGTTATAGCAAGGGATACAGAAATAATCTATCTTTTATCCGTCGAAACTTTACTAGTAAAGTTGGGGTGTAAAGTGTAAGGTTAGTGATATATCATGAAAAACGTATCAACAATGAGAGATTTAGGTGTAAAGTGTAAGGTTATACCTCCTTGACTTTACATTTTATACTGTTCGATTTACCATGGTATAACCCCCCGAAGTATGGCCAATATCTTTTTTAAAATAAACCAACTGGTTGACGTGATTAACATAGGTTAACTTACCTTATCGCAGACGTAAAAAAGCCCTGATTGCTCAGGGCTTAGGTCTTACTTAGTTACTTCCTGGTTAATCCCTTGGCTCGTCTGAATCTGTATAACTCTGACTTGCTTGAGAACTTTTGTCTTATCCAGCGTTTGCCATCAATAGACTTTTCAAGTAGTATGTATCTGCGTTCGTCTTTCATATATTACTCCTTTTTGTTATAGTAGGGCATTTCACCCTGTGCTTTGTTTTTCGTTGAAGTTAGGCTAGTTTTTCAATCTTACTCTTACTAGCGCCCTTCTCTTGCTTAGGCAAGATGGTGAGTCTTGGATTGCCGTATCTGTCTGCCATTAACACTGCATCAGTACCGCCATCTATAACAAAGTAACTCCATTTGTGAACATCTGCCTTCATCGTATCTGCTAACTCCAGCATTTTCACTTTCAACGCTTCAGCGTTTTCGTTACTCCAATCACCCTTATCATCTCTTTTAAGTGCGATTTCACCCTTGGTGTTTTTAACGATGGACACCATACCCTCATATATTCTACTCATAATATCTCCGTGAGTGTTTACGAGCCAACGAGATTGTTGACCCGTTGTATCAAGAGAAGCGATTGCTTTCTCGATGGTTCTAATCTGCCATACTTTTCTCGATTTGTCAAATTTGGGCTTGTATGGAGTCGATTTGCAATCGTATACAGCGTAAGGCGTGTAGAGCATTTGAGTGCATACTTTGACCCCCCGAGCATATAAGTATTATTTGTTAGAAGCAGAAGTAACAGACGAAAAGAAACCCTGCTTTCGCAGGGCTCTTGGTTAGTTGGATTGTTCCAGTAGTTCCTCCATGGCTTCTTCTATTACTGCTGTCAGCCTTAGGTTATATCCTTCCTCTGATAGTTTGTCCTGTAGGGCTTTGAACTCTGTTGCTAACTTAGCATCTATCCTCGCTGATACTACAGTCTTTCTACTATTGGTGGATTCTATTATGTTTTCTATCTTCATGTGTACTCCTTGGTTGGTGAGGGCTTTCGCCCTCTTGGTTGTTAGTATCTTAGTTCGCCGTAGCGTGTTACGTAGATTGCTATCACGGCTTCTGCATCTTCTAGTTCTGCACCTTGTAAAGACCTGATGTCCTCGCACATCTCTAGGTGGCTCTCCAACTTTACTATCTCCTTCTGCAGTCCGTCTACCATCTCTAATAGTTCTGCGTTGCGTTTCATTTCACTCATGTGTTACTCCTATATTGTTTAAAAGTATCAACGTCTTGTTGATGGTTCTAATCTGCCATATATTTACTAGTTTGTCAAGTTTACTGTTATATGGAGTCGTTTGAACGCTGTTGCACGGACAGGCAGGGGGGGCACTTGGACACAGAACTTTGACCCCCCACCCCTATAAATGTAAACCTCTCAATCCAAGACCTCCAAAAAGTAACGCTTTACACTATTGTAAAGAACTAAAAAAATTCCTACTAAAAAATTTGCATCTCCCAAAAAACCCTGTTATAGTACACCCATGGATAGATTACCCCTTAATCACACGAAGTGGTCAGATAGGCTAGCGTTCGACATGGCATTGCTCTTAGAGAAGAGTGGTGAAACACTAGATGAAGTTATTGAACGTCATGATATTACACCTAGTGAGATGCTGGTATTTAACGAGGACCCAATCTTTAGGAAGAAGGTGGAGGTTTATCGTGACGATATTCGAGAAAAGGGTGTAACGTTCCGACTTAAGGCCCGTGCTCAGGCAGAGGAATTGCTGATGACATCGTGGCAACTTATACACAGCCCAGAGGTATCACCAGCAGTTAAAGCAGACTTGATTAAGTCGACGGTGAAGTGGGGTGACCTAGAGCCTAAGACATCAAGCCAAGACGTGGAAGCTGGTGGCGGTGTGAAGATTACTATTAACCTTGGTGAGTCCACGCATCAGATGACACAGGTGATAGAGCATGACGAGGCAGACGCCCAGCTTATCGGCGCTAGTTAAGGCGTTCGACCGCGTATTTGAAGAGTTACCAGCTAAGAAGTTTAATACGACCAGAGCCTACCACGACTTCGCGAATGACCTGATAGCATCAGGCATAAGCTTTCGGGTTAAGATAGTTAAGAAGCGTAAGGCCAGCCCAAGTTATATTATGGTTATGCTGCTGCAGACGGTGGACATGACCAAGCCAGATGCACCACCGCTAGAGCCACACGACCACTCGCGGTCCGCAGAGGATGCGCCGGATACAGACAGCGTGGACATAATCGGGGCGTGTCCGTCATGTGGCGTGCTTATGGCTAATAGTGAGTGGTGTGCGTACTGTGGGGAAGACACAGCGAAATTGTATATCAAGGAGAGTAGGGATGAGTCAAGGCACTGAGATAGACTACACGCCGCCCACAACGGGTAGGGCGTTTATGTTGAGTGATTCGCCGATGCGGACACTTATGGGACCTGTTGGTAGTGGGAAATCGGTGACGTGCTCGTTTGAGGTAGTGCGTCGGGCGACGATGCAGAAGCCCAACGCCAACGGCATACGCAAGACGCGAGCTGCTATTGTCAGAGAGACGGCAAGGCAGCTGGCAGATACGACGATTAAGACATTTTTAGATTGGTTCCCGCCGGGGCAGTGTGGGCGGTACATGCGTACGACCAAGACGTACTTCATGAAGATGGGGGATGTTGAGTGTGAGGTGATGTTCCGAGCACTGGACGACGCGGACGACGTGGCTAACCTTAACTCGCTGGAGCTGACGTTCGCATGGTTTAACGAGTGTCGGGATATTCACCCTGACATTATTGATGCGATGTCTAAACGTGTGGGGCGGTTCCCGTCGAATAAGGACGGGGGGCCGACTTGGCATGGAATGTGGGGGGATACCAACCCGCCGACGATGGACACGTGGTGGTATTATCAGATGGAGCACATCGACCCTAAGGATGGGGTGAGTGAGAACGACAACGGCTGGGATGTGTTCAAGCAACCATCAGGTCGTGCTCCTGACGGAGAGAATGTTGAGAATTTGCCGGAGGGGTATTACGATACACAGGGTCGGTCTGAAGAGTACATAAGGGTTTATATTGACGGTGAGTATGGGCTATCAAGTGCTGGTATGCCAGTGTACAAATACTTCCGTCCTGATTACCACATGTCCCATGAGCCACTTAACCCGATTGTTAACGGTGTGAGACCCATCGTTGTTGGGATGGACTTGGGGTTAACCCCCGCGGCTGTCATCGGGCAGCAGGATGCGAAGGGGCGTGCGATAATCCTTGACGAGGCCGTCAGCTTCGACATGGGGATACAGAGATTTATGCGGACGGTGCTCAAGCCGCTGCTATATGAGAGATTTCCAGGGAGCCCAGTGATGATAATCGTGGACCCCGCTGGTGTGCAGAGAGCACAGACGGACGAGCGGACAGTAGTGGACATCATCAAGGCGGAGGGATTTAAGGTTAGGCCTGCGAAGACTAATAGTGTCTCGGCGAGACTCAACGCGGTGGATGAATACTTGATGAGACATGTGGATGGCGAGACGGCGTTCCTTGTAGACCCTAGGTGCACGAAACTTAAGAGTGCTATGATGGGTGGATACAGGTATCATAAGAAGAACGGTACGATTGATAAGAACAAACACTCGCATGTTGCAGAAGCGCTGCAATACTTGATGCTGCACATAGGCAGTATTGACGAGGGTGTAGAATTAAATCGGAGAAGAAGTGTAAAACCTGCCCCCGCGATGGGGTGGACATGATATGATGTCCTCGGGTGTGGTTTACTCTCCTCTTCCACATTGTAGTTACACACCCACCCCCCGATGAGTCACCTCTCGGGGGACCTTTTATTATAAAATAGTTGCATATGACAAACAAAACGTGTAAAACTAAGTTAAAACAGCCACATATAGGGACATTTGGGGGAATTAAATGCCAGGATTGACAGTGCTTAGAGTAGTGGATAACGCTACAATGGTAGCAGATGAGCAGGAAAATGCAGCCCGTGAGCTACAAGAAAGGCAGAATGAGCCCTTATTTCTAGGTTTAACTGCATATCTCCGTGAGTGTTGGGACGCTGCTAGGCAAGCGAAGAAACCTATTGAGACTATTATGCTTAAAGCCATGCGTCAGCGCAATGGCGAGTATGAGCCAGATAAACTTTCCGCGATTAATAACCAAGGTGGCTCGACAATCTTCATGGGGATTACTGAAGTTAAGTGTCGCGCTGGCGAGAGCTGGTTACGGGACATCTTATTAGACACTGGTACTCCACCATGGGACTTAGGTCCGACACCCCTCCCTGATTTATCCCCAGCGCAGGCTCAAGAGATTGAAACAGTGTTCGCTGAGAACGTGCTGAAGATTGTCGAGACAGCAGGCCAAGCACCTACAGCAGTTGAGATGGCAGAGATGAAAGAGATGGTCACACAAGACTATCGCTTTAAGATATTACAAGAAGCTCAGAACCGTGCGGATAAGATGAAGGTTAGAATCAGCGACCAGTTTGCACAAGGTGGCTGGGCAGATGCGTTCAATGAGTTTGTTACTGACCTTGTTACATTTCCGTGTGCCTTCATTAAGGGGCCCGTAGTTCGACGTCAACGTCGGCTAGAGTGGGCGCAAGACGAAAGCGGTGCGACTGTTGCTAAGGCTGGCGAAGAGTTAGCTCCTGAGTATGAAAGAGTAGACCCGTTTATGATTTACCCTGAACCGGGGATTACGAATATTGATGAAGGGTATTTATTTGAACACCATCCGCTAACACGCATGGAGCTAGCAGAACTTATTGGTGTGCCTAACTATGATGAGGACGCAATACGTAAGCTTCTTCAGGAAGGCAATTCAGGTAGCTGGATTAATGAAGACCATAAGCTTGAGAAGGAAGATGCAGAGCGTAAGCCGCAGAGCCTTAACAGACCCACAGAAATTTTTGACGCCTTAGAGTTCCACGGTAAAGTGAGCGGTAAGATGCTACGCGAGTGGGGACTAGATGAAGAGGAAGTACCTGATGAAGCCAGAGAGTATGAAGCGTGTGTCTGGATTATAGGTAACTACGTTATTAAAGCCGTATTAAACTACGACCCACTGGGAGAAAAACCTTATGCTAAGACATCGCTTATTAAAAGCCCAGGAGCTTTTTGGGGTAAAGGTATACCCGAAGTTATCGAAGATGTACAAAATATCTGCAACGCATCTGCACGAGCTTTGGTTAACAACATGGGCATTTCTTCAGGTCCTCAAGTGGAAGTTAACCTCGAACGTATTCCCCCAAATGAAGACATCACTCAACTACACCCTTGGAAAATCTGGCAAGTTACTAACGACCCTATGGGGTCGAGTGCGCCAGCTGTAAGATTCACACAGCCAGATGATAATGCTCAAACGTTGATGGCTGTGTATGAGAAGTTCAGTGCGTTAGCAGACGACCACTCAGGCATACCATCTTATATCTCAGGTGACCTTAATGTACATGGAGCAGGACGTACAGCGTCAGGCCTATCTATGTTGATGGGTTCAGCAGGTAAAGGTATTAGACAAGTTGTCATGCATATTGACAGTGATGTAATTAAAAAGATTGTTCATAGGCAGTTTGTATACAACATGCGCTATGATGAAGATGAAAGTATTAAGGGTGATGTTGAGATTATCGCTCGTGGTGCAATTAACTTAGCAGTTAAAGAAACTGTTAACGTGCGCCGAATTGAATTTCTTAATGCAACCGCCAACGAAATCGATATGGAAATCGTTGGTAAGGATGGCCGTGCCGCGATACTTCGCGAAGTGGCTAAAGGGTTGCAAATGCCTGTGGATGATATCATCCCATCTCGGGAGAAGGCCGGTTTCGTTGAACGCGAGAACGCCAAGCTAGCTAAAGAGACTGCCCAACAGCAGCCACAACAGCCAGCGGGCGCAACTCCAACTCAACCTGACGGCTCTCCCAAAGGTGGTATGGATGGAAACACAGTGAGTAACCGTGTAACAGGAGGTGCGGGTTGATAAAACCTTCACCAGAGGTTGTTCATGCGCTAGGTGCGACTGTACGCCAGTATCCAGTTCTATTAGAATGGATGCAAGGGTGGCAGCAACACGAACTATCGCAGCTACCACATGTTACTACGAACGTGGCATTAGCTCAGGGACGATGCCAAGTTCTAAAAGAACTCTATGAGTTCGCAGAAAAGTCCCCAGAACACGCAGCAGAGTCAAAATGATAGCTGTATTTTATTACGCATACCAATAGGAGCGATAACATGGCAATACCAGAGCAAGTTAAGAAACAGTCAGAGGCAGTACAACAATTATATGAAGACCTTAACACAGAGGAGGGCGTTGTAGCCCAGCCTGCTGAAGAGGGAGAAGTAGTTGAAGCCGTACAAGCCGACCGTGTCGACGAACAAGCACCTCAGTCTGAACCAGAAGAGCAAACGGTTTCAGGCACTCAAGATGATAAACCACTAGAACAGAAGTATAAGACCCTACAGGGAATGTACAATGCAGAGATTCCACGTTTGCACGCAGATAAACGGGAGTTAGCAGATAGAGTTAGCCAATTAGAACAGCTACTTAGTTCAGCAGCGAGTCAACCAACACCTACACCGGCAGCGCCGGAAGTCCCACAGACTCTGATAACAGAGCAGGACATAGAGGATTACGGTGACTCAATCGACGTTATGCGTCGTGTGAACCAAGAAGGAACTAATGCATCTAACCAACGCATCGCCCACTTAGAACAAACGATTCAGCAGTTGCAATCAAATGTTATGCCTCGTGTAGAACAGTTGTCACAACAGCAAGCTCAGAATACTGAGCAATCGTTTTGGGGTGAACTTTCAAATAGTGTCCCGAACTGGAGAGATATTAACGAGAGCCCAGATTTCCAAACTTGGCTTTTAGATATCGACCCACTAACAGGGATTAGCCGCCAGACGTACTTAGAAGATGCACAGAGTAACTTCGATGCACGCAGGGTAGCTAGTTTCTTTTCAACTTGGGGAGGTATGAATGGTATGCCACAAGCTCAGCAAGAAACAACTAGCGCACAGAGTCAGCTAGAGAAACAGGTAGCACCGGGTAAGGGTAAATCCGCCGCTGCGCCTGCGTCGGATAGTGGCCAGACATATACCCCCGCCGATATCACCGCATTTTATGATGGTGTCAAGTCGGGTAGATATAAAGGTCAAGATAAAGAACGTGCTAGAATAGAGCGCGACATTTTCGCTGCACAGCGAGACGGTCGTATTGTCACTGCATAATATAATATAGGAGGCTACAATGGCTTTTGCAGTATCAGCTGGTAAACCAGCATACTCTGGGAACTTTATCCCAGAAATTTGGTCAGGTAAACTGATTGAGAATTTCTACGACGCTACGGTGTTGTCTGCAATCTCAAACACTGACTACGAAGGTGAAATCAAAGCTTATGGCGACACGGTTAATATCCGTACTACCCCTGAGTTAACAATCGAGACGTATGTCAAAGGGCAAACACTTAAAGTTGAAAACCCTGACAAACCTAAGCTACAACTACTTATCGATAAAGGTGAGTATTTTGCTGCGGTTGAAGACGACGTTGATAAAGTTCAGTCGGACATCAAGATGATGGACCAATGGTCTAAGGACGCTTCAGAGCGTATGAAGATTAAGATTGACCAACGTGTGTTAACTGATATCCTTCCGGGTATTTCAGCTAGCAACAAGGGCGCAACAGCCGGTGCTATCTCTGGCAATATTAACTTAGGTGTAACTGGTACTCCAGTTGCTGTATCTACGTCTAATGTTATCGAGCATATCATCAACATGGGTTTAGCTCTTGACGAAGCTAACGCTCCTGAAAGCGACCGTTTCTTAATCATCCCAGCTAAGATGGCTGCGTACATTAAGCAATCAGACCTTAAGGATGCATCAATCACTGGCGATGGTAACTCACCGCTACGTAATGGCCGCTTAGGCATGATTGACAGATTCACGTTATACGTGAGCCACAACTTGAAAAAGACTGGTTCTGAGTTTGACGTAATCGGTGGTCATAAGATGGGTATGACGTTTGCTTCGCAAATGACTAACCTTGAGACTTTACGTTCTGAAACAACTTTCGGTAACATTATCCGTGGCTTGCAAGTATATGGCTACAAGGTAGTAAAACCTGAAGCATTGTCTCAGTCAGTAATCACACTGTAATATAGGAGATATAAAATGGCTACATATACAGACGGTACTGGCTATAACTTAGGCTCAGCAGCACATACTGCTTCTGGCGTAAATAAAGTCGGCGTACTAGAAGTTGAATTAAACTTCGCAACAATCACTACTGACCGTGCAGCAGCGAGCTTAACAGCTCTTGGTGCAAACGACGTATTGACAGCGCTACACATCCCAGCTAAGACTATGGTCTTAGCAGTTGGTTTGGATGTAACAACCGCTGAAGGCGGCACACTAACTATTGATGTTGGTGATGGTTCTGATGTTGACGGTTTCTTAGATGGTGTAAATGCTAACACAGCAGCATCTTACTCAACGTCTTTGGTACTTGCTGAGGCAGCTCCTAACACTGTTACGGGTTACTCAAATGGTAAATACTACAGCGCAGCTGATACCATTGATATTAAAACTATCAATGCAGCTGATACTGCAGTTGTACGTTTATGGGCGGTCGTTGCAGACTGTTCGTAATTTAAGTTAAGGGAGGGGGTTTCGGCCCCTAACCTTTCTTTCTTCAGAGGAGATTTTATTATGGGAGAACAAAGGTGGCTACGCCACAAAACAGACGGCACTATATACGGATGGGATAAATACCTAGCCGACAACGAATTATGCGAAGAAGTTTCTGCAGAGGTAGCATTCCCTGAGAAACATATTCCAAAGAAACAAGAGAAACGAAAGACACAAATGGACTTAACCACTAAAAAAATACCTGCCCAACCCAAGTCAAGTAATGTAGAATTAGATGCGGAAGCATCAAAAGGGCTGCTTAAATGATATTGAATGATGTAATTACTGAGACTAGGCGTATCTTACAAGATATTGATTCGCCCCAACGCTACACTGATGCAGTGTTACTCGGGTTTGCAAACCAAGCACTTAAGCGAATCGCGGTATTACGCCCCGATTTATTTGCTTATGTGGGTGAAGTAACCTGTGTAACAGACGCAGTTCTACAAACTGCACCGACAGATTCCATTAGGGTTATTGAGGTGTATTCAGTAGTCAGCGGTAGCGGCGTTATCGAAGTTAATCGTGAGACACTAGACCAAGCGCTACCGTCGTGGATGAACGACACAGCAGCAGCTGCAACAAACTGGATGCGTCATGTACGCAACCCAAATAGATTCTTCATCTACCCTAAGGCTCCAGCTGGGCAGAAACTAGTTATAGAGTACACACAGTCTCCCCCTACTTATGATGCAACTACAGCAGTAGCACTATTATCAGATGCTTACTTCCCTGTAGTCCTTGATGCCACAGTATTCTTAGCTGAGTCTATTGATAATGAGCATGTTAATTCCAATAGAGCTAAGTTATTCCAGGAGTCCTTTACACAGGCTCTAGGTGTAGGCGCTCAGAGTAGACCAGTGACTGATACTGAGAACTCAGGTATGAAACCCGGGGAGGTTATCTAATGGCATCACGTGATTTTAGTACGATTGTATCTCGTTTAGCTCCGAGCGTTCCAGGTTGTCCGACGCCTATCATTGAGCAGTATGTTCGTGATGCGGCTATCGAGGCCTGTGAGAGAACTCTAGCTTGGCGCTATGAGCAACCTAAGCTACGCTTAACTCCAGGTGTGTATGACTATGCGTACAGCGCACCGACAGATGCAGAGGTTCACGCATTCCTAACAGTAACTGTTAATGGGCGCAAGTTAGCACCTGTTACTATTGAGCACTTACATGACATACAACCTAAGTGGCCTGAAGCAACAACGGATGAACGCTCAGAGCCTAGGTATATAACTCAACTCGATGCCGATAACTTCGCATTAGCCCCCGTCCCTGACGATGCAGTGAAGTACGATGTTAAGATGATTGTAGTATTAAAGCCACTACGCACAGCTACTAAGATGGATAAGTCAGTCTTAGATGAGCTAGAGAACGTAATAATGCACGGTGCGTTGCAGCATCTACTTGTCCTCCCTAATAAAGACTGGAGTGACAGAGAGCTAGCAACATACCATGCGAAGCAGTTTTCATTTCAAATTTCAGAGCGCAGAGCTAGAACAACCTTAGGTGCTGCAAGAGCGTCTATGACTGTTGAGATGCGCCCACTAGCTTGAGGATAATATGGCTGATGTAATTAAATTAGTAAAGGGTGATGAGAAACCAATAATTGTTTTAACATTAACGGACGACGTTGCAGGCGGGGCGTTAGATTTATCTGTCGCATCAACAGTTGTTACAGTTAAGTTTAGAGCTGTGGGTAGTACGACATTATTATCTACTATCTCAACAACTAAGTTAGATGGCGGTACGACGGGTAAGGTACAGTTTGACTTCAGCGGAGGTGTTTTAGATGTCGACGCAGGCGCCTACGAGGGTGAGATAATCGTGACGTACGCCACTGACGTACAGACAGTATATGACACATTAAGGTTTAGGTTAAGAGAAAATTTCTAGTGAATATAAAGTTTACATCAGCAGTATCATCAATTATATTAGCCTCGGCTTCGGTGTCGAGTGCTTCTGCTGCAAAGACTGAATACTCTATAGGCTTAACTGCGGCCCCCGCGGTATCAATTAGTGCAACTGCGTACATAGTACCACTAACCATACTAGAAGCACAGACAGTTACTGCGTCTGATTTAGTTAACACGATTGCTGTAACTAAGAGCGAAGAAGAAACACTACTAGTAGCGGATGCTCTAACCGTTAACGTAACTAAGGCGGTTGCAAGTTCAGTTACAGCAGACTCAACCCTTAATAAGATATTCCATTCATCTGTCGACTTCGATATGAGCGACGACGATGTAGACCCTGACCCGGTAACTGTTGTAGATGCTACAGCATTTGACCTAGGTAGGGCAATATCTGAAACACTCACAGCAAGTGATAGCGTTAGTAACGAAGCGGGTAAGGCTGTATCAGACGATTCAGTATCTACATCAGATGCTATAGATAAGAAAGACGTAGGTATTAATACTACTGAATCACTAACCGCTTCAGACTCAGATTCTAAAGATGTAACGACTACTACAGCATCAACAGCAACAGCAGTAGATAGTGCGGCTAAGACTATTAATATTACTGAGGCTTCTGATGTAACAGTCACAGCAGTAGTAAGTAAGATATTCCATTCATCCGTTGACTTCGATATGAGTGACGCTGATGTAGACCCTGACCCAGTGACTACCTCAGATAGTACAGCGCTTAGCCCGGCGAAGAGTACAACGAGCACACTCATAGCAACAGATTCTGACGCAAAGAGCATAACCTCTGTAGCTACGTCATCTGCAACGGCAAGTGATAGCGTCGCTACTAACCCTACAAGCAACCAGACTGAGACCTTAACGGCTTCTGACTCTACAGTCACTAACCCTACATCTGTCCAGTCTGACCTTATTACAATGGCGGACGTGCTCAATACGTTTACCTACAACAAATATGAAACTGATATAGTGACAGCTTCGGATAGTGTTGACTCATTTGATATTACAAAAGCAATTACGAGCGCAGTGTCTACGACAAGTACGATTGTTAAGCAATTCACATCAGCAGTCGACTATGACTTAACTGATGTAGATGTAGACCCTGACCCGGTAACAGCTTCGGATAGCATTAGCACCTTCGGCATTACGAAAGCTTTGACGTCTGCTGCATCAGCAAGTGACTCGGACGCTAAGAGCGTTACATCCGTACTTGCTTCATCAGCGACAGCAGCTGAGAGCATTGTACTTACACTGACTTTAGGCGAGACAGAGCAATACCGAGATGAAGTATTTATGTCTGACGGTGAGTCAGGATTTATACACACCCCAAGGGTACTAACAGTAGTGGACTACGGCTGTCTAGTAGGCGAGGCTCATAGCCTATTAAACTCATCCAGATTCCCCGATGGATGCGCTGATAGCACACGCTACGAGGCACATACAGGCACTATCGGAGCACCAGGTTTGGTCCACGAACCTATCATGAACCACGGTCTAATTACATATCCTGATACAAGTGGTGCAGGACTTGTGGTAGACTTCCACTATCCGACGTTGACAATCGGTGCGTACATGGCTAATATAACCACTATTACATAGGAGAAACTAATGTTAAAAGACAACATTAAAATGACGGGTGAGCTAAAACTTACTCTTACAAACGAGAAAGGCGATGTTACTAAAGAAGTAATCATCCCAAACACTGTAGTTACAGTAGGTAAGAACTTCATTGCATCACGTATGAAAGATGCGACTGCGACAGCAATGTCACACATGGAGCTAGGCACAGGCACAACAGGTGCAGTTGTAGGTAATACGACACTCGAGACTGTAATTGCATCGAGCAGAACATCGTTAACATCTACAACGGTTACGACTAACAGCGTTGCATATGTAGTGACTTTCGGCGCAGGCGTAGGTACTGGTGCGGTTACTGAGGCTGGTATTTTTAACGCTTCGTCAGCGGGTACGATGTTATGTAGGACAACATTCTCTGTTATAAACAAAGCAGCAGCTGACACGCTAGGCATCACTTGGACAGTCACTGTAAACTAGGAGTAGACTATGGCAGTTAAATTTGCTAATAACGCGTATTCAACCTTAGCTGCTAGTATCACTAGCGGCGCTACGAGTGTTACGCTTACAACAGGCGAGGGTGCAAGATTCCCTACGCTTACAGGAGCTGATTACTTTTATGCGACGCTTATCGACAGCTCGAATAACCTCGAGATTGTTAAAGTAACTGCCAGGTCAACCGACGTATTAACAGTAGTTAGAGCCTCAGAGAGCACGACAGCTAGAGCTTATGCTTCAGGTGATAGGATTGAACAAAGGGTTACAGCTGCGGGTTTAGCTGCTAATAGTGACTTAGTTAACGACACTACACCTCAGTTAGGTGGTGATTTAGATTGTAATGGGGCTCAAATACAGTGGTCAAAAGGTGCTGATGTAGCAAGTGCTACTGCTTTACCTGTATTGACTGATGGTAACTATTTTGATGTTACTGGTACGACTACTGTTACTTCAA
>Ga0257115_1001547_pt1 | contig 15232 bp, 13 predicted proteins | sample SI112_100mmetaG_FD_194465 | JGI IMG/M metagenome (GOLD analysis project Ga0257115, IMG submission 194465) | Marine microbial communities from Saanich Inlet, British Columbia, Canada - SI112_100m | ecosystem: Environmental > Aquatic > Marine > Inlet | place: Canada: British Columbia | collected...
GTGTAGTGATCTTCTCCACCTCTACATCAGTGGGTGGTAATAGATGTTCATCATCACTATCCCAGAGCTGAATGCAACGAGCCTCCTCTTTGCTGTTCTGTCCACTCTCTCGATACCAAACACCACGGATGGCAATGGCATTATCTGGATAGTATGAGAGAAGATGTGCTCCTAGAAAATCATCATTTGTGAGGAGTTTCACGACCTCGTTCCTCGGTTGAGTCAATTTAGTCATGGGTGGAAGCTTCTCAAGGGTCTCCATAATAGGACGATTGAGACGACCGTAATGCCCAAGTTCTGGTCCAATCGTCACCTGCACTAAACGCACTGCAATAATCAATATTGTAAATATTATCGTCACGCTATAAACCCAACGTATCCGAACCTGACTGAATGGCTTTTCACCTTCAATCATCGTTAACCACCAGAGTGGAAATAGCATCATAAAAGGGTGGAACCAGCGCACCTTAAAATGCGGCATTGTATAGAATAGCGCTAATAGTAATGTGATCAGCAGTAGCACAAGATAGAATCTACTTAGAAGCTGCGCCCCCAGCTCTGTACCCACTGCCTCCTGTTTTTTTGTTGGCTTATGGATGAATAGAAAAATCCATGGCGCGACAAACGCAAGTGCCGCTACAAAGAAATTTCCGAGAGATTTAAACTGTTCAAATATTGAGTTATCAGCGGACACCTTTAACTTCTGATCAATCGCAGGAAAAACGGCTTGGTAGTGTTGACTCAACCAATATAGATGAGGGGTGGTGACTAACAGAAAAGCAGCCACCATAAACAGCGCTCGCCGCTGTAATAGCTGTTGACGAACTGTTTTGATAGAGAGCGCAGAGATAAAGAGTGGCACCATAAAGAGTAAAAAGCTATACTTAGCCATCACCCCAACTCCCAAGGCTGCACCCAGATAGAGATAGTCGATAGGTTTTTGATGTTGGGTTAAGCGCAGCAGTGCGTGAAGAGAGACCGCAATCGCAAAGCCAAGTAAAATGGTATGGGTAAACCCTTGGTGCATATGCCAGGCGAAAGAGGGCATTAACAGAAAAGCAAAAAGTGCTAAATAGCGAGTTTGAATATGTTTAAATAGATAGCCTGAGCTGAGCCAAGTTGCCCAGAAGGTGAGTGTTATGAGTATATATTTTAGTAGGGTTAGAGCAAGTAATCCTGTACCAAGTATTTGAAACATCCCCCAAGAGAGCCAGCTGTAGAGGGGTGGTTGTGGAAATGGATATCCTAGCGTAACAATTTGAGCATGCATTACCTGCTCAGCATCGTCTACTTGTAGTGTTTGGCTGAATAGTAAACGAATGGCAAAGTGGAGAAATAGGTAGCTAACAATCCATGTGGTCGAATGATATAATAGGTTTTTTTTCATGAATAAAATTAAGAGGTAGTGAAATTGATGAACGAATCTTTTATCAAAACAAAAAGTGAGTTAACTCAGAAAAATATATTATCACTGTATATTGAGAAATTCACAGCTTTTTTGATTTTATTTATCCCTGTTTCAATGGTAATGATACCTAAAGGTAAATATCTTGCAGCGCTATTGTTAATTGTATCATGTGTCGGGCTACTTTTGAATAGAGTTAAAGTTGCTTTTCAGACTGAAGAGCGTATTTTTCTATATGTTTTTTTCTTATATTTTTGTGTGCATGCAATCAACATTCTTTGGTTTAAAGCTGAGATTCGAGAGTTAGATGTGGCGTCTAGATTTTTAATCGTGCTCCCAATATTTTTTTATTTAAGAAAGTCAAATATTAGAATTGACTGGTTTTGTGGCGGGATATTGCTAGCAGCTATCACTATTGGCATATCTTCTTTATATGATGTCTTCTTTCTAAATATAGGTCGTCCGACCAGTCAAGTAGATATTGGTGCATTTGGTATGTTTTCAGCTATTTTCGCACTACTTTCTCTATCTATGCTTAATCTATACAAATCTAATAAATATATTAGACTTTTTTCTTTATTAGGTTTTTTGGGAGGGACAATTGGTGTGGTTTTTGCTTTAACAAGAGGTGTTTGGATTTCTTTCTTTTTGACCACAATACTTTTCCTATTAATTAATCCCTTGCAGTGGAATTTGAGGAAGAAGATAATATTTACTGCATCATTGACGCTGTTTATGTTGACGGTGTACTTTCTTCCCGATACTGGCGTTTCTACTCGTATAGATCAAGCAACTTCTAATATTTACGACTATTTTTGGAGTGGTTTATCAGCATCATCAGCTGGCGCGAGACTTGAGATGTGGAGAGCGTCGCTAAAAATTATCGAAAACAACTTAATTTTTGGTGTGGGTGAAAATAATTTTAATAAACACTTAACAGTATTAGTTGAAAATAGAGAGATAGACAACTTTGTTGGAAGGTTTAGACATCCACATAATGAGTATTTATCAACATTAGTTGAGCAGGGAATTATTGGTTTGATTACACTCTTTACTCTGTTTTTGGTGCCGCTTGTATCTTATTACAAAAGATTGTTTATAGGTTCTTATGAAGCTCGCTTGTTAATGCTAAGTGGAGCAATTATAATTCTTATCTATATGGGGTTTTCATTAACATCAGGAGTATTTGATCATCAGATTGGTGCACTATTTTATACCATTTTTATGGCGATAATTATGGGTATTTATGGTTCGTATATGAGACGAAATTTATGAGGTTTTTAATAACTGGGGGAGCTGGTTTTATTGGATCAGCTCTTATTCGTTATCTGCTACAGAACCATGATCACTATGTTTTGAATTTAGATAAACTTACTTATGCAGGTAACTTGGAATCATTGACCGATATTTCTGAACATGAATACTATCAGTTTATTCAAGAAGATGTATGCAATGGCTTGCAGTTAAAGAGAATTTTCTCTGAATTTAAACCTGATATTGTTATGCACTTAGCCGCAGAATCACATGTTGATCGCTCAATTGATAGTCCAGATAATTTTATTCAGAGTAATATATTTGGCACCTATACGATATTAGAAGCAGCACGATCTTATTGGATGGGATTAAGTGACAAAAAAAAGAGACGCTTCCGTTTTCACCACATTTCAACTGATGAGGTGTATGGTAGTTTGGGTAATGATGGTTTTTTTACAGAGTCCACATCATATGATCCGAGCTCTCCCTATTCTGCATCTAAAGCATCCTCAGACCATTTAGTTCGTGCATGGTATCGTACTTATAATATGCCTATATTAATTACCAATTGTTCAAATAATTATGGACCATATCAATTCCCTGAAAAACTGATTCCATTGACTGTTTTGAATATATTCGAAGGTAAACCACTGCCAATATATGGTGATGGTAAGCAGGTAAGAGATTGGTTATATGTAGATGATCATGCGCGTGCGCTTTATAATGTGGTTGTTGATGGTGTTGTGGGTGAGACATATAATATTGGTGGAGATAATGAGAAGAGTAATATCGAGGTTGTTCTCTCTATCTGCTCAATTCTTGATAAATTATGTCCAAACTATCCTAATGAAGTCTCATCATATAGCGAACTTATCACTTATGTTTCAGATCGTCCAGGGCATGATAAACGATATGCAATTGACGCATCAAAAATCAAAAGAGAGCTTAATTGGAATCCAGAAGAGACTTTTGAAAGTGGTTTAGAGAAAACAGTTTTGTGGTACTTGGGAAATGAGTCTTGGTGGAGGAGTGTGTTGGATGGAACATATCGAGGGCAGCGCTTAGGGTTGGCAACAATGAATAAAATTACGGAGAGTGCTGAATTATGAAGGGAATTATATTAGCAGGAGGTTTTGGTACTAGATTGCATCCAGTCACTCAGTCAATATCAAAACAGTTGCTGCCAGTTTATGATAAACCAATGATCTATTATCCATTGACGACACTGATGTTGTCAGATATTAGAGAGATATTGATTATCTCTACATCTGAAGATGTGCCTCTGTTTGAAAAATTATTAGGTGATGGTAAGCAGTGGGGAATTAATTTGCATTATGCGGTGCAAAGTAATCCAGATGGATTGGCGCAAGCATTCTTGATTGGTGAAGATTTTATTGATCATGATGCTTGTGCATTGATTCTTGGAGATAATCTATTTTTTGGTCATGACTTTTCTTCAATGTTAAAGAAGGCATCTGAAAAAAAATCTGGTGCCACAATATTTGCTTATCCAGTACATGACCCAGAAAGGTATGGAGTGGTTAGCTTTGATGAAAATGGAAAGGCGCTTTCAATTGATGAAAAACCAGAACAACCAAAATCAAATTATGCTGTGACGGGGCTTTATTATTATGATAACAGAGTGGTTGATATAGCTAAATCAATTAAACCCTCTGCACGAGGTGAATTAGAAATTACAGATATTAATAATAACTATCTTACACAAAAAAATCTAGATGTGGAGATAATGGGGAGAGGTATGGCATGGTTAGATACGGGGACACATGAATCTCTATTAGAAGCATCCCAGTTTGTACATACATTGGAAAAGCGTCAAGGATTGAAAATTGCTTGTCCAGAGGAGATTGCATGGCGTAATGGTTGGATAACAACTAAAAAATTAAGTGAATTGGCTAAACCATTAATGAAAAGTGGGTATGGAGAGTACCTGCAACAGTTGGTGAAAAATAAGGTATATTGATGCAAATAGTAGAAACAACACTCAATGATGCGTTGGTTCTTGAGCCACATATCTATCCAGATGATCGAGGTTTTTTTCTTGAGAGTTGGAATAGAAGAGAGTTTGCTAAAGTCACTGGTATAAATAAAGAGTTTGTGCAGGATAATCACTCTCGTTCAACTTATGGTGTTTTACGTGGTTTACATTATCAAGTTAAAATGGTGCAGGGCAAGTTGGTGCGAGTAGTGCGGGGCAAGATTCGTGATGTAATTGTAGACCTTCGTAGGTCATCATCTACATTCGGAAAATGGTATGCTGTAGAATTGAGCGATGCTAATCAAAGACAATTGTGGATTCCAGAGGGATTTGCACATGGTTTTATTGTGCTGTCTGATGTTGTGGACCTCCTCTATAAAACAACAGATTATTATTCCCCAAAGGATGAAAGAACAATTGTTTGGGATGATAAAGATCTTAGTATTGATTGGGGGATAAATAATGAGGACAAGATAGTTCTATCAGAGAAAGATCGCTATGGTAAATGTTTTGTTGAAAGTGAATATTTTGTATAATTGAAAGGGTACTGAGTTATGGAAGAAAAAGTTTTATTTAAAGTACATATGCCACAATCTGTTGATGCACCTTTGCTAGAGGTTTTGCATAGTGGGTTTATTGGACAAGGCAAAAAAGTAGATGAATTTGAATCTAAATTAGCTGACTATTTTGGAAATAAGAATGTACTTTCACTAAATTCCGGAACTTCGGGTCTGCATCTTGCATTGCGTTTGGCCAATGTTGGATACGGTGATGAAGTAATATCCACAGCAATGACCTGTACTGCCACCAATATGCCAATATTAGCAGCGGGTGCCAAAATAGTTTGGGCTGATGTAGATCCGATAACAGGTTTGATTGATCCAGATGATATAGAGAAAAAAATAACCTCTAAAACAAAAGCTATTATGATGGTTCATTTTGGAGGTATTCCTTGTGATGTAGATAAAATTAATAGTATTGCAAAAAAATATTCATTAAAAACAATTGAAGATGCAGCCCATGCATTTGGAGCAGAATTTAAAGAAGAAAAAATTGGTAACCACTCAGACTTCGTGATGTTCTCTTTACAAGCTATTAAGCATATGACAACAGTAGATGGAGGTTTGCTTCTATGTAAAAATAGAGAAGATTATAATAGAGGAAAGCTGTTACGCTGGTATGGTATTGATAGAGAGCAGAAGAGAAAAGATTTTCGTTGTGAGGAAGATGTCATTGAGTATGGATATAAATATCATATGAATGATATAGCTGCCACCATTGGAATTGAGCAGTTAAAGTATATAGATGATATTGTTGAAAAGCATATTGATAATCAGAAATTCTATGATCAGAAGTTGAAAGGTATTAAAGGGGTTGGTCTGATACCTAAAAATAATAAATTAAAATCTTCATCTTGGCTGTATACGATTCATATAGACGAGAGAGACCTTTTTATCGAGTGGATGAGCGAGCGTAAAGTTATGGTTTCTCGTGTGCATGAAAGAAATGATAATCATACTGCTTTTATTGAAAGTGCAACAAGCTTACCAAATTTAGAGCGGTTTAATGATACGCAAATATCAATCCCTGTTGGATGGTGGATTGATGATGATGACAGAAATTATATCGCAAATGCAATTAAGGAGTTTTCTGAGAGAGTGTTATAGTTTGTCTTGTTTTGGGCACTTGTTAGGTAGTCCCCAACTATCTGGCTGTCCAAGCAATAACCAAGAAATCACAACGACACGGTCAATTAACTTCTTTCTAAGTCGAATGTTCATGTTGAGAGTAGCAACGGTTGCAGCAAAATAAAAACTACAATCAATAATTAGTTTAGGGAAGTTCCATAAAAATAAAACTAGAGCTTGATAAAAAGGAAATACTTTTTTCCAGAATAGTATACGAGATCTAAAGAACTCTATTCTTGATCCAGCATAGACATTGCTGGTACTAGCTCCTCCGACATGATGTACTCGTATCTCTGGTGCAAACATCACCTTCCAGCCCTCTCGTTTTATTCTAACGCACCACTCTGTCTCCTCATGATAGAAGTAAAAGTCTTCATCATACATTCCAAGCTCTTCGGTCATGACCCTGCTGATAGCAAGACAGGCTCCACGCAGAGTGCCAACTTCAGAATAATCTGTAGCGATTTTTTTTGAGGTAAGTCTTCCAATTAAATCAAGCTGTGAAAAGATGGTAGGGCTGTCACCGTAAGAGTTCATTTTATTTCCCTCCTGAGTGAGCAGTTGAGGACCTATCATGCCTGCTTTAGAATCATTTTCAAAGAGTTCTTCAAATTGATCTAAGCAATATTCAGGAAGCACTATATCATTGTTGCACAAAAGAAAATATTTTCCATTACCTTGACGCATTGCCTGATTACAACAGTGGCCATATCCAGCATTACAGTTGTTTGTTATTATGTTAATATTAGGGTATAGAGTAGATATTTTATTGCTGGAGTCATCCGTGCTTGCGTTATCTATGATAATGATTTCGTCATGATTTCCTGCCGCTGAGAGGGCGCTTCGAACAACTTTTTTTAATCGTTCGAAGTTATTGTGATGTATAATAGCTATAGTAAAGCGCATATGATATTAAGTAGTAGTAATGTTAAGTTGAAGTCTATTGCACTATACTATATATATTAAGGTAGTCCAATAATTAAATATTGTATTTTTTAGCTGTGCACTTATTGGTTGAATCCAGGGAATAATTTATTAATGTTTAAGAATATATATAATATCATAATATGTGCACTAATTAATTTGAAAAGTATTATTAGGTTGAAGTCACATAGAGTGTCGTCAGTTAATGGTGGTATTTATGTGTCCATAGATAAGAAAAAAGAAAAAATATATTTTGCACGTATCAATAGACACAATCGATACAAGCGTGGAATTATGGTCGGTATCGATATGCTAGCGGAGCAATATAGTTTAGATAGAATTAATAATAATGGCAAGGGGCTGCTTATAGATTGCGGGGCAAATGCCGGAGAGCTTGGTTTATGGAGTAGAAAAAACTCTTTTGAATATATTGCATTTGAGCCTGAAGAGCTTGAATCAAAGTGTGTAAATTTGAATGCCAAGCCTGGATCCAAAACATTTAGGAATGCGCTTTGGAAGGAAAAGGCTAGGCTTACAATTCACTCTATGCCAAATAGTGGAGACAGTTCTGTTTTTGATATGGGGGATGCGGTAGATAAGTTTGAAATAGATGCTGTTCGTTTAGATGAAACTGTATCACTAGATGCTTATGATGGGGTTGTAATTTTAAAGGTGGAAGCTGAAGGAGCTGAGCCAGAAGTTTTAGAGGGAGCATCAGGTCTTTTTGATCGCATTGATTATATAGCGGTTGATTGTGGACCGGAGAGAGGGGTTGAGCAAGACTATACTTTTGTAGAAGTTAACAATCTATTAGTTGATAATAATTTTAGATTATGTGATGTTAAATTTGATCGAGTGACATCTCTATATTATAATAAGGAGAGAGTTTCTGGTATGCTTAAAGATAAATAAATATTACATGTGCTTCAAGATAATGTTTTTATAGATGTTTATATGCTGATTAATAGTATGTTTGCATTCAAACTGTTTTATTTTATCTTTAATTGATTTTTCTGGTATATTTATTTCATTATTAATTATTTTTAATAGTATTGTGGATAATTCCTTGCTATTGCTATTTTCAAAAAGTAAACCACTTTTTTTGTCATCAATGAGTTCCTTGTTAGCATCAAGATTACTAGCCACAACAATTTTACCAGCAGCCATGCCTTCTTTAATGACGCCGCTTGAGCCCTCGCCACTGACTGATGGGCATACAATTAAATCACTTGCTAAATAAAACTTTTCTACATCTTTACGTGCACCGTATAAATTGACATATTTTTCTATATTAAGAGAGTCAATCAGTTGTTTCATTTTATTAAAAAGAAGACCATCTCCAACAAGGTGTAAAGCGACATCATGATGTTGTAAATCTATTTTTGAAAATGCTTTAATTAAAACATCTACACCTTTTTGATTAGTAAAAGCACCTACATAAAGAACATTAAGTTTTTTGCGATTTTTAAGTATATTTGAATTAGATAGACTAGAAAATCTATTTAGATCCACACAACTATGTATTGTTACAGTATTCTTAAAGTATTGTTCCATATATTTTCTTATATCTTCACTCACACAGATATGCATTGAAATATGATGATATTTTAAGTGTCGAGATAAAAATTTTATTGGATATGAGACACGACGTGTATGAAATAGTATATGGTTGTGATGAAATCTATCTCCAAGCTTAACGGAATGACTATCATGACAGTGAATAATTATTGGTTTATACTGAGCTATGAATTTTTTTATCTGTTCGTGAGTTTTTATGGAGAACTCCCCATAAAAGTCAAATCCATGATAAGTGTCGAAATTATTTTCTTCAGTACATTTTTTGTATAGCTCTCCAGCTCTATTGCATATAAGGGTGCTTTCAATGCCATGATCAATTAACCCCTTATGAAGAGTTAATACTTGGCGTTGCCCGCCCCGCCAATCTGTTCCAGTATCAATATGTAGTATTTTCATCTATTTTTCGACATAACCCAGAGTTTTAAATATTTCAATGTAGAGCTAAATCCTGAAAGTAGCGCTAAAATTAATCCCTCTTTTCCATCTAAGAACCCCCTTTTCAGCATATACATTTTAAAAAACTTTATCCATCCACTAGCTAATGCGTATAGTAATGAAGTTGTTTTATTTTCATCGTATAAATTTTGTGCTCCCAGTTCAGAATAGAGATTGATTTTTATTATATGTGTCTTAATATTTGGAAAAGGGTAGTGTTTTAGATGGCTGCGTATATGAGAAACTTCTCCAATAATATCGACAGATTCATGAACGTTTTTATTATTAAAGTTCCCATATTTTTTATTAAACAATCTCAATGGATGATCTGTTTGCCAACTTGAATAGTTGATACGTTTATTAAGATAATAAGATATGCGTTTAATATGAAATCCAGAGTACGTTGTTGACGTTATCTTATTTAAGATATCATGCTTTAAGTTTTCTGTTATTATTTCATCAGCATCAACTGATAAAATCCAGTTATTTCTAGATGCATTAACACCAATTTGTTTGGTTTTTCCAAAACCTAACCACTTCGTAGTTATTATCTTACAGTTATATTTTTTACATATATCTATTGTATTATCTGTTGATCCAGAGTCAACTATTATTATTTCATCGGCCCATTTTATTGATTCTAAACATTTTTCAATGTTATCTTCTTCATTTTTAGTGATAATTGAGACGGTTATCATTAGTTTTTTAGTGCTCTAATGATTAATGTTTCACCAAATAGAATTGATTTTGAGAACATTATATGTTTTATTTCACTATTTATTTTACTTGTATTTCCTTTTTTTCCTGACTTTTTATAACTAAAGAATGTATATATAAAAGTAAAAGGAATAAATATAGCAAATATCCAGCTGATGGGCTTTATTCGATTTGTTGCGACCTCCTTTATTGTGAAGCCATTGGTATGTAAAAGATATCTAAGCTCAGGGAATGATATCATACCAATATGATGTAGTGGTGTAGGGTTGTTTTCATCTAGAGGGGCTTTGCACTTGTTATGGTGGCCGCTCATAAACCATCGCCATCTTGATCGTAAAGCACTTATGTTGGGAGTTGAAATTATTAGTTCCCCATTTTTTTTTAATATTCTATTAGCTTCTTTTATAAACATAACCTGTTCATCTATATGCTCAATACCATCAATACAGACTAATGTATCCGTTGAGTTGTCTTTTATAGGTAAAGGTTTTGTCATATCTCCTTTTAAAAATTTGTCATGCTTTATTTGTAGTATATTTTCAATATCAATAGCAGTTATATTATTAAAGCCTAAATCTTTAAGTCTAAGAACAAATGCCCCATGTCCACTAGGTATGTCAATAATTTTTGCATCAATATTGCTTTTTATTAAATTAGATACTGTATCGTGTGTGTTTACAGCACAATTTATTCGAATATCTTTATAATTATCACTCATTATTGGATTTCCCTCATACTTTCTTTGCAACACAGATAATATAATCAGATAGTGCTAATTTTTTTATTATTTGAGTAAAAATATAGTTGAAAAAATTTACTTTACCATTAGTAATAGATCTGGGCCATGATTCAAAATGTATTGTTTTAAAGCCAGATTTTTCTAGGATAACTTTCAAACTTTTTTTGTCAAAATTATATATATGGGCTGGAAATCCAAAATGTTTGTATCCTTTCTTGAGATTTCTTTTATGTAAAAATCTCTTAAATCTTGCGCTTAATCCACCATGATGTGGAACATGAATAAATATGTAGCCATCTTTTCTCATATGAGAAGCGCAATGTTTAAGGACTTTAATTGGATTATAAAGATGCTCTAAAACATCAAGTAATAAGAGTCCGTCAAATTTAATATCTGAGTGATAATTTTCTAATTGTATATTATGGACATTAATACCTGTTTTTTCTTTGGCAATTTTTGATCCGATAGAGCTTATTTCAATCCCTTCAGAGTAATATCCATTTTCTTCTAATGATTTAACGGTAAGGCCAATGTCACACCCGACATCTAGAACAGATGATTTTTTATCCAAATATTTTTTAATAAGTTTTATATTTTCCTGTACTAAATAGTAATGATTTTCCTTATTATTTTTCCAATTTTCATAAGTCCAGTTGTTATATTTAGATAAATCTTTCCAGTCATCACCTTCATACAGTTTTAAGAGTTCTGACTCTATGAGTCTAGGTGATGCAAATTCAATATTACAACTCAAACACTGATAAAACCCTACCCCATCATCTTTTTTATATATTAGTTGTTTTTTTGCTTGGATTCCGCAGGTGGGGCAATCAACATCCTCCATTTGTTGAATTTTATTATCACTATTCATAATGAAATTATCTCATCCCAGTAAGCTTGTAAGTAGTTAATGTTTTTCGCAAAGTTTTATTCCAAAGGCCGTGCAGACTGAATGCTCTCAATAAATGGATATCCCAGCATTTCGCCGTTGCGGATAAAGGTAAATGCGCTTACTTTCATGATTCTATATTATTTAACTCTTTTAGTTGATTAATAGTTTCTATATTCATACGTTATCCTAATTCTCTTTAGGTTTAATACCGATTAATTTACACTCATCCCAAGATATTTTTATCCAGTTTAACTGCCTTTCAAGTAGCTAGATTTTCTTTTAATAGCATTATCTCTTCGGTTGATAGTCTCATAATTAGTTGCTCGTTATTCGTTTGTAAGCATTCAATGTCTGTCGCAAAGTTTTATCCCAATTGATTGCCTGTGATTTATCAAAACCATTGCTCGCTATTTTACTGCTAAATTCACGATCTGTATAGAGTAAATTTATCTTTTCAGCAATTTCTTTGCTATCTCTTGGGTCGGTCAAGAGCAGAGCGTTACTCTCTGAGAGATGTTCACTAAATCCACAATAATTTTTATTGCTGACGATTACTGGTAGATGATATGACATCGCCTCTAGAGCGACCATTCCATAGGTATCAACAAGCGTGGGGTGGATCAGACAGTCTGCAGCCTGATAGATCTCATTCAGACTTTTGACAGATCCAAGAAATTGGATATTTTTCTGTAGTGATGAGGGGATTCGGAGTGAGTTAGGGTTGCCACTACCCGCTATAGTGAGCTGTATGTCAGGCTGATTAAGCTGTTCCATCGCATCGATCACGCGCTGCACCCCTTTGCGTTTAAAATCGTTTGCAACAGCAAGCAGTCTGAATGGTTGATCTGCTGTCCGAAGCTTAATATAAGGATTGTTATTTGGATGTATACCAGGGTAAGCGATAGTAATTGTTCCCTTGGTTTTAGGGTAGTTCATTACAATATTACGGGTGAGATACTCTGATACGGCGATTAGTTGCTTACCAGCTTTGGGTGTTATCTGTACTTTTTCCAGCCAGAGATAAGCTAGTTTTCTCGGACTAATAATGGTGTTCAACCAACGCAACCACTTTCGCCAGCCGTATGCTTCGCTCCAGCGTGTTTTAACACAGGGGACATGTAGTGTGTAAACATTGGCGTGAGTTACCATATCATGCGAATGAACGATATCAAACTTGCCTTCTGTCGCACGGCGGGTAGACCAAGAGAAGAGCAGCTGGTTGAGATAACGAGGGCGTTTAAGATATTGCGGGACAGTATGAAAAGTGATATCTGATGAATTATTGTTCTCATCTTTCTCTATTGTCTGAGAAAATAGATGAACCTCAAATTGCTTCGCTAGATGTTTGGTGAGCTCAACCGCATAACGCTCTGCACCGCCACCAGATGGGTTGTAGTGGCGGATGAGTATGGCAATTTTTAAGTGTTTAGATAATTTCATGGTGTTGCTTGGGGAATATTTAAAAGTGCATCATTAATTTTCTTGCTGAAAATAGGCCCTGCAATTTTTTCACCACAACGGCTAAGATGGTCTTTGTCATTAAATGCGACGCAGTCATTTTCAATGATGGATATAAAGTTCTTCTTAGTATCTCTATCATATAGTTTTATATATTTTATATTATTGTTATGAGAGCTGATTTGTTGATCAATTTCTTGATCGACTTGATCAAACATATTTATTACATTTGGAATATAGTCTAGCGTGTCAATCCCATAGCGAGCAACTTTACGCGGGTTATTCATTGAATAGCGTGGTTCTATCCATGATGCTAACCAGATGACAGGTATATTTTGACTTATTTCGTCAAAATATTTTAATATATTTGATATGCGCTCACGGCTGACACTCATATCATGTGTTGACACATAAGAGACGCTTTTATGATTTAGAGTGTCTTTGTCTTCATCCATTAGGAAGTAAGACCCTAATTGATTGTAGAGAAGAAAGTCTATGTTATGAGACTGTTTTCTTAAAAAAATACTAATATCATCAAAGTTACACTTACTGATAGACTCTTTTTCATATTTATGATATGGGTGACAGTGGTACCCATTAACAGTAACAATGAATGAGAACTTATTGGTGTGATTCAATGCTTTTTTAACATTAAACATATGGGAGTCTCCCATTAAGATGGTTGCTGGTCCATGGGTATTAATGCAGTTTGAAAATTTCAAATAAAACTCATCTGATTCACTGTATGACAGATAACAGTTTGGATAGCTATCCTCTGAGGAGTCACGGTTCCTTAGTTCTGCTATCTCTTTAGCATTTTTAAAAAATGCCTGTTCTTGAGGGGTTAGTCTTAGTTCATATATTTTTTCAAATCCATTGGTGGCAATACCCGTTACTCCAATTGATACGAGTAAGGCGCCAGCAGTTATTAGAGATATTAATAGTGTTTTATAGTTAATATTAGATCGGTCACGAAATGGCTTCTCTATGAATTTCCATGTGATAAAAGCTAAAATAAATGTTATTAACACGCCACTGGCAAGCTGCCCAAATTTTATATCTCCAAAGCGGTATATCCGTAAGAATGCAAATAGTGGTTGATGCCAAAGATATGCACTATAGCTGATTAGACCGATGCCAACAAACAGTCTATTACCAATGATACTCCCCATTAATATACTGTTGGAGAATAGTATGATAAGTGAAGCTCCTATCGTTGGAACTAATGCATATAAGCCTGGAACAGGGCTTTTGTCATCAAAAAAATAGATGGAGCCAGAAATTAAAATTAAGCCTAGCGCGCTGATAATGTTTTTAGTTGCTTTGCTATATTTAGGTGTCTTATTATAAAGCTCTAATAGTGCAATGCTTATACCCAATGATAACTCCCAAATTCTAGTGGGCAGCATAAAAAATGCAAACATTCTATCTATATGTACGGTGAGTTCTGAAAGAATAATACTGCAAAGAAACAGTATTATAATAATTTTATTTATATTTTTAGGTTTATGTTTCCAAAAATATATCATTAACAGAGGGAATAGCATGTAGAACTGCTCTTCTACTCCTAGGCTCCAAGTATGAAACAGAGGCTTTACCTCCATTGCGGCATCAAAGTAGCCACTCTCCATATAAAATAGAAAGTTAGATGCGAATAATGGAACAGCAACTAAGCTTTCAGAAAAGTCTAGCATATCGGCAGGAGTCATCCATGCAAATGCTAGAGGAATAGATGCGAAACTGACTAAAAATAGAGCGGGTAAGATGCGTCTAGCTCGTCGCTCATAAAAATTTTTAAGCGTAAAAGTGCCAGCTATATGTTCTTTAAATATTATTGAAGAGATAAGGTAACCACTTATCACGAAGAATATATCAACACCTACAAAGCCCCCAGAGAACCCCTGAAATCCAGCATGGAAAAATATAACGGGAATAATAGCGATTGCTCGAAGACCATCAATTTCTTTACGATATGAAAACATAAATTAGTTATCCGTGTTTCTCTTCATAACTACTAAAAATTTTCAGCAAAAACAGATGAGGGAGGGTGTGGTGAGTAATCGGCACGCGAGGTAGTCGTAGTGGATGGTCACTATTTACGGCACGCCCTCGTTGTGTGGTGGTTGCGGTAAGATAGCCTGCCTCT
>Ga0257115_1001550_pt1 | contig 15197 bp, 21 predicted proteins | sample SI112_100mmetaG_FD_194465 | JGI IMG/M metagenome (GOLD analysis project Ga0257115, IMG submission 194465) | Marine microbial communities from Saanich Inlet, British Columbia, Canada - SI112_100m | ecosystem: Environmental > Aquatic > Marine > Inlet | place: Canada: British Columbia | collected...
GGTCAAAATCAAAACCGAATTCGGCATTAAGCTCACTATATAGCGAATCGGGTGTTTTCCAGTTATCGCTATGGTTCAGGCTTCTGTCTTTCATGTCTGCTTATCCTTTCAATTTCTTTCATTCTCTCAAGGCAATCGCCCTTCATTAATCTTGTTGTCATATCCTTATCTCTCTTTAGCTTCAGCCTAACTACACGTCAAATCGGACGCTGAAGGGTTAGAACCTGCTTTCTTAATTTCACCATTTAATACATAACCTTCAAGATAGTTATGCATTCTGGTGCCACGATTGGCAGCTTCGTTGCATATAGCATCAGCTTTTGCTTTGCCTACTGCTTTTCGCCAACCATCCAATGCCTTTTTATCTTTCTCTGGCTTCGTGGTTGATAAGATTGTCGTTACCGATGGTAACTTACCGCTTGGTGTATCATACACGTGATCTGCCGTTCTTGAAATTGATTGGTATGGGTATTTATTTTCCGTTATTAATGTCATCTATATAGCATATCATTTTTTCGGATATGGATCAACCAATGAATGGAATTGCTGATCAACAACACACATTTTACACTGTGGGATAGGAGTATCCAATGCATTATAAAAATCATTATTATAGTCAGTATAATTTTCAATAGTTAACGGTTTATATTGGTTTAACAGGGCAATATCTTCATTTGGTATTTCTAGCAATCCTTGATCTATTAAGTCCAAATAATGCATAACATTGCCACATTTATATAATTTTCCTTTTATAAAATTGTATGTTTTAAATTCAACATAATGACATGCATCATGTGCATCCTGTGGATTATTATCAGATAAAGTCCATTTATCATCATGCGATATCAACGAGTTATTAAGAAAATCCATCTCATCAATGACAGAAATCTTTATATTCATTGACCCCACTCCATCTTTATGATCATGGAAATAATCATTCGGAGAACGATTCTGTGGGGTATTCTTTTTTAAAAATGTATAATTTGGATTATGCATATATTCACCAATTATATCATAAATTCGATGGCGTGCAGTTTCATGATGTAAACTAATTTCAATATCAATCCCTGTTTCATTTTGCGCATTGAACAACCCTTTCGCCCTGTCTAGATATGTGCCATTGGTTAATAACACAATCCTAGTATCCGGCCATAATTCACGTAACCCATACATCCATTGCGTAACCGTAGGGTTCATTAATGGTTCACCACCTATAATTACAATTTTGTCATCAAATGTAACTCGCTTACTCCATTCTTTGTATAAGTCTTTATAATCGTCCCAATGCTGATGTCCTTTAAATTTTAAATTATTAAATCGGTTACACCCATTGCATGTAAGATTACATACATTGGTAATATAAAATTCTGCTATATTAAGATGTTTCATTATACTTATTTAATATAAGCAATGATAGGTGTGATATTATTGTCTACGATCCATAGCACGATGTGCCATTTGATCTACTTGTTGTTCTGACTGCTCTGCGTCAGATGGAACACCCATGCTTTCAGGACCACTTGCTTCTATTTCCGTGGAAAACCGAATTTCACTAGCATCCATATCAGCAATTCCTGGGAATTGTCCCTGTTCAACCATTGACATCAGCATATCATCATTGATAGATATCCCCATATTACCTACCAACGAAATAAAAGAATCCACTGACATTTTACCACTAACGTTCTTATCATCAGACAATCCAATGATAACCTGGTTAATACTATTGATTACTTCCTCTGTGGATTCTTTTAGTATTTCGTTTATGAACATTATCTACGTTCACGACCAAGATCTTCAACATCTGAATCAAATTCCATATCGGCTTCTGGTGCAATGTCATCCAATCCTTCTAGATCCAATTCATCAGCCATTGGGTCAGCTTCCATTCCCATATCTGCTGGCATACCTACTTCCTCACCAGTAACAATCCCTACCGCACTTTCCATTTGTGATTTGGCATCCTTTAATTGATCAGCTAATGTTTGTAATGCTGTTGTCATAGTTTCAGAGAATTGGACTGATGATTCAATGCCCATCTCAGCTTTTACACTATCAGCTAATGATGGAATATCCTTGTATTGTACATCAACCATCTCTTCAATCATCTTTTGAATTCTGTCAACAATATCCTGTGCAGCTAAAACTACTTGTGCATTTTCAACATCGCCTTCCATTATAGCTCGTTTTGCACTACGCTTGTTCTCAACGATCTTTCGCATAAATTTAATTGCAGTGTATCGATTTTCAAGAACTTTGACCAAACCTTCTTTCACACCTGATTTTCTTAACTTTTTGCACTCTGTAGTAACATCTTCACCAGATGCTGACTTTTTAAGTGCATTACTGTATTCATCTGATTTACCTGGTACTATACTCATATTATCCTCTTTTGTTTTGTTTGATGCACCAAACGATCCGGCGCTCTCTTTTAGTTCACTTACCCTTATAGTCAATGCTTCAGCAAGCATTAGCATTCGTAAGTATGTCGGGTTGTTTTCACTTCTATGAAACTTCACCGATCCTTTGTATTCCTTGATGTTTTGTCTGATCTCAGATAACATTTTGTTACCACCCTTGAAATCAATGTTACTCACATCAATGTGTGATCCAAATTGGGATTCATACAACTTAAAATAATCAGTTGAGGTTGGTTTATGTGATAGACTTCGTAGTTTCATTAGCTAATCCTTTCGTTTTAATATATTTAGCTTTTTTAATATAATTCTGAAGTTCATGTTTTGCATCATTGTACCGCCGTATATCATGATGTAATTTTAATTCTATTATTGTTTTCTGTTCAGCACTTATACTAGATTTTAATATATCATTGTAATTTCGTATATCAAACCACCTATTCCCCAGTATTCTATCATAATATATAAGATGTTTCTGTAGCATATATTCATTTAATTTGTTAGCTACACACCACGACAATGCTGTTGATATATAGCCTACCGTTTCAATATATTCACCATCAGCGTATATTTCAAAGTTTCCATTGTTATCGGTCACATGATATATTCCGAATACAATATATGTATCACCAATCTTAACAACAGATGCTGACATCGTTTTTAATGTATCCCGTGATATATTATGCAATGTTCTACTTAACAGTTTAAAGTTAACATCCATTTATTCGTTACCTTGTGCAAAATATGTATTTCTTGACTCAGAACAATCAACATATGGGGATACATTATCCCCTTCCAATAAATTGACCATCATAGGCACATTATTGCAATCTGAATACAATAACCCAATCGGATCGTTGTCTGTCGCTAATGCATCGGTGGTTTCATACCCGAACTCGACCATCCATACCGGATGATTCGTTGTATAGTGTTTGCCAAATTCATAACGGTTTATATCATCATCAATTGAAATCGGCCCATCAATGTCCATTGGTTGTATTCGCAATGATAATAGTTGCAATAATGTCTCAAAATTTCGTTGTTGTCTTCTGGCAAATAACCATTTTTGTTCGGTATCAATCACATTGCCTGTGTTATCAGTATACAATAAATCTTTCTTAAAGTTTCTTATTACACCAGTACTGGTAATATCAATTAATGTGTAGGCTTTTATTCTTTGCATAATGCAACTACTGTTTTTAGTCTTTCTAATACACTCTGTATATTGGGGTCTTCTGCAATATCATCCCAATCATGTGCCTCCATATACTCATTCCACAGAAATACTGGACTTTGTATTAATGTTCTTTTTGTCGCACCCATTTCTCTTTCATACACAGTTTTACCACCATCAGGACTTTCATATATTTTGGTCATGTTGATATTTAAGCCATAAAAAAAGCCTAGTTAAAAAACTAGGCTTTTTCAATACTAAATTATATCTTAGTAGTTAGCTAGTGCAGCCGAGGTTACACCTGTTACACTACCAAAATTAGAACCTGCACCGATTGCTGGACCTTCTGTGATGATAGTAACAACATCTGTTACTCCTGCTTCAAATGCACCGACTGCGGTGATTGAATTTGTAGTTTGAATAAACTGACAAACTGAATTTAATTCTGCTTGTGTCATATCCGTTTTGCTGAATGTTGAAATCGCAATATCGCGACCGATTGCCTCAAATGCACCATGATTTCCATGAACTTTAGTTACTGCTGGCATAATAATTCTCCTAAATCTATTTTATGTGGCTTTCGCCGTTACTTTTATTTATCCTTTTTAGCAAAAAAGCTATGCCCTCATTCTTAATTTTTGCGCAATCCTCTCAATTACAATGTATAAATCGGGGTATACCTGTTCGCCTTTTCGCATTAATATCATTAAATACCGCATCAATTGTTCCTTGTCATGTGAATTCATATCAGAATAATCAGCGATCCTTCGCCGAATGCGCCAATGAATGCTTTCCACTCCTTTTAATCTTCGCAACATCATAATCAGCATCTCATTGTAATCCCGCTCATCTACTTTGCCAGATGCCATAATCCTTAAATTCCGTTTAATTCGCAATTCAGGCAATGTTATATCCGATCCTTTTACCAAATCTGAATACTGATCTTGTTTGAATACCAACACTAAAACATTATATAAATCAGGTTGGCTAGTCTTAAACCCACTATAACTCTGTTGGTTAACTAACTGCTGTGCATATCTTGCGGCTTGCTTTTTGTCCTCGTGATACACTACCTTTAGTGCTAATAAGAAATTCAATGCCTTTATAGCGATATCATCAACACTCATGCCTCTGACCAAAGACAATCGCTTAAATGTCCTTGATTCTTCCAAATTATCAATGAATGCATATTTAGATTCTTGCTGTATTGCTTTATTAACCATCTTACTAACTTTCTGCTTATTAACCCTCCCCAATGTTATAGGACTTATTCTATATAATGTCATATAGGTGGATTTAGCGGTTCTGTTGTTATCTAAATTGCTTATATGGCTAGGTTCTTCTACTTCAACATCCAATGTGAAGTCCATATCTTTATCCCAATACCAAACATCATTGAATTTAACCCATCTATTCTTATGCTGATGTGTTACTATTCTCACTGGATGGGTTGATCCAGTTGTCATTGGTCCAGATATCCCACCATAGTCAATGACATCTTCGTCTGGTGGTATTGATTCGGTTACTTGACTAATAGTATATGTTGCTATAATTTTAGTCATTTTAGTTCTAGCTAGTTGGTTATTCAATATATTTCCCAAGTCAACGAAATCTTGGATTTGTTTTCTAATATTGGGATCGGCTTCTTGTATATTCAACATTGATGCCAATTCCATTGCTAAGATAGAATCTGATAGCACATCACCGTATTGTGATTTTAATTCGTTGTATTTACCCTTCCACGAATCAACATATGAATTGGATATTTTTCTAATAGAAGGAAGTGATGACACAAAAGCCAATATGGATGCATCGGTTGTCGCTGGACTTAATATCTTTTGCTTAATTCGATCAATATCATTTGAAATTTTATCATTAAACACACTAATTCTCATTAACTCGCTGAAGACTTCTCTGAAACTTACGCACATCCTTGGTTCTAATAGAATTAAGCATTTTTCTGATTAGATCCCCAGCTTGGTCTTCGGGGTAAGCATCTTCCATTAATTCTATAATTCGGATAGCACTTTCAATGATGTTATCTGCCCTAGTTCTAATAATATGTTTTTTATCATGTTCTATATCAATTGACATGATCTCTTCTAGTATACCTTTAGTGCGTGACTCCATTATGATATTTAGTTCTTTATCTTAGCAAGTAAGCCTTTAACTTTAGAGGAATCTATACTGCCTGATACCCTACCTGTGCTACTAGTCTGAACAGTTCCGTCCGAGTTTACACTAGTAGTTGTCTTTAAATTCTGCATAATTTCGTTAGATGTTGGGGAATTGGCAGTATATGTATCACCGGCATCAGTAATCCGAAGGGAATTTATATCAAAATCAAGTTCAATTTTCTGTCCTACACCAGCACTAGATCGGGTTTTCATCAATTGCAGTTGGTATTTCCCACGTTCTCGCATCATATTGTTTGTCAAAATCCCAAATACATTATCAGCAGTATTAATTTTTGATATACCACCCGATATGTGGCTGTGATCAAAGTCTGTTTCATCAACCGCTGAATTATGCGTTAATATTCCATTTGCATAAAACAAATGATCTTTTGATTCAACATCTATATCAATTGTCTTCCTAACACCAATATACTCTATACTAACTATTTCATCATTGTAATTCATATTTTTTTACTCCGCAATCCCAGAAGCGCAATGCACCCCTTTTATTCATTATTTCAAATTCTGTACTATCTTTGCTATAACCTTCTTTTATTAACTTCTTCTTTGTAAAGGATAATCTGTGATACATTACCCCATCAACATAATACCAATAACCAGGCTTAGATATATCCACTAACTTAAATCCGTTCAGATCGTAACTTTTACCATTTCCCCATCTAAGATCAACATAAGACTTAATTTCAGTACCAAAATCCTGCTTAACTCTACTAACAAATTTAGAAAACGCACCAACTACATTATGCTTAGAACAAAACCTAACTATCTCATTAAACTCAGTCTTTGCGAATCTATCCTTGCTAATAGACATATAAGACACCAATGCATCGTTGTAAAACATACCATAATGACAGGTGGCTGGTCTAAATCCCTGAATATGTATGCTATCAACAAAAGGACGTGCCTCCTTTGCAGATATGCGCTTTATAACACACTTTCTTGCACCAATACGCTCATTCGTGTCTGACAGTCTATATAATAACATATTTTTACATTGATCGTGCTTTTTAAACCACTCGTAATCTAATATAGTCAATAATGTTATATTTTGTTCTTGGCATTGAATAAACTTATTCTGATGATAATATATATCTGGATTACGAAGATCACTATGCCAGTATACACCACATACCTCAATTCCCAACTTAATAGCTGGTAAATAAATGTCAATTTCTTTAGGTGATATTATATCCCTAGTGTTCTCCACGATCTCACCATTGTAGATTGTTCTTATATATGCGATTATATCTTTTTCCACTGTGCTTTGTCCACCATAATTAGCTGTTGGGTGGCATTTCGGACACAATGGTAACTTATTAAAAACATTACTCTTGAATACTCCATCGCAACCCATACACTTCCAATTTTTCACTTCCCTAACTTCATTGTATTCAACAAATGTAAACTCTGGAATAGACCTATCAGCAACTTCATTAACTAGCCTATCAAAAAATGTTCTCTTTTTTGACTGCGCCCTAGTCTTAATATTTTCCTTTATTTGTCCTGGGTTTTCTACCCCATACCTCGCCATGCAAGTTGCTTTGAATTGATCTTTGTAATCAGCAGTTTTTGAATAATGCTGTTCTCCGTACCTATGCAAACAAGTCTCAGCACGCTTTGCATTGCGTTGTTTCGAATTAGCAGTGCATTTCCTACTGCAAAAATCACGGTATCCTCGGTGAATATCTAAGAATTCAAGTTCATTAACTCCACAATGTTTACACAAGGGTTTCTTACGACTATGCAATACAAGGTATAGCTTCTCCGCAAAAGTGACTCCCATTGGCATATTCATTACATATTGAAAAAACTCCGGGGATTCCCTTTTAATATTATGATACAATCCCCTGTAGCTACCTTTATATCTTTTCAACCAATAAGTTATCTCCGACTTGTAATCCATTGTTTATCTCCTTTAATCCATTGTTTGTCGGGAATTTATGTTTGGCAGAACACTCTATTACTTTACCAGATGCAGTAGTGATTCGGTACACTTCTTGTTCAGATATATCATAAATATTACCAACTGTTACATACCCCGTCGCATTCTTAATCTTATCGCCAACCTTAACATTTTGTATTTGTATATTACCTTTTTGTTCATGCTTAACTATAGTATCCAATGCAAGGCAACGATTTAACTGGGATGCCGTAACCATAATAATACCCAATTCTTTTCCCAAATTGCGAATCTCTTCACTAACATATTTATCCTTGACAAACAAATCACTAGGACTTACCTTAGCAGTGACTGGCATTAACAGATCAAGGTAATCAATACACATAGCATCAATCTTTATTCCGGTTTGTACTTCCAGTTCCTTGACATATGCACGAACATCATTGACCGTACTTTGTGCTGACATGTATTTAATTCTTAATTCACCTGATTGCTTCGCTAACATTTTCACTTTCAGTTCAACATTACCAATGTCTTTGAATATATTTTTCGATGGAGTATCAGTCATCATAGCATCCATCCGCATACTACACAGATCCTCACTCAACTCTAATGTGATAAATGCGCAATTTAACCCTTTCTGAACCCAATTAACCATTAAGTTCTGCATAAACAGCGATTTTCCACTCCCAGACCCACCGGCAAATATTTCCAGCTCTCCTTTATTAAATCCCCCGTACAACTTTTTATCTAATGTTGGCCATCCTGTGCTTATCTGCCCGTTATTAGATTTAATAGCTTCCAATCGTGCCCTGGGATCATCAAAATAGTCAGTTCCCATATCTCTTGTCAAACTGATTTGCACTGCATCCTTTATTAGTTTCTCAACTGGATCATAGTCGCCCTTTTCTAGCAAATCAACACTTTCAAGAATAGCACGTTCTAATTCCTGCCTGCGGGTAAAACTTTCAAACTCCTCCATAAACCACTCATAATGACCATCATTCAAGTCATCAATAGGCAGTAGATCAATACCAGTAGTTACTTTCAACTGTTTTCGTTCAGGCATTGTGCTATACTGATCAGTGTGTTCGGCAATCATCTGTGCAGCTGGTTGCAACGATAAATCAAAATTAGCTACATTATAGATGTTCTGAACACGCACATAACTCTCCGCATTATTCATCATCATTTCCAAAAAAAGTTTTTGGATTTCTTTGTTATACTCTTTCATTGATTCGTTTCTGTAATGCCTTTTTTGCTAATTTTATCTTAATACTACTTGTTTTCCTATACTTCATTATATACATCAATGTTCCCAATTTACCATACTCAATAACCGCATCATTTACATCTTTAATGCCTTGATCCCATAATGGAATACTAACACTAAAACTATTATCCAATGCTTGGTCTATTAATTTTAACCCTGCTTTATCTTGGTCTGGTACTACTATGATCTCTTTTCCTACTCGTTTCAACTGCATTGCTTGTACTTCACTAATTTCATTATGTAATACTGCAATGCCGTCTATACTTATAGCATCAAATACTCCCTCAACAACTATTGCTATATTCCATTCAGGTCGTTGAAAATCCAACCCAAATATATATCCAGGCTGTTGTTCATTAAGATACTTTGGGTGTCTATCATCCAAGAATCGTGAAGTATAACCCACTAATTTATCTTTGTACATATACGGTACGATAATTCTATTGGCGTTTCTACCTCCATCCATTGGTGTTATATGATATGGATACATCATATAATCCAATCCCCTGGAATCTAAGTAACCAACGAACTTCACATCAGATACAGTGATCTGCTTGCTATTTAATGGATAATCAACCGTATTAAATGATACATTACTAGACACCGCATTGCGATTATGTAATATATCATCTATACTCTTATTTCGTAAACTTTCCAATGTAAGATGTGCTATTTCTGTTTCTGGGACACCTAACCAATTTAATAATTTTCTAGTTTTGATGCCAACAGGTTTCCCCATCATAAATCCTGTCTTAAACCCACAGTTAAAACAATGGTATATCCATCCATCACCATCCTGTATTATGCCACCACGTCCTTTGGTGTCGTGAGTTTCACCATTGTGAATACAACAGGGGGCATTAAACGAAATCCATCCGCTTGCAGATTTTTTTCGTTTGTTTGGCAAATATGAAATGATATCCAACATTATTGCATATCATAACACAATACGACAGATTATTCAATCATCATATGCATCCACTACTTCTTGCACAATACCAGACCTCACTATATCTGTTCTTTCAAACGTGATTAATTTAACTGCGTTGATATGGTCTAATCTTTTTACGGCATCTGTTAACCCACATTGCCCTTTGATATCCCGTTGCGATACATCACCGTTGACTACAACTGTGCAGTTTTCACCGATCCTTGTCAAAAATAATTTCATTTGTATTGGGGTACAGTTTTGTGCTTCATCTAATATAATCCAAGCATTTTTAAATGACCTGCCACGCATATATGCCAATGGTGATGCTTCAATTCTTCCAGCTTTAGTCAATCCTTGCACATGACCTTTACCCAACCGTTCTTCCAATACATCCTTGAATGGTTGAAAATATGGTGCAAACTTGTCTTCTAATTCACCAGGAAGAAATCCAAGGTTTTCCCCTGCTTCTTGCACTGGTCTCGTGACTATTATTTTTTCTGTTTTTCCCTTTGCTAATGCTTCTGCTGCCAATGCACCGCATACGTATGTTTTACCAGTGCCAGCTGGTCCGCATCCGAATGTAATTAAGTTGTCGTTGATTGAATTTATGTATGTTTGTTGCATTGGTGTCAATGCCCTTAATGGTTCATTAACCCTCGGTGTTGTGTAATCTTGTATCAGCGTTACTACTTCGTGTGCCTGTTCTAAATATTGCGCATTATTATTATCTAAATTGCCTCGCTTTAGTTCTCTGAGAAAAGAACGTCTTTGTTTCTTTGTCATATAGATTCCTTGTTATTTTTACTATTTTTATCTCTGTATTTCTGCTAACCTAACCGTTATACTCCCTTTAAAGACTTGTGACTGTAAAAATATTTAGCACTAATATAGTTGAATAATATCAGTATATAATTCAATACACTAAATAAAGTTTATACTTGAATACCTATGTCTGATGATCTAATAAAAAAAATAGAGGAGAAATACCCTTTCTTATCAATCTGCCAATACGCAGGTGATGAATATATTGGTATCATAATGAATCGTGACAAGAGTATTCTTACGATGTATGACTATGATATGATTGAAATACCTGAATTAAAGAAGCATTTTTTAGAATTGGGTGAAACATGGTGGTGGGAATCTAGTAGGAATATACCAATCAATCTTTTTTTAAAACACGAATGGGATGTATTTAAAAATTACAAGCGTGTATTCACGAACAAGAATGTTAAAATATTATGTGGTCCAAACACTAGCCTAACCGAAATAGCAATACAGAAGAAGAAACGAAAATCAATTATTCTCGTTCGTCGAGTTGAATAACTTTTCTCATTGAATCCACGGATAATGGAAATTTATCTAACCCATCACACTTAATAGAATACCCATTCTGACGAAATATATGCTGTACATAGGCCTCATCTATAATAGTAGCTACAGGAGTGTAACCGTCCTCTGCACCAGCAATAACAGCAGACACCCATTCATCGCACTTTATCTGTGAATTGTGGAATTTTTGCAATGCAATGAATTGATGATGGGTTTGCAATATAGTCTCATATGATACCACTAGTGTTATGCCAAATGGGATAAGTCTACACAATATATCATGCATCACATCATCACTACCAAATAACTCTAATGCATCAATTCTTATGTCGGGCACACCCTTGCCATTATCATACCCAAAGGCATCCATCAACTCTCCGATATAATAGGATAAAAATTCGCGCACTACCCATCTAGGTGCTACATTAATGTTATCATACTGCCAATTTTCTGATATTTTGCGATTCACTTCATTGGGTGACATCAGCGATGATATAAATCCTATTATCTCCCCCATATGCTGTTTTATGTATTGATTATTAAGATAATCCAATAAATGTGCTAATGAATGATTAACTCTCACATACACATCATCCACATCATCCACATCATCCATTTGATGACCAAGCATTATACAGTCGTTGGTTCGCAATACACTTCTAGATGAATGACTACTGCCATTCACCGAAAATACAATCGGTTCATTCACCTCAGCCAGTGATGTATAATTCAATATACAACTAGCGATGTACGTGCCATACGTGCCAGGGTTGAATAATAGTTTAATCATCCCAGTATATTCATATGAAGTGCTACTAACATCGCATATGATACTGCATGTGCTTTCTTAAAATAGTAGCTACCATCATTCGGCTTATCCCAGATACCCTCAGCTATTTCTCCCCACGACTTATCCAATAAGTGCCGCTTCGCTGGTCTAACTAGTGCTAAAAACATAGCCATCTTCGGAATACTATCAGGACGCAATCTACATATTAAATCATTGTAATTCCCAATGTGTATTACGTGTTCGCAAAAATCCTTATCTAGTAATTTCTCCCACTGTGGTTTCTGTGCGAGTAAATGTTCATAGTGATCTTGATCTTTGATGAGTTTATATACTGAAACATTCAAGAAATCAACCTTGAAATATCCACGAGTATCAGCTTCTTTATAATCAATACTTGCACAATCATGCACAGGATCATACGGAATATCAGTAACATATACACCACTATTATGATGCTTTGATTCCGTATTAGTTTCTTGTCTTGCTGGTATGTGTTTAATCAAATTAAGTATATCTTCACGGTCAGCAAAATCAATGTCAATATCAGCATTATGTGCCATATTTACCAACCCGCCTTAGTTAACATTTCTTTGGTATATACCTGGTCTTCCTCATAATCATTAAACTTTTTTTGCCAATAATCTGGTGCAATGTAATCCCATATGATTGCCATTTGATCCTCGTTTAAACCATTTAAAAACTGCTGTCCGCTGTCACAATTGTATATAACCCACGCACTCAGTTCACCTTTTGTAATAGCAAGACATATCGCATTAGTGCCACCTTTTCGCAATAAATCTGAGTATACGTTATTGGTTAACTCTGCCCAGTTAACACCATGCCGTAACCCACGACTTAATGCATCGGTTGAATGTTCGGTATGTAATAATTTTAACTTATATTCAGCATACGTCGAATCCTTTGCCCAATGATCTAATTTTTTTCCACTTCCAATCACAAAATCGGCAAATTTAGCTGGATTAATAGCATTGATATCATTGCAATACCTACCAAACTTTACAAAAGCATTATAATATGAACTTTTTATAAAATCCTCCTCCGATTTTAATTTAGCTGACCCTTGTGAATATTCATAGAATTTTAGGTATGTGTTAAACCCATTACGAACACCTTTTTCAGTTCGTTCATTGTATCTTTTCTTTGGTTCACATAAATGAACGATTAATGATTTTTCACGCTTAAAATCTTTATTACAAAATTTACAAGCATAGACCTCAACTTCCGCTGTCTTTTGCATATTTTGTCAACTCCCGTTTAGTAACGAAATTACTTAATACTTCAATATCTTCTTCTTTGTATAGGGGGTACATATCAGTTAATATCCGTTTAATATCTTGTTTGCTTTTGGTGGTTTCCTTTTTCTTAGCCTTAATCCAAGTGTGGTTTTGTTTGCCTATACCTGGACTACTAGCAACCAATGATAGGTATTGTAATTTTGGATGTCTACCAATATCAAATAAATGTTTATTGCTGTAATGATTGGTACTTGCTAGATAATAGTGCTGTAATTCATTTGACCCATCAACACTAGCCATCCATTTATTAGTTAGGAATGCAGTGAACCCTTTCTTCTCTTCATCAGATAAAGAATCATACAATGTATAATCTTTCTTATCCAATGATGCCAATACTTTAAAAATATCTAGCTTATGTGCCATTTTACCATGCCTTGCTATAATCAACGACTTCACAATTACGCGATACCGTACTAATGAAATATACCACAGGTGCACCAGGCTCGTCACTTAGTGGCACAGCTAGATACTGCCCGTTTTTTAGTTTTGGTGAATACCACTGAACTTCATTGTATATATCAACGACTTCAATTGGTAAAAACTCTGCCCTTGTACTACTAAGACTATTAAATTCAAATACCTTGAAATCTCTATCATTTATACTAGTTAATTGCATTGCTTCTAAGTCACCCAACTCTTCTTCACCAATTAGCACATGCCAATCCAATGGCATTTTGATCACATGGTTGCCTATTTTAAGCACCAGTGATGGACTAGCGAAACTCTCTAAGAATATAAGGGGAATATAAAAATAATCTGGTTCTTTTGGGTTACTGTTATCTAATATTGCAAATCGCAAATCATCTATTTCTTCTGGCAGGGAGTCTAGGTTATAACTACGGTTGTCATCTAATGTGTGTATTCTCATTCTGCTAGTATATACTATTTTTCACTTCCAATCAAGTTTTTCTATAGAAAAAGGATACCCTGCCTCACGATAAAAGGATTTTCGTTTTCCTAGATGCCGTTTGGCAAATTTACATGTGCTTGTTATGTCCCAAATCTGAACAAAGTCTTTGTCTTTTGCCTTGCGAACTCCCCGGCCAATTGACTGAATAACCCTAACGAAAGACTTACCAGGCTCAATAAGCACAAGGTTGAAAATCCTAGGAATATTAATACCAACGGCAGCAACGCCATATGTTGCAATAATGATTTTATCATCTGTGCCAGCCACTTCATCATAATGTTCTTGTCTATCCTTTCCTTTCGTTGCGCCACTTACAAATACTGAACCATCCAATCGTTCAACCAATTCTTTGCCAGCACTAATCCGATCCACCAATACTAACGTGTTTCCAGATGAATTTGCTTTTCTTATTAAATCAGCCATTGCATCTAGGCGACTTTCATCTGATAACAAATACTTTAATTCACTCTGATAGTTAGTATGTTCAACAAGATCTATTAGTTGCACTATATTCACATGGCATTTAGCCAATACTCCTTGATTCTGCAAGTCATAAGCACTAATTTTATTTATTACTGAACCAATACTTACTTCCAATGCTTTGAATTCAAAATCTTCCTTTGGCATAGTACCAGTAAAACCCCACCGCAACGGTATATGTGCCATTGCCCCCGTAAGCAATCCCTTCAATGCATCAGCTTTGATTCCATGGCACTCATCAACTATCACGCAAACCACCCCCTCCAAGAACTCACCAATTGTAATATCGGCTGATTGGTTTTTAGTTTGTTTCAGCAAACTATTAAGACTTTGCCAGGTGCATACAGTGTGTTGTTTGCCATACTCTTTCCTGTCCCCATAGAATACACCAACATCCAATTGCATATTAATGTAATCTTCTTCTGTTTGCACTACCAATGACTTGTTTGGCACGATAACAATACTTCTGCCATATT
>Ga0257115_1001556_pt1 | contig 15115 bp, 11 predicted proteins | sample SI112_100mmetaG_FD_194465 | JGI IMG/M metagenome (GOLD analysis project Ga0257115, IMG submission 194465) | Marine microbial communities from Saanich Inlet, British Columbia, Canada - SI112_100m | ecosystem: Environmental > Aquatic > Marine > Inlet | place: Canada: British Columbia | collected...
CATTTATACAATAATGAAATAACAAAAATTGAAAATTTACCTGATTCATTGCAAAAATTATATTTATCAGGTAATCAAATAACAAAAATTGAAAATTTACCTGAAAATTTATATACTTTATATTTATACAATAATGAAATAACAAAAATTGAAAATTTACCTGATTCATTGCAAAAATTATATTTATCAGGTAATCAAATAACAAAAATTGAAAATTTACCTGAAAATTTATATACTTTATATTTATCTAATAATCAAATAACAAAAATTGAAAATTTACCTGAAAATCGACTAATTTTATATTTAGACTATAATCTAATAACAAAAATTGAAAATTTACCCGAAAATCTACAAATATTATATTTACACTACAATCAAATAACAACAATTAAAAATTTACCTGAAAATCTACAAACTTTATATTTATACAATAATCAAATAACAAAAATTGAAATTTTACCTGATTCATTACGAAATTTATATTTAGAAAATAATAAAATAACAAAAATAGAAAACTTACCAAATCTGTTACAAGAATTAGATTTAAATAATAATCAAATAACAAAAATTGAAAATTTACCTGATTCATTACGAATATTATGGTTGGATGGTAATCAAATAACAAAAATTGAAAATTTACCTGAAAATTTACAAACTTTATATTTAGAAAATAATCAAATATTAGAATTACCATTATCATTGTTGGAATTAAGACTACTCAACATATTCGATCATCATGATAATCCAATTGAAAACATCCATCCACTTGTTCAACGATGGTTAGAAAGGCGTAACAGAAGAATAACCAACAACAACAAAGTCTATTCAGATGGACAAAATATTCATAACTCTACCATTCAAAAATCATTTAGAAATTCTCTTGGTAACTTACTAAAAGATAAAAATAAAATGACTTTAGATGAGTGCAAAAAATATGTTATTGAACGTGACGAACTAGAGGAACAAGTTAAACGTGAATTACTTAACTACTGTGATGATGCAACAGAACATTCAGTTTATTTAGTCAAATTTGATGAAGTATTTCAATATGTTATCTCTCGGATCGTTAAACACTTGGATACCAACGAAATGTTTAAAATACTAAACGAAGAAATTAAAGATACCATATGTAAATGTTTTACAGGACGAATGACACGATTAGTTAATGTTCTTAATGGTTTCTATGATGATATATCAATTCAAATCGGATCTAACGAACAGATTAGCAACATCATACTAGTGTTGCAAAAGAAATACGAAGATACTGAGTTGGTTAAACAAGTTAGACTGGAAATGGAAGAAAGAGAATATGATAACAAGACTATTGAAGAATGGCTTACATTTGTGGAAGAATAATTCGTTTCGAATCCATTTTTGACAAAGTCGAAAATGAACCTTTTTTTCGACAAAGATGAAAAAATAAAGGGGTTCTAAAGGCGACTGAAATTCGGAGAATTTCAAACCCCTTGTTACACTATCAAAAAATAAAAATTGATATAATATTTGTTAAACATATATTATTATATAAAATGGTTTTACTTAATTTACCAAATCAAAATTTAACAAAAATACCTATTATCCCTAATGATGTAACTGAATTAATTTTGTCTCACAACCAAATAACAAAAATTGAAAATTTACCTGAAAATTTACAACTATTATGGTTAGATTATAATCAAATAACAAAAATTGAAAACTTGACAAGTTCTATACAAGAATTATGGTTAGATAATAATCAAATTATAAAAATTGAAAATTTACCTAATTCATTACGAGAATTACATTTACACAATAATGAAATAACAAAAATTGAAAATTTACCTGATTCATTACAAGAATTATATTTATACAATAATCAAATAGCAAAAATTGAAAATTTACCTGATATTTTACAGGAATTACATATAGATAATAACCGAATAATAAAAATAGAAAATTTACCTAATTCACTACAGAAATTATATTTATATAATAATCAAATAACAAAAATTGAAAATTTACCTGATTCATTACAAGAATTACGTTTGCAGTATAACCAAATAACAAAAATTGAAAATTTACCTGATTCATTACAAGAATTATGGTTAGGTTATAATCAAATAACAAAAATTGAAAATTTACCTGAAAATCTACTCACTTTATATTTAGAGAAAAATCAAATAACAAAAATTGAAAATTTATCTGAAAATCTACAAACTTTATATTTAGAGAAAAATCAAATAACAAAAATTGAAAATTTACCTGAAAATCTACGAATTTTATATTTAGAGAAAAATCAAATAACAAAAATTGGAAATTTACCAAGTTCAATACGTAATCTTTGGTTGCATAATAATCAAATATTAGAATTACCATTATCCTTATTAGAATTAAGGCATCTCACTGCATTCAAATATTGCTATAATCCAATCGAAAATATTCATCCACTTGTTCAACGATGGTTAGACAGACTTAATCGTGGTACGATCGGTGGTAACAATAAAGTCTATTCAGATGGACAAAACATTCATAACTCTACCATTCAAAAATCATTTAGAGAATCTCTTGGTAACTTACTAAAAGACGAAAACACTTTATCACTTGAAGAATGTAAAAAACATGTTCTTGAACGTAACGAACTAGAAGAACAAACAAAACGTGAGTTACTTAACTACTGTGATGATGATACAGAACACCCGGTTTATTTAGTCAAGTTCGATGAAGTATTTCGATATGTTATCTCTCGAATCGTCAAACATCCAGAATCAACAGAAATGTTTAAGATCCTAAATGAAGAAATTAAAGATACCATATGTAAATGTTTCACAGGGCGTATGACACGAATAGTTAATGTTCTTAACGGTTTCTATGATGACATCGTGATTCAAATCGGATCGAATGAACAAATCAGTAATATTATCATTATGTTAAAAGAAAAATATGAAGGCGATGAGTTAGTCAAACAAGTTAGGTTGGAAATGGAAGAACGAGAATATGATAACGAAACTATCGAAGAATGGCTTACATATGTAGAATAATATCCTGTTGCGAAGCCATTTTTGACAAAGTCAAAAACGAACCTTTTTGGCGTAGCCAAAAATAAAGAGATAAAAATTCGAAGAATTTTTAAAGGGGACGACTGAAATTCGGAGAATTTCAAATCCCTTGTTTCACTATCAAAAAATAAAAACTGACATAATATTTGTTAAACATATATTATTATATAAAATGGTTTTACTAAATTTATCGCATAGAAAATTAACAAAAATACCTATTATCCCTAATGACGTAACTGAACTGCATTTATACCATAATCAAATAAAAAAAATAGAAAATTTACCTGAAAATTTACATACTTTATGTTTATCTAATAATCAAATAACTAAAATTGAAAATTTACCTAATAATTTACATTATCTGGATTTGGGTCATAACAAAATAACAAAAATTGAAAATTTACCTAAAAATATACAAATTTTACATTTGTCTGATAATCAAATACCAAAAATTGAAAATTTACCTAAAAATATACAAATTTTATATTTGTATGATAATAAAATACCAAAAATTGAAAACTTACCTATTTCATTACAAGAATTGTGTTTAGATCTCAATCAAATAACAAAAATTGAAAACTTACCTATTTCATTACAAAAATTATATTTATTGCATAATCAAATAACAAAAATTGAAAATTTACCTGAAAATCTACAAATTTTACATTTAGATAATAATCAAATAATAAAAATAGAAAATTTACCTGATTCATTACAAAAATTATGGTTAGATAATAATCAAATAACAAAAATTGAAAATTTGCCCAGAAATTTACAATTTTTATATTTACATAATAATCAAATATTAGAATTACCATTATTCTTATTAGAATCAAGGCATCTCGGTAATTTTGGTTACTCCGATAATCCAATAGAAAACGTTCATCCACTTGTTCAACGATGGTTAGACAGATTAAATAGAAGAGTAAATGATAATAACAAAGTCTATTCAGATAGACAAAATATTCATAACTCTAACATTCAAAAATCGTTTAGAAATTCGCTGGGAAATTTATTAAAAGATAAAAACATCCTTGCTTTAGATGAATGCAAAAAACATGTTCTTGAGTGTAACGAACTTGAAGAACAAGTCAAACGTGAATTACTTAACTATTGTGATGATGAAACAGAACATTCAGTTTATTTAGTCAAATTTGATGAAGTATTTCAATATGTTATCTCTCGGATCGTTAAACACTTGGATACCAACGAAATGTTTAAAATCCTAAACGAAGAAATTAAAGATACTATATGTAAATGTTTCACTGGGCGTATGACACGTCTAGTTAATGTTCTTAATGGATTCTATGATGATATAACGATCCAAATCGGATCGAATGAACAGATTAGCAACATCATACTGATGTTACGAGGAAAATATAAAGGTAATGAATTAGTCAAACAAGTTAGACTGGAAATGGAAGAAAGAGAATATGATAAGGTTACTATCGACGAATGGCTTACATTTGTGGAAGAATAATTCGTTTCGAATCCATTTTTGACAAAGTCGAAAATGAACCTTTTTTTCGACAAAGATGAAAAAATAAAGGGGTTCTAAAGGCGACTGAAATTCGGAGAATTTCAAACCCCTTGTTACACTATCAAAAAATAAAAATTGATATAATATTTGTTAAACATATATTATTATATAAAATGGTTTTACTTAATTTACCAAATCAAAATTTAACAAAAATACCTATTATCCCTAATGATGTAACTGAATTAATTTTGTCTCACAACCAAATAACAAAAATTGAAAATTTACCTGAAAATTTACAACTATTATGGTTAGATTATAATCAAATAACAAAAATTGAAAACTTGACAAGTTCTATACAAGAATTATGGTTAGATAATAATCAAATTATAAAAATTGAAAATTTACCTAATTCATTACGAGAATTACATTTACACAATAATGAAATAACAAAAATTGAAAATTTACCTGATTCATTACAAGAATTATATTTATACGATAATCAAATAGCAAAAATTGAAAATTTACCTAGAAATTTACAACATTTAGATTTATCTAATAATCAAATAACCGAATTACCACTATCATTATTAGAATTAAGACGTATCTGCACGTTTAATTACTTTAATAATCCGATCGAGTTTATTCATCCGCTTGTTCAACGATGGTTAGATAGGTATAATAGGAGAGTTATTGGTAGTAATAACAAAGTCTATTCCGATGGACAAAATATTCATAACTCTAGCATTCAAAAATCATTTAGAAATTCTCTTGGTAATCTACTAAAAGACAAAAACACTTTATCACTTGAAGAATGTAGAAAACATGTTCTCGAATGTAATGAACTTGAAGAACAAGTCAAACGTGAATTACTTAACTATTGTGATGATGAAACAGAACATTCAGTTTATTTAGTCAAATTTGATGAAGTATTTCAATATGTTATCTCTCGGATCATCAAACATTCCGAATCAACTGAAATATTCAAAATCTTAAATGAAGAAATTAAAGATACCATATGTAAATGCTTTACAGGACGCATGACACGTCTAGTTAATGTTCTTAATGGATTCTATGATGACATTACGATCCAAATCGGATCGAATGAACAGATTAGCAACATCATACTGGTATTGCAAAAGAAATATGAAGGTGATGAGTTGGTTAAACAAGTTAGGTTGGAAATGGAAGAAAGAGATTATGATAAGGTTACTATCGAGGAATGGCTTACATATGTAGAATAATAAATATATCCTGTTGCGAAGCCATTTTTGACTTTGTCAAAAATGGACTTTTTTTTCGACAAAGTCGAAAAAAATAAAGGGGTTCTAAAGGGATTGAAAATTCTTCGAATTTTCAGTCGTCCCCTTGCACCATCAAAAAATAAAAATTGATACAATATTCGTTAAACATATATTATTATGTAAAATGGTTTTACTAGATTTATCAAATAAAAAATTAACAAAAATACCCATCATTTCCAATGATGTAACTGAACTACGATTACAATATAATCAAATAACAAAAATTGAAAATTTACCTAAAAATCTACAAATTCTATGGTTACAACAAAATAAAATAACAAAAATTGAAAATTTACCTGAAAATCTACAAGAGTTACATTTGTATGATAATCAAATAATAAAAATTGAAAATTTACCTAAAAATTTACAAACTTTATATTTAAACAAAAATCAAATAACAAAAATTGAAAATTTACGTGATTCATTACAAAAATTATGGCTAGATAATAATCAAATAACAAAAATAGAAAATTTACCTAGGGCATTACGAAAATTGGATGTGTCTAATAATCAAATAACAAAAATTGAAAATTTACCTGGAAATCTACAATATTTGGATTTATCCTATAATCAAATAACAAAAATTGAAAATTTACGGAATACCTTTGGCGGCGGGCTGGATTTGCGAGCCAACCTGCCTAAAAATATACGATCTTTACATTTATATAATAATCAAATAACAAAAATTGAAAATTTACCTAAAAATCTACATGCTTTACATTTATACAATAATCGAATAACAAAAATTGAAAATTTACCTAAAAATCTACAATTATTATATTTACATGACAATCAAATAATTAAAATTGAAAATTTACCTGAAAATCTACGAGATTTATATTTATCTAATAATCGAATAACAAAAATTGAAAATTTATCTGAAAATATACAAACTTTAACATTATCATATAACCAAATAATGAAAATTGAAAATTTATCTGAAAATATACAAACTTTAATATTATCATATAACCAAATAATAAAAATTGAAAATTTACCTAATTCATTACAAGAAATATTGTTAAATAATAATCGAATATTAGAATTACCATTATCATTATTAGGATTAAGATGTATAAGACATATCCGCGAGTTTATTTACTCTGATAATCCAATCGAATATTATCATCCACTTGTTCAACGATGGTTAGAAAGACTCAATAACGGAATTATTGGTGGTAACAATAAAGTCTATTCGGATGGACAAAATGTTCATAACTCTAGCATTCAAAAATCATTTAGAAATTCGCTTGGTAATTTATTGAAAGATGAAAACTTTTTATCACTTGAAGAATGCAAAAAGCATGTTCTTGAACGTAACGAACTAGAAGAACAAACAAAACGTGAATTACTTAACTACTGTGATGATGATACAGAACATAGCGTTTATTTAGTCAAGTTCGATGAAGTATTTCGATATGTTATCTCTCGAATCGTCAAACATCCAGAATCAACAGAAATGTTTAAGATCCTAAATGAAGAAATTAAAGATACCATATGTAAATGTTTCACTGGACGCATGACACGTCTAGTTAATGTTCTTAATGGATTTTATGGTGATATAACGATCCAAATTGGCTCTAATGAACAGATTAGCAATATTATCATTATGTTGAAAGAAAAATATGAAGGCGATGAGTTAGTTGAAAAAGTTAGGTTGGAAATGGAAGAACGAGAATATGATAACGAAACTATCGAGGAATGGCTTACATATGTAGAATAATATCCTGATGCGAAGCCATTTTCGACTTTGTCAAAAATGCAAAAAAACACTACCATTTTTGGCGTAGTCAAAAATAAATGAATAAAAATTCGAAGAATTTTTATTCATTATTAAAGAACTAGACAAAATGTGCAAGATAACACAATAATAAAACCACTGAGAAATGGTTAAATTTTGTTGATTTAATAATAATACCGTACGTATAAAGTTGATAATTCTTGATATTAGTATTTCTTTGTCGGAATTGCTGTCTTAGGCGATGAAAAGGATGATGTTACGCTTTATTGTCTAAAAAAAACGCTGCCTTAAACGAAGAATATTGATGAACCTACAATATGGACGTAGCGATAGATGATGATAGAAAACTAATTATACAACTTTGTTTAAAGTCCCTTAAGCACTGAGACTATATTTATTATAAATTAAATACAACCTTTATAATAAATGTTTCTACTTCCGTTTATGTCACGATCCATTACTGTTTTACAACTTTTACATTCAAATGTTTTGTTGCTTCCCAGATTTTCTTTTATCACACCACACATGGAACATGTCTTAGAAGTATAACTTTCATTTACTTCTATGTAATTACGATTATATTGGAAACATTTAAATTTCAAACGTTGTCTGAATTTAGAGATGCTTGAATACTGAAGCATCTTTTTTACAGTTGGACTTAATTTGGATGTAGAATTTCTATTCGTACTTTTGGAACTCATATTACCAATAAGTATGTTTTTATAATTCTTAACTAAATAGTTTATGCTTTTCCAATGCAACTCATCTACATAATTAGTTATTTTTTTATAATGTCTTTTATGTGATTTTGGATTTTTTGTTTTACCTATTTTATTCAAATATAACTCAAGTTTAGGCATTAAATTATTGCATATCTGAACACCTTTCGTATTCGATACCCCTGTTAAAAATGTTCTTAAACCTGGGTCTAAACTAATAGTATCGTTTATTTGATCATCATCTATTTTCTTTAACTTAGAAGGTGCATATAAATAATATTCATCAGTTGTTGTATCATATGTTAAAATACATTCTGCTTCAACATTATTTTTAATATCGTATTTCTCACCATCTAAATAAGCATTAATGGAATATAAAAATTTAGTTTTTATCATATCATCTTTTTCTACTTTTAAAATTTTTTTTGTTTGATTTATTTTCCAATATCTTATTCTAAACTTAGGAATATTCTTATTTCTAAAATTCGTAATGGCTGATTTATAATTGGAACATGCTAATTTAATCGCTCTATCTAAAATGTGAATTTTAATTCCGTTATGATGTTTTTGGACACTGTATTTTTTATCATATAAAGACATTCTTATTTTTTCAAAATAAGGTTTATATTTTTTTTCTAAATACGTTTTCTTAATCTCTTTAAGTGCATAATTATATATGATTCTAAAACCTTTGAACCAACTGTCTAATATTTTTCTTTGTTTAACGGATGGATATAATCTTATTTTATTGCTTCTATATTTAGTTTCTGTAAGTGTTTCATATTTAATTTCTTTGTCAAATGAACCTTGGGATATAACTCCTGATTCTTTAATATCAAACCATGTTTCGGTTGGTACTGTAACATATGTATCGTCAGGTAACGATACTGAAGATTTATTATGATGTATATAATTAGGATTAATTTTTGATTTCTTTTTCCGTTTCATAAATATATATAATTAAATGTCTTTATATTGTTTATATTTTAAAAATTAGCATATAAATAAATATAAATATTAATATTTATAATGAACGATTTTGTAGGTGGTAAAAAAGCGAGTGAAATGTTAAACGTCCATCAAAGGACATTATATTTATGGGATAAAAAAGGTGCGATCGAAACTATGAGAACACCTGGAAATAAAAGACTTTATAATGTTAAAAAATATTTAGATAATGTTGAAAAATATTTAAATGATACTGAATTACCGAAATATGAATTAGATGAAAAAGAGATAGAAGTCGATGATAATATTTCAGATAGCGAAGAAAAACTAAATGTATGCTACGTTCGTGTTTCATCACATGGACAAAAAGATGATCTAGAAAGACAAAAACAAGAAATGATAAAAAATTTTCCTGAATATAAAATAATTGAAGATATTGGTTCAGGACTAAATTTAAATAAATGTGGTATAAAAAGGATCATAAAATTAGGAATAGAAGGGAAAATAGAAAATTTAGCAGTGGCGTATAAAGACAGGCTAACAAGATTCGGTTTTGAATTAATTGAAGATATTATAAAAACATATTCAAATGGAACAATAACAATATTACATAAAAAAAAAAATGTTGAACCAGAAGAGGAGTTAATTAAAGATATGATGTCAATAATGAATGTTTATGTTGCTAAAATGAACGGATTAAGAAAATATAAAACTTAACTAGGAATATAATGTAATAATATTAGTTAATAATTATTGTTATCAACTATTATCAACTTTTGATGTTACTAGTAATACCCTATCTAGGACAAATTTACTCAATAAAAATAATAAATTTTTATTATTTTTTAAATATCATAAATTAGTTGCATAACAGATACGAAAGGCTGTCATTAGTTACATTATTGATTTTTATATCAATTTCATTCTCTATAGTTGTCGTTTTTGCACATAATCCCATTTTAATACTTATATAATATAATAAGGTTATTATTATATCAATTTTTTTTATTAATAAATAAATGAATTGCAAATTAACAAAAATTTAATAGTTGAAAAACATAGGATTTTTTGATCATGATGTACTTGGTTCAAATAAACATATCTCAACGACAAAAATCACAAATTAATTCTTCTAAAACCAAAGGTATTTATTATCGTTAATCATTAATGACTAGTATGTGAATACCTAAAAACCCAAAATAAAGTTTGCTGCATAACTCATCAATTTCCTCAAAAGAAACCATATTCTTATAAATATCAATGCCTTCCTTAACAGTTCTTGTATGTGGTAGTGTATTTTTCAAAGTTTCTTTTCTCAAATAATTTTCAACATTTTCGTGTCTTTTTATATCCGTGATTAAAGTCATTATTTCTTCATTTTTACATATAAATTTTATTTTATCACCCGAAATATAAGTTCCAAATGTCTCGTTGAGAATTTTTCCAATCACAGTTTTTGTTCCATTCTTTATATAATCGAACATTAAATGTTCTGTCGGATTTTTCATGTGAATAACATGAATTTTAGGTGTGTTATTTACCGACACTTTGAATCTCACAACACCAAACTTTTTCGCACCGTCTTTGTATGTTCCTTCTTTATGTGGAAATTTTTCATATAATTCAACACCATTGTTCAATGTTTTGATACTAGGTAAAATTTTTCTAATTCCAATATCTCTCAACGCATTTCTAAAATTATCAAATATTATTTTTTCTACAACTATAACCGAAAAAGATCCATTTGAATCAAAATCTTCAGACTCAAATAGTGTAATATACCATAATATTCTATATTATTGTATATAAACATAATGTTTATTTTATATAAGTAAATATTATGAAAAGTTGCGAAGTTTTAGGATTATTAAAAGTTTCTCGGATTACTTTATCTAAATATGTTAGGACGGGAAAAATTAAAGTTACTAAGTTAGGTAATAATTATTATGATTATGATGAAAAATCAATATATAAATTTCTAGGATATAAGGATGATCGAATTGATGTCATATACGCTAGAGTATCAACATACAAACAAAAAGAAGATTTAAAAAACCAAATTAATAACATTAAAAAGTATTGTGACGATAACTCGATCGTCATCAATGAAGAACATATTTTTAAGGACATATCTAGTGGTCTTAATTTTAAAAGAAATGATTTTTCTAAAATATTCAAATTAGTTAAAGATAAAAAAGTTAATAATGTTTATATTACATATAAGGATCGTCTTACACGTTTATCGTTCCGAATGATAGAAGAAATTTTTGAATCATATGGAACTCACATTATTTTTATTAAAAAAAATATTTCTCATTTGTGTGAAAACGAAAATGAACTGCTAGAAGATATTATTTCTTTGATACACATTTTATCAACTAAAATGTATTCCAACAGGAGAAAAAAAAAATTAAATATTATATCACAGGATCTAGAACTCGAAAAAGAATTAAGTTTATAAGTATATAAAGAAATCATTATATACTAAGTTATAGCCTAGATGCGAAGGAAAAAAGAGCCAGATCCTAATATTTTATTAAAAACAATTAAATCTAAGTTTTCTGTTGATAACTTTCATTCTGAATTATTAGATGAACATTTATTTCAAACTAAAAACGTTTATAATAGTTATATATTTTATGCCAACATATATCATAAATATAAATATTTATTAATCGAACAATATGACCAAAAAAAAGAATTTTATTTGTATTGTGATGATTTTATTAAACATTACTTATTTAATCTTGATGACATGAAAATTATAAATCAAGACATAACCGATATATGTAAAGATATTTTAGAGAATAATATCGTTACGACTAAAAATTGTTTGGATTTTTATAATTTAATTTTGAATAATATTTATAATTACGATACTAAAGATTTAATAACAAAGGAAATTGTTTATAGAAATATATCAAACGTATATTATAAAAATTTTTATATGTTGTTGAAAGAAAAAAAAATGAACGGAAAAAAATCTAATTTTCAGTTTTCAATTGCGAATGATGATTTGATTGATGATGTGAATAATAAAAATCATATAAATATATTTACCTGTTCAAAAGAAGATAATAACGTTGATACCTCTGATAGTACTATTATTAAACGCATCACTAGGGAACACTTAAATACCGATACCAAAGCGTTACATTGCGATACCAGAACAATTGCTTTTGATAAAGCCACATCTTCGTTTGGTTCTTATTGGACATTAAAAAGTAAAGGAATAAATGCTAACAAACCAAACTACCTAGGGAAAAAAGATAAATTTATATTATCGTTTAATTCGGATAGAAATATTACTGTAAATAACAATATATTAACACTTCGTTTAGGTCTTAATTCGAATGATATTTTAACCAATAAAGATTATATCATTGTAAAAAAAGGTATATGCATAAATAAAATATATATACTAAAAAATGAGAATAAACGAAAAGATAAAAATTTAAATTATTATTTTATGTATAACAATGAACAATATTATATAAAAAAAGATAACAAAAATATTCATAATTATGAATTTTTAGATATAAAAATAATAAAAAAACTCGAAAATAAAATAATTAGACAAGTAGAAATAAAAAAAAATCAACTAGTTAAAAATAATTATGTGATCTGCTATACATATGAATGTCACAAACAAGAAATAAATTTAGAAGAGATTAAACCTGTATCGATAGATTTAGGTATGAAATATTTATTTAGTATCTACGACTATGATAAAACACCAACATTATTGGATGGTAAACATATAAATTACATTAATTACCATTATAACGATTTAATAGACAAGTACAAATCAATTTTGAAAAAAACTAATAACAAAAACACATCATATCATTTAAAATGTTTGAATAAGAACCGATCAAATAAATTAAATAGTTGTATGAATAATATAGTTTCTTGGTTCATGGAAAGATATGATGATTGTAACCGTTTGATTGTAGGATATAATAAAAATTGGAAAACAAAAGTAAATATGGGAAAAACCAATAATAGAAAATTTTACGAAATTCCGTATCGAACGTTATTGAATAAGTTAAAAAGTAGTTGGGAGAAAAAAGGAAAAGTGTATGTAGAGATAAACGAATCATATACTTCGAAATGTGATAGTTTATCATTGGAAAATATTGGAAGAAACAAAGAATATCTAGGGAATAGAAACAAACGTGGATTATTCAAATCGAATACAGGAAAAGAACTTCATGCAGATATAAACGCTGCGATAAACATAATGAGAAAATGGTATGATAAGGTGGGTGAAATGTTTGAATTAAAAAACATAAAAAAAGTAAATAATTGTTTCAAACAATCTATTTACAAATTGTCCTCGCTTCAGTTATCATGATTGGGAATGAGACGGACTTGAAACAAGTCAAGGTTTATCATAAACCTGTATTACTTACCATGACACAAAATTAAATTATCAATGTGTTGTGCTACAGGAAATACAAAAGGAAATCTGTCATAATATTGTATTTTTATAGTATTATACAGTTTTACTAATGAGACAATAATTTTATCTTGTCACCAATATTTATCTTTCTTCTTTTCTCGTCATATACCCTCATTTCATATATTTTTTTACCTATTTTCATATCAGTAAAGTGTGGTTCTTGCAAATGCCATTCATGGTTCGTCATTATTATTTATTTATATGATTGGATTATTTTATATCAATTTTTTATTTTTAATATTAACTAATTGCAAATTAACGGAATATAGCATTTATTCGACCATGATACCTCCTTTTCAAATGTTCATCAACAAAATATCGAAAATTGTTCGATATAATTCCTCTAAACAGTTTGTCTCCATGCAGTGTGTTGTTGTGTCTAATAGCAAGTTCATTTTGATCATCAGATGTTTGTATATTAGAGAAAGTTTCTCCATCGTCGTTTAATATTCTGTAATAAGAACCAAAGATCGGATTGCTCCAATCAGACCAATCTTTGTCTTTTTTTTGCATTTTTTGTGTTTTTTTGTTGTATATCAATATTTCATCCTTTGGGTAACATTTATGATGATGAATATCCACTATCTCAGTTCCGTCATTAATGTAAGTTGTTATTATTGGAGGTTCGTCGGTGGTAGAATTGGTACAAGGATTTATAGCCACGCCTTCATTTAGATATGGATCTGGTGAATGACATACAGACATATATAAATGCAACGGCAATCCATACATCGGTTTGTTCAATTTATCCATCGTTTTATAATATAATAAGATTATTTTTATATATATATATATATATATAAAAATTGAAGGTACAATATCCATGAATTAATATAATAAACAAAAATGACAGAACCAATATACTTTTTATATAACAGTAGAATGCGTAACGGAGATGGCGATCTAAATGATACATTTTTCCAACAAATCGATATATGTGAAGATGGATTATATGGAATATATTCATCAATCGAATATCTCAAATCTGGAATATATGATTGTTACGATGCATATGAACAAGATGATATAGGTGACGATAGGGATTGTGGAAGTGATTATTTTGGAAATGAAATGAATCAAATTGGTGCTTATCTGTATGGTGGTGCTTATTATACCATACGGTTGCCATACACTTCAAAAATACTAACAGTTAAACATTTTCCATTTGTTGGAAACACTGATAATCTCAGATATTATAGCAAAATATATTTACACGAAGGCATTATATATAAAAAAAAACAACCTAATTCAAAAAAAATTAACATTAGCAATTATAGTTGTTATTTTGGTGACAATGATTCAGAAGATTCAGAAGATTCAGAAGATTCAGAAGATTCAGAAGATTCAGAAGATTCAGAAGATTCAGAAGATTCAGAAGATTCAGAAGATTCAGAAGATTCAGAAGATTCAGAAGATTCAGAAGATT
>Ga0257115_1001564_pt1 | contig 15087 bp, 15 predicted proteins | sample SI112_100mmetaG_FD_194465 | JGI IMG/M metagenome (GOLD analysis project Ga0257115, IMG submission 194465) | Marine microbial communities from Saanich Inlet, British Columbia, Canada - SI112_100m | ecosystem: Environmental > Aquatic > Marine > Inlet | place: Canada: British Columbia | collected...
AACAAAATATTAAACCAAAATATAAAGGATGTTAAATTATTGTGAAACATTGAAAATGTCAATGTAGAAATTATTAAAGAAAGAGAAATATAAAAATACCTTCGGTCATAAAATAAAAGCTGCCTAAACTCAAAATATAATTTATAAAAAATATATATCAAGAAAACTATTCCAATAGTTCCAATTTCTGCGATTATCGTCATTAAATCATTATGGGTCATAGCCTCCATGTTTCTGTAATAACCCTTAGATAAAAGTTCCTCATCTGTCATGGACTCATGATGCGTTGACGCCATATCGTTTATAGATTTAACACCAAGATTTTTAATATCTTGATCAAAATAGTCAGCATATTTTGTTCTAAATTGCCCATATCCAATTCCATTAACTGGATTTTTTTCAAAAATATTCATTGTAAGATGTGCTATAGCTATTCTAGATTTGTCATTATTAACATTTATTACTATTTCACTAATAATTGGAAAAGAGGTAAATAAAGCCAAATAAATAAATAAGATTAAACTTACTAAGGATGAAATTAGAAATTTAATACTTAATTTTTTATAAAATAAAAATATTATCATTATGGCAATAACTGCTAATTGAACTGACCTTGAACCAGTTGCGAGTATTGCAAATATTATTAAAATCATCATCACCCATTTATACTTGGTGTCAGAAAAAATTGACACAACAAAACCCGGTAACAGAGCAAATGCAAGATAATTAGGATTTGAATAAAATATACTTGCCCTAATACCCCAGTTGAGAGATATACCTTCAGATATTGAAGTTATCTCATAAACTACCCCCAGTGACAAAATTAAAGTAAGACTTAAAATTAATTTAAATAGCTCTTCAATTTTTGAATTTGTATTAACTTCAAAAATTAAATAGGACACAATTAAAGCAATAAAAACAAAATTTCTAACGTAGTAAATATAATAATCCATATTTAAATCATTGGATAAATAACTTAGTAATAAAGTAGAAAGAAAAAATACTAAGATCAATATTGGCTTTTCTTGATAAATGATAACCCTATTTTTTAAAACATGCCAAATCACTGCCAATGAGACCAATATACCAATTGCTCGATGAAGATACCTGTAAATATCTATTTCCAAACCATAATGCCTATAGTTTGTTGCAAACATAAAAAAAGAGAAAAAAATTAATGAAGTAAGAACAGAATTTAAATTATTATTTTTTATGAAATTGAAATACCAAACTAAAGAAATTATCGGAAGCAGTGAGATAAGATCAATCATTAATTAACTCCAGATAATTTTCAAATATGTTTTCACTATCAAACTTATGATAATATTTTTTTGATATTTCAAGCTCTTTCTCTAATGCCTTAACTATATTTTGAGATAGTTTATGGTAGTTTCCAGGTGTTGAGATATAATTTTTCAAACTTCCAGTAAATATTTCCGATATACCAGCTGAACAACTAGTACTAACAATTTTAGTTTTTAAGATTAATGCCTCAATCAAAACACTTGGAAGACCCTCATGATCTGAAGATAAAATCACTAAGTCAGCCTTTTTAATATACTTGTAAGGGTTTCTTGTGAAACTCATACATTTAATTTTGTTACCTAATCCTAACTGATTAATAAGGCTTATTATTTCTTTTTCATATTCAGTCTTATCATCACTAAACCCTAATAAAACTAAATCTTGAGAAATTTTAGATTCTTTATAAGCTTTGACTAAAACATCTAATCTTTTAATTTTGTTAATTGAGCCTATATACAAAACAAAATTGGAAAATTGAATAAATTCTTTAGACAGTTCATTTATTTTTTTAATATCAAATGGGTTATAAATTGTTAATATTACTTTTGGATTTGCCATTAAGATACCTATAAAATCTTCCTTTATACCATTTGAAACTGCAATAGTTTTTTGGTTTTTGTAAATCGCCCTATATAAAAATTTTTTCATGGGTTTCCAGCTTTTAACATAGATAGACATAGTTCCATGAACAACATGGTATTTTTTTTTTATGGATAATAAACCTGACAAGTTGATCGCTGTCATATGAATTAGATAAAATTAAGTCAAATCTACCATTTTTCTCTAATAATGAGATTTGATTTTTTAATTTGTTGAGAAACAGGAAAAAATTAACTAACTTATTTTTTGAAAGAAATCTTGTATCACTCAGATAATGCAAATTATATAAATTATTATCAATATTAAAATCAACTTTGTTTTTCATAATAATAATGTCTACATGAAAACCTTTTTTTGAAAACATTTCGGCCTGACTAAGAGTTGACTTTTGTGCCCCACCTCCAGCTAAATTTAAAGAGATTAAACATACACGCTTAAACATTATTAATAACTCTCCCAATATCTATGGCTCTTTTATCCCAGGAATATAGAATTGATTTTTTAGCAGCATTATTAACCATCTCACTGCAATCATTTGTTAGTGCCTTATTGATTTGAATTGCTAAGTCTTTTGGATCATCAGATCTAAATAAATATGCATCTTTTTTATTTGATAAAACTTCTTCGATAGATGGAATATTGGAAGCAACTATAGGCCTCTTAGAAGCCATATACTCAAACAATTTAATTGGAGAGGTATATAAGCTCATTTTATCTTTTGCCGAATTTGGCAATACTAAAACATCAGCTACTTCTATGAATTCCAATAATTCAATTTTAGGAATATGAGGCACAATTTCAATTCTGGAAGAATAGCCACTATCATTAACATAATTTTGAAAATCTTTAAGATATTGCTGGCTTCCACCAATAAAAATTAAAGAAATATTAATAGGCAAAAATTTCACAGAATCAACTAAAGTATTAACCCCCTTCCATTGAAATAGACTTCCAGTATAGACCACTCTATAAACTTTTTTATTTGGTTGAAATTCATAATCTTTTATTAAGTTATACTCTTCTAAATTAACACCGTCATGCGCCAAAAAAAGGCTTTTTAATGTTAATTCCTTATGGAGAGAATAAAGATAATTATTAATAACTATAACTCCATCAATTTTAGATAATGGCTTTGATAAAAAACCATAAAACTTATGACTTTCATAAAATATTTTATTATTTACTAGTTTTATTTTTTTAAAAAATAAATACACTAATAAAAAACACCAATCTCTTGAATATAAGACAACACTTTTAGAATTTTTATGTTTTATTAATCGAAGGCAAACATTAATTGAAAAAATTAGATTTTTTAAATTGGCCCAAATAAATTCATTAATAGTAAATAGAATCTTAGAATCAAATTGAAAGAATTTTCTTATTTTGAAGGTTTTTTTTATATTGTAAAAGCCATAAACATCTTTTATTGACCTTAATTCCTTTGTATTATGAGATTCTCCTGTCCACAATTCTACTTCATCATAAACCTTTGAAAAGCTATTACACATTTGCATTGTCTGATAACTATTTGCTTTCTCTGAAGGAAGTCTCGTATTAGAAATATATATAAACTTATTTTTCATAATTTGAATGTGAATACTAAGTATTTTTAACTTTCTCAAAAAGCCAAATTGTTCCTGAACCCTTTCTTAAATTTTTAATCATAAATTTATGCTTCATACTATTGGAAAAAAAATAATGTCTAGACTTGGAAGTAAAACTATTGATATGTTCTAGAGGCTGAAATGCACCCTTTTGAAGTAGTTTTTGCTTTTGACTAGCATTTGGGACAGTAATGTAAGTTATCCCACCTAATGACAATTTTTGCTCTATTAGGTCAAGATTACCTCTAACATCTGCAATATGCTCTAAAGATTGGTTAGATATAATAACGTCAATACTATTATCTGCAAGGCTACTTAAGCTAGTATAACTATCAATACCAAAGTTTTCCTTTGCATAGTCAATGCGATACTGAGATAGTTCAATTCCAAATGAGTTTTTACATCCAAGAGCTTTAGCATAACTGAGCATATTCCCAAAACCCATTCCTAAATCAACCACCGTTATATCGCCTATTGGTTTTTTTATTTTGAAAATTAAACTAAACAAAAGCAAAACCCCTCTTAAGTTCTGTGTCATTGAATATGATAGTCTTTTATTAAGGGACTTTTGTGGATCTATTAGAGACTCATAAAGCTCAAACATTCCTTTATCATTGAGAATATTTTGTTGATATATTAATTGACATGTATTACATTGGGCATACGTAATATCACTATCAATATATTTACTAATTTTTTTAAAGCTTGCATCCCCATAGTAGGAATTGATAAAATTTACAAACGCTTGATCAATTTTAAGAACCTCTTTAGAGCTTGATTTATTATTACACAGAGGGCAATTTTCTCTAATGTTCATAATATTATTGTTTGATTTCATTAATAACTTGTTCGATTGAAATTTGCTCAGTACAATATTTATTTTTTTTAGGACAAGCTTCTGTAATCCAGCACGGTGAGCACTCTACTTGGGGATTATTAACTATAGAAATAGTTTTTTCATATTTTGAAATCTCTATTGGATGAAAACCACTATAGACAACGTAGCTAATTGAGCCTACTGAGGATGCCATATGGTTAAACAAGCCTTCATCTGCAATCACAAAATTAGCATTTTTTATAATAAATGCTAGCTCTCTTAATGAAGTTTTTCCAGTAACATTTTCTACACCATTTAATATTAAATCACCTTCCAAACCCACTTGCACCCAGTTAATATCTTGTAATTTAGTTACAATTTTTTGATATTTTTCAAATCCCCACTCCTTATTGGGAGTGTAAGAAGTCTTCGTGTTTGGCTGAATTACAGAGTAAGGTTCGTGCAAGTTAAATTTCTTTGAAAACATATTAATTTCATTCTCAGATAAAAAAATTTCATTAGAAATCTGATCAAAATTTAAATCTATTTTAAAATGAAGTGTATTGACTTCGACTAAATGCAAAAGACTTTTATTTTCTCGCATATAATCTTCATACACTTCTTTCTTACTAGTAAACAAGAAATTTTCAATGCATTTTCCAGATAAACACTTCAAGATTCTAGCAATCAAAGAACCTACAAAACTTACTTTAACTTCATAGTTTTTCCAAATTCTAGGGTTGTTATGAAAAAGTTCTGAAAATGACGAAATGACAACAATTTTAAAAGGATGCTGTTCATTAATTAATCTTATAACTGAGGTCATGCAGAGCTGGTCACCAACTGCATGCCCTATTCTATAAATAATATATATATTAAAAAAACTAAGAATAGAGTTTGTTATGTTGCTTGCAATATTTTTAAATAGACTCCTCATGATTTTTTAAAAATGATAGATAGCTAACTTATCATCTTAAGATACTTGTTAACACATTTATCAATAGTAAAATTTTCATTGAATTGCTTTACTGATTGCAAGCTCATTGATTTATTTAAGTCTGGATTATTTAATATCATTTGAATTTTATTCACAGAATTATCTATATTATAGGGGTTGAAATGATAACCCGTAACTCCATTAATTACTGCTTCTTTAGCGCCAGTATAAACGCTTGCCATAACAGGAATGCCTTGTCGCATTGACTCAATTGCAACAGTTGGAAACGGATCTAAATAAACTGAAGGGACTAATGTTATATTTGACACAGAATATGCCAAATCCATCTCCTCCCTCTTAAGCCATTCAATATTGATGACATTATTTGAGATAGCCTCCTTAAAAGTTATTCTTTTTCCAACAATTAATAGTTTAATATTTTTATCTTTAGCAATTAGTCTCTCTAATATAAGTTTAACTTGGTCGATTCCTTTAGATACTGAAAGCCTTCCTGCAAAAAATAAAACTTTATCATTAATTTCAATACCAATATTATTTTTGAAATTATTAATTTTTCTAAGTGAAGGTATATTCGGCATTGGAAGTCCATTATGAATGACAGCAGTATTCATAATTCCATTAGTATTTAACAACTTTTCTAACTCATTTGAAACACAAACTATTTTTTTTAATTTACCTAGTTGATGTCTAATAAGCAGATTCCTGAAAAAGTTATACCTCTTCCAGTTTTGTCGCCAAATTTCAATTTGACTTGCTTTATATTCAACTCTTGCAGTTAATCTTTGATCATTGATATCGACCCCTTGATCATATTTTCCATATGCAACACTCATAGCATCATGAGCTGTCAAAATTGATGGAATTGAGTGTTTATTTAATAACTTTATTACACCATAAGAAATATACTTGTGAATATTATGCAGATGGGCAATTTCAAAATTATTTTTTGAAATAATTTTATTAACTATTCTTAAAATAAATGGGTTGTAAATTCCTAAATAAGCCGCTAATTTTTCGTTGTATGTGTACCCAATTTGATAACAAATAAAACCATCGTCTTTCAAAACTACAACTTTTCCTTTTTCTAATGATTTGTTAATAGTGATAACAGAAACATTATTTCCTTTATTTTTATAAGCATTCATTAGCTCAAAAGCTATAAGTTCAGCTCCAGCATTAAGCTGAGGTGGAAAAAAATCACTTAATACTAATATGTTCATTCAAAGTTGCTTTAATAGCCATTGTCTCCATCTTTATTATCACTAAAATATCTGCTTCCAGTATGTTTACTTGTTTCATTAGAATTTTCAATTAACTTCATCTCTTTATCTAATTTCATATTTAATTTTTTAGATCGTTTTATTCTAATTGATTTATTATCCACTGAGTACCATCTAGATTATCACCAAAAAATCTTTCTCTAATTTTTGTAATTGTTTTTAATGAATTTTCATTTTTAACTCTATCAACAATATTTTTATAAAGGCTTTCAGGTTTTGTCACTAGCAATGAACGTTCAGGAATCAGACTATCCATTTCGAAATAGTCATTAAATTTTTTAGTTTCGATAAGTACAGAAATTTTACCAAAGAGGCTAGCCTCAATTACTGCTGTACTATGACATCCAAGAAATACATCATAGTCAGGAGCTGCATCTTCAATTTTTCCATCTAATACTTTTAATTTTAAAGATTGAGGAAATATTTCTTTTAATTCCTGATAATAAATATCTCTTACCATTGGCCTAACTTTTATAGCAGCTTCAATATCGTTATGCTTTAAAAGTTCCCTTAAAAAAGGAATAATTTCTGACACTGAAATTAAAGGCTCAGAAATAATTAAAACTTTTATTTTATTTTTTGAGGCTCTTTGAAATGAGTGTAGCTTTTCAAATTTTTTAACCGGCCTTAATAGACCACTATAGAAAATATTTTGTGGACTCATAATTTTAGAATGTTTTTTAAAATAATTTAAGTAATGCAAACTCCATACACCATAGACATCACAACCTATTTTCCTTGATTCATTATAACTCTCCATAAATTCATAAACATCGTACTCTTTATGTTGCAAGCCATGCATTATTCCAATAGTTTTTATGTTAATAGACTTTGCAGCAACTGCAAGATGCGCACTTCGAGCATTAAATGCAATAATTACAACTTCATTTACATTTATAGATTTGTATAATTTAGATATTAAAGGAGCACTTTTAATGAAGACTTCATTTGGATTATGATACTTAAAAAGTATTGATTCGAAAAAATTAGATGGTTTTGATTTATAAACTGATTTTTTATGAAATAAATCTACAAAATATATCAATGATGTGAAATAAATAGCAAATCTTTTACGTTTAAATATATTTAAAAAAAAGTTTTTAGTTGATGTTTCACGTATGAATTCAATATATTTAATATTGTTTGCGTGGTATTTTTCATACAAATGATTTAACCTATAATCTGATTTTGTCCCCTTGTAAACAAAATCACCAGTATATGTCCCAACTCTTTTCTTATTATTCAATGAAAGAATAAAAATTGAAACTAAGGAGTAAAGAAGCATCAATAAATTGAAAGATATCTCTTTAAAAAATAACTTTTTTTTGTTTTCAATGAGGTTAGTTTTAATTTCTTTATCAAAAAAATAAAGTTCTAAAACTTTTTTATACTGATCAGGAATATTGCCTATATAAATATTTTTAGTATTAAGTAAATTAATGGCTTTTATTAATTGTGAGATTTCTAGATATTTAATGCAGAGTTGAAAAATTTCGCTATACCAGGACCATGTTATTTTATAGCCCTGGTAATCATATTTTGAAATAAAGGATTCATTACTCTTAAAAATATCATCTGTTAATATTCTTGCATCTTTAACACTTGCAATTGAAATATAATCTTCAACATAAAGTATCTTATTAGCATAGTTTTGGCTATCTAATGTCTCATTTTTTGATATCACTAAACAATTGGAATTCAATTTCAATCTCTTCCTATAAAAAATATATTTCTATCTTCATTGAGAATTAAATTATTTGAATCCTAATAAAGAAGAAGATAATCATGAGAAAAAATAATATAAATAATAACCACGAGAATGGGAAAAGAGTGTTATTTCGAGCATAAATATAAGTAACTAAAGTTTCAACATACCTAGCAGTTAATAATATAAGTGCCGCACCCATAACACCGTATTCTAATAATATAAAGTATATCAAAATTATTTCAATAACAAACCTTACCAGACTTGCATTTAAAATTTTTCTGGTATTAGTCTCAAGTCTTAAAATAATTCCATAAGTACTTATCATCCCTGCAATTATGAACTCTATACCTAAAACATAAAATATAAATTTATTAACTTCAGTGTCAGTTAGCTTATAAAGTAAGAACAAATAATCTACTAGAAATAAAAATACTATATATAAACTAATCCTTAAAAATAAAATACCAAAAAAAATCGTATTTAAACTTCTAAAAAACTTATTACTATATTGTTTTAAGTCTAGGAATTGTGCCATCATTGGACTAACAAATGATCCTGTTACAGAATGAAGCGCCTTAAAAAGATTTTTCAAAATTGAGAAAATTGCAACTCCTTCAAGAGAAAATTCTTTACCAAGAATTAGAGTTGGTAAATTATTTTTTACATAAGTAAGAATTGAAGATCCAGTAAGAGGGATAGAATAAGGAAAAATATATTTTTTACCAATTTCTATATTTGTTTTTACCTTCAAAACCTCAATCAATGAAAAACTATTAAAGTCACGTGATATTCTTAATGCTAAAAATAATAGCATAAACATACTAATTACAATACTGCTATATAAGTAGTGCAAGTAATTAGTAGTAAAAAAACTTAAAGTAAAAACTACTATTAAAGAAACTACATTCCTTGCAAATTCAGCTTTCGCTGTAAACTTATATTCTTTTTGAGAATTCAAAACACAATTATTTACGCTTATAAAATTACTCAATACTCCATTCAAAATAACAACAATTAAAAAACTATTTATAACTGAAGAAATCTCATTGTAATTTCCAATTAGAAATTTAAAAAAACCAAATTTAGATGCAATATAAGCAAAAATGATAAAAGTAAATATTAAAAGATACTTGTATAAAAGGACAAACAAAACAATGGATTGCTTTTCTTTTAATGAAATTTTATCATCCAAAAACCTTACAATACAGTCATTAAGGCCAGCCATTAATAACTCAGTCATAGCAAATAGAGATAACAAAATTACATAAAGGCCATAATAGTCTTTAGCAACAGTTCTAAATATAATAACTGATATTAAAAACATAACAAGATAACTTAACCCATTAATACTCAATAGATGGAATATTGATTTATACAATGGATTAGTTTTTGTCATAAAACCTAGAATAGTATGATTATATATTTATTAAATTTCTATTAAATACGGATTAGAAATAAAAAATATTAGATCAACTCAGCAATAGTCACTATGTTTTAATAGGATTTTCACAGACAGTTGAGAGAAAAACTGAATCCATAGAGTAGGCAATAAATTTATAACCTTCATCAATTCTATTTGTTAAATCATTTTGTATTGGTTTGACTATATGTATTCCACATGCAACTGAATACTTTTTAGAAAGTGACAAAATTTTCTCAATTGTCTTTATAAATTTTTTGTCATCAAATTTTGCTGTAAGTCCCATTGACGCAGAAAGATCATATGGGCCAATAAATACAGCATCTAACCCTTTAACTTGCAAAATTGATTCTAAATTTTTAGTGGCTTCAACACTCTCTATCATTGCAATTAAAAGTGGATTTTGGGCTTCCTCAAAATAATCTTTAAAGTACTTTCCAAAAAGATTAGCTCTTGAAAATCCTACACCTCTTTTCCCTGATGGAGGCCAACTACAAAAATTTCTTACGGTATTCAATTGTTCTGCATTTTCAACCATTGGTATAATCACGCCGCCTGCCCCAGCATCAAGAGCATGCTTACAGTCCTTGGAGGAGCCTTCAGCCAATCGAACCAAAGGCAGTGTTCCGCCTAACTCTAAAGCTCGAAAAATACTTGGCAACTGGTGAAGACCAATTGAGCCATGTTCAAGATCAACAGCTACCCAATCATAACTTGATTTTCCCATTATTTCAGCAACTGAAGAATCTGGTAATTGCATCCAACTTCCAAGGCTTACATGACCTTGAGATAATTTTTTACGAATTTTAATTATTGATTCAGTTCTATTCATTAATAAAGTCCTTGAATTTAAAACAGTTCAAGCTATTTTGAAAAGCTTGATTGTGCTCAGTCTTTCTTAATGCAAAGAATATATTATTATTCATTGCAGCTTCATAGTCAGTCCTTGAGTCACCTACCATTATAGCACTCTCATGTTTAGTCTGAAATTTCTCAACTGCATCATTAATTAAACTTAGCTTAGATGATGGAGAACCATAAACTGCCTTAAAGTAATTTGATATTCCCAGCTCCTCTAATATTTCAACAATTTCATCTTTTGGTGTAGCAGTAATAATTATAAAATTTTTATTTTTATAATGAGATTCAAGATATTCTAAAACTCCCGGAACCCATGGCGAATTAATTACAAGCTGCTTTACTATTAAAGAAAAATCTTCACAATATTTTTTAATGTTAGCCGAATTTGCCTTTAATCCAGACCAAGACAGATAAATTGGCATCTTTTTAAATCGGGACAACCCTCCAAATTCTAAATGATGAATCTTGATTTTTCTTACTATTTCGGCATCATGTCCTGAAAATAATTGTTCAAAAGCCGCGCCCTTAGCTTCCACTGAATCTTTTATTACACCATCAAAGTCCCAAAAAACTGTATCAAATTGATTAAGAAGACACTTTATTGTTTTTTTCAATTTATATAGCTCATCATAAGCTCATCATTTACCATTATTTTTTCTACTCGGATAAGGTCCTCCAATGTATCAACGCTATATGAAGCTTCAGAGGTCATAACCATACGAATCTTTTCTCCATTTTCTAAAATCCGCATCATATCTACAGACTCAATAATTTCGGTAATAGTTTCTTCGGTATTATTGAATTTAATTAGGTATTCTCTCTTAAAAGGAATAATGCATACTTGTTTTAACATCGAGATTGATGATGCACCTTTCTTTCTAGAAGGTATTGGTTCTCTGGAGAAATACATTGCATTATTTAAGTTATCCACAACAACTTTTACCTCATTCGGGTCTTCAAATTCTTCAATTGTGTCAATATTGGCCATCAAGTTGACTACATTTACACTTTTATCAGTTTTAAAAGGTTTAAGCGACTTGCTAATCATTGTTGGTGTCACCATAGGCTCATCTCCTTGAATCATAACAATGATATCAATTTTTTTTCCTATCATTTTTTCAATTTTAATCATGGCTTCTGCAGTTCGATCTGAGGCACGTTCATGATGCACATCGGTCATAACTGCTTTTCCACCAATTGACAATATATATTCATATATTTCTTTATCACATGTGGCAACATAAGTATCTAATAAATCAGCACACAGAATTGTTCTCATATAACAATGTCCAATCATTGGAATACCATGTATAAGAGCCAATGGCTTACCTGGGAAACGAGATGATCCCATTCTAGCTGGAATAATTGCAATCGCATTCATATTTTAATCAAGATTAGTTAAACTCAAATGTTGCATTATCTTTGAAAGTAAAAAGAATAATTAGTTATTGAATATTTTATCTTCAATTTTAATAAACCACCTCTTATTTCTAAAAATTGAAGTTAGGAAATGCCCTGCAAAGATAATCAAAAAGGGCTCAAGTGGAAAGCGATACCTTATTGATCCAATGGTTATCATATGAATTAAAGTTAAATAAATAAATAAAGCAAATAACGGGATTAATTTTCTAAAGTAGCTTTTTGAGTAAAAAGCAATAAAGCCTATTGAAAAGAAAAGAATAAGTCCATAACTTAATAAAGATGCCGCCACCACATACCATTGCTGATAATGTTCCGTATGCGGCCACAATCGCCAAAAACGCAAAAATTTTATGCCAGCCAACTCTATAAATCGCTGAGGATTTTGAATAATATAATCTATTGCTTCTTTTTTCATTTCATTATTTCGACTCACAGGATCTAGAATATGAGAAAACTTCTCTAGATCCATATCACTATCTCCAGACTTCCTTCCAATTCCACCTCCAGACTTATTTAATGGATTATTTCCAGAATACAAAACTATTCCATCCCCCAAGCTTAATCGCACGAATGTTCCATACTTTTCATTCTGATGTACCCACCAAGGGGACATAATGACTAAATATGCTAATACATAAATGGAAAGATACTTTACGACTTTCTTCCACCCTGAAGAATGAACGAAGCCAATAAATAAAATAATTAATACTGGGTTTAGAAAATCAAAGGTAGGTTTAACTAATATGGCCAATATAGATATAACAATAGCTAGAAAATATCTTTTTTTGTAAAACATTAAAAAACAAAGTAATAACAAGAAAGTAAAAAAAACTTCTGTAAGCCCACTAATAGAATAGAAAATGTAATGAGGATAAAATGCAGCAATGATAGAAGATAGGAATGCTGAGAATCTGTCCTTAAAAAGATGTAAAGACAACAAATAAATTATCCAAATACTAACCACAGAAATTAGAATGTCAAAAATTATTTGAAATGAACCTCCACCAGTTAAATAAGAAATAATGGGATAAAGAGGCATATAAATATTATTTGTAATAATATTTCCGGAAAAAATTTGCTCCCCAATGAATTTATATGCTTTAGCATCAGGAAAATTCTGATCTGGATAAAAATACATAAAGAAAAGTCTTAAAAAAAATGCAAATAAAAGAATTAAGATAACCGCATTATTTTTAGATTGAATCGAAAAATTAAATAATCTTTCATTATTACTTTGCATTATTTGCCTTTTAAAGATTTAAATTGCAAATAGTTAGCTTTTTTTGACTCTACCCTTGACCTACTTAAACTATCCAGAATAACTCCAGATATTAAACTAAAAAACGAGAGTATCATTAATCCAGTACTAAGGATTGCTGTAGGAATTCTAGGAACCAATCCAATTTCTATATAAGTCAATAACAATGGAATTGATATTAAAATCGAAATAACAAAGAACATTAAAGAACATAGACCAAAAAACTGAAATGGCTTATTCTCTTTAAAAAGAATCAAAATCATACCTAGAATTCTAAATCCATCCTTAAAAGTACTGAGCTTACTCTCAGATCCTTCTGGTCTAGAAATATAATTAGTTTCAACTTCAGCAAAAGAAGAGCCCACTTGAAGAGCGTGAACGGTCAACTCAGTTTCAATTTCAAATCCTTTAGATAAAACTGGAATTGACTTGACAAAGCGATTAGAAAAAACCCTGTAGCCCGAGAGCATATCAGTAAAGCCATTTCCAAAAATTAAAGAAACTGAACAAGTCAACATCCAATTCCCAAAAACATGTCCCCAACGATACTCCCCATGACTATTTTGCGTTTTTCTAGTAGCAACCACCATATCAAGATTTTCTTCAATCAATCTGTTAACCATGTGAGGGGATTTGGAAACCTCATAAGTATCATCTCCATCCACAATAATGTAGATATCTGCCTCAATATCAGCAAACATTCTTCTGACTACATTCCCCTTTCCAATGTTAGACTCTGAGCGCACAATAGCTCCAGCTTTAGCTGCAATTTTAGCCGTATCATCAGTAGAAGAATTATCATAAACATATATTAAGGCGCTGGGAATCTCCTCAAGAAACTCACTTACAACTTTATTAATTGTAGTTGCCTCATTAAAGCAAGGAATTAGGACAGCTATATCCAAAATATCAGTTAAATTTTTATTTTTTATCACTTCAAAAAGTCCCTAACAATCTCATAATTTTTTAAAATAAAACAATAATAACCTCAATAACACAAAACAATAAAAAAATTCATTTATGAAACTCTAAACCCATTTGAAGTATATCCAATGGAAGCTTCAACAATGTTTAAGTTTAACTTAGAAGTCTTGTATATAAAATCAAAGTCCAATAATGATTATTTTTCACTAATTTATAAATTTCATCATAATGATATTAAAACTCATCTCTACACATACTTAACATAATTTATATTGTTTAGTTATAAAATCACTCTCTTTTAAATAAATTGCATCAGGAAATGAAAAACTATGTGCAATTAAATTTAAAATAACAAAAAAAACTGCAGCTAAGTAATGAATTCTGGATAATTGAAATGTTGAATTATTCATATTGTTAATTTTTTCTTGCTACAATATTTATTGAACCATTTTTAGGAATTATTTTTCTTATTAATGAAACATCTGATGGATATTGAATCTTTTCATTTAAAGAAAAAAATTTATACCCCATATTGCCTAATAAATTCACCGCCTCATCAAAATTCTTTTTAATTTCATATTGATCTGGACCAAACTCCATTACAAAAGTAGGGCTATATTTTTTTATAACTTCCTTTCCACCAGCTAAAACTTCTAACTCATTTCCATCAACATCTAATTTAATTAAATCAACTTTATCTATTTGTTCAATTGCATAAACCTTGCCACCATTACTAACCTTTTGTGCCATATGCAGAGTATGGGCTCCAATATTTGCTCCAATATCTATAATCGTATCACCTTTGTTAATTAATCTTTCTAAAGCAATAAAAGTATCCCTCTCAAAGTATCCTAGCAAAAATATTGAAAAATCTATTCCTTCATTTAAGTCTAAATTCCACTTAATACCCTTTCTTAGAACAGATATATT
>Ga0257115_1001567_pt1 | contig 15067 bp, 15 predicted proteins | sample SI112_100mmetaG_FD_194465 | JGI IMG/M metagenome (GOLD analysis project Ga0257115, IMG submission 194465) | Marine microbial communities from Saanich Inlet, British Columbia, Canada - SI112_100m | ecosystem: Environmental > Aquatic > Marine > Inlet | place: Canada: British Columbia | collected...
CTCATCACAATTTTCTCCTAGGCCATCATGCCCTATATTTCTAACAAATGACTCTTTGGGATGAAGAGAAAGTCCATTATTTATATAAATACTTGCATACCAAAAAATAGCCCAAGTATTTAACTTTTGCTTGTGATTCAACTTTATTTGGTCAAAATATTTATAAGAGTTATTTAAATTAAAATCATGAATCATTTTTTTATCAAAAACCTTTAAATAATAAGCGGGGTCTTTATTATAATATACCCATGCCCTTTCCCAAGTTGCCCAACCCCAGCAGCTAGCAGGCTTAATGAAAAATGTATCGTCTAACATGCTATTATCAATTGGATAAACTGAGCCTGAAATATGCATAACCTCATTATTATTTTTATATAACTCTAATGCATCATTCATAAAGTCTAAGAATAGAGGGCTTGTAACAAGATCATCCTCGAGAACAATCACTTTTCCATATTTCTTAACAATAGATGTAACTCCATCAATAATTGAATTCGCTAATCCAAAGTTTTGCTCCCGAAGTATAATGCTTATTTTTTTAAAACCATCTATTGAGGCAATATAATGCCTAATTTTTTTAACACTCTCATAGTCTTTTTTATCCTTAGGAGCATCACTATAAATAAAAAGAATCGATTCAGAGGCTAAATGATTTTTTTTTAATGATTCAATTGTTTTTTTTGTATGCCAAAGTCGATTATAGGTAAACAAAACTACAGGAGATAATCCATTTTTCATTTGATAGTAGTTATCCTAAAGTTTAAAGCTGATTTGGAATATAACATATTTTTGAATTTTGAAAATTTAATTAATATTAGACTTATTTCCAGTTCATAAGAAAATTATTATGTTTTGACCATTCATTAAAATCCATTAAATTAATTGGCATATCTCTTTCAATAGATGAAACATCAATTACCCTGGCATTTGAAATCCACGCTGCCATAAGTGCAAAAGTGGACCCAGCCGTTAAAATTACGTCACACTTTAGAAGATCTGAAAAAGAATTAAACATATCACCATCTTGCCCATAAGAGCCAGAACTTAATGTCCAATGATTATTGTCCTTTAAAATGCTATCCCAATCTTGCAATTCATCAGACATAATCATTATCTTTTTGACATTTAGCTTTTTTTCAATTATTTTTATAGCTTCTATCCATTCATCATTATTAAAATATAACACTCCATCTGCATGAGTTTTGAAGTCATTACCTCGAATATGAACACCAATAGAATAATTATTAATTCTAGAATCTTTTTGTTTTAGTGTGTTTAAAAGATTCTTTGAGATTGTCTCTCTCCATTTATTAACAAGCTCCCAATTTCTAATATTCCAACCAGCTAGCAATGTATTTTCATTTAGTGAGTTAAAAAATTCATTATTAAGAATTAAAACTTTATATTTTTCACCAGAAAGGTAACCAATATTATTCCCACTCTCTCCAATAATTAAAGATTTATTTTTTGTGAAATAATGGATATAAAAATGCCTTAACCTAATTTTAGAATTTTTAATTATTCTAGAAAATATCATTACAGGTTTACTTTGCTTCTTATTGTCAACAGTTGCCAAATGACAAATTTTTCCATTTGAAACTATATAAATTTTCTTTTGAGAAACTAGGTATTCATTTAAAGAATTTTGTTTTATTAATACACTATCATATTCTAGGCCAAAGGCTGATAAATGAATATAGTTAAGAAGTTGATTACCAAATCTTCCACCTCCGTGAGTAAAAATAATTTTTTTAATTATCATTTTAGAATATCATAAAAACTCATTCAATAATCCCATTAACCATATTAGCTACTACTTCTTTCATCGAATACTTTGCATGCCAGTTTAATTTTGTTTTAGCTTTTAAAGGATTTGATGAACTTATAACAATATCTGAAGGTCGTATAAATTTTTCGCTCTCTGTAGTGAACTCCTTCCAATCTAAATCAAATGCAGCAAATGATTCGGATACAAATTCTTGCAATGTAAAAGTTTTACCAGTTGATATTACATAATCTTCAGGTTCCTCCTGTTGCAACATAAGCCACATTGCTTCAACATATTCTGAAGCCCAGCCCCAATCTCTTGAAATATCTAATCTTCCAAGTTCAAGCTTATTCTTTTTCCCCTCAGAAATCATCTTGGCAGATTTAATAATTTTTTGAGTAACATATCTTTCTGGCCTAAAGATTGATTCATGATTGAATAATATTCCAGTGCAGGCAAATAATGAATAGGATTCGCAATAGTTAGTGACAAGATTATGCGCTGCAACTTTTGCAATTCCATATGGACTCTTTGGCTTGAAGCGTGTTGTTTCAGTTGCAGGTTTTCCGAGTATATTTCCAAAGCATTCACTTGAGCCGGCGTTATAAAACTTTATATCTTGATTAAAGTATCTAATGGCATTCAAAAAATTTATAACACCTAAAGTCATGCTTTGAATGGTTTCAGCTGGCTCAATAAACGACAATCCAACTGATGATTGTCCAGCTAAAAAATATATTTCGTCAGGGTTACTTTTTATAACCGCATTCAAAATACTATCATAATGATCTATTTGAACAGTTTGCAAATTAATTTTTGAGAAAATTTTAAGGGCCTTTAAATTTGAAAATAGCCCTTTATCTACATCTCTAGATGTTCCCCAAACATCATAGCCTTTATCTAATAAAAGTTTTGCTAGGTATGCGCCATCTTGTCCACTTATTCCACAAATTAAAGCTTTTTTATTTGGCATTATTTATATTAATTTATTATAAATTTTTAAAGTCTCATTAGAACAACGCTCCCAAGAGAAAAGATTACATCTTTCTTGCCCCAATAGTATTAAGTCAGAAGCTCTACTGGAAGAATAAACAACTTTTTCAATAGCTTGTCTCATATCATCATTACTCTCAGGATTAAAGAATTCAGCTGCATTTCCTATTACCTCTGGCATTGAGCTTGTATTACTACTAACAACAGGACAATTATAAGACATTGCCTCAAGGGGGGTTAATCCAAATCCCTCGTATAAAGAAGGGTTTACAAATACACTCGCAGAAGAGTAATATCGAGCTAATAAACTATCATCTCCTTCAACATGTTTAATTTGACCTTCATGAAAACCAAGCTTATTGATTAGCGTCTCTTGTTCTTTAGTGAAATTACCTCCTCCAAATGCAATAATATCAAAATCATTTTTTAGATTACTTGATGAAGCTATAGAAGTTAAGAAATTATTAAAATTTTTATACCATTCTCTCCAACCTACATACAAAATATAAGGTCGCTTATTGATTAAAAGGTTATCAGCCTGATTCGATATCTTACTTCTTTCAAAAGCCAGGTGTGTAATTGAAATTTTACTTTCATCAACATTAAACAATTTAATCAAATCATTTTTAGTACTTTGAGATATGCATATTATGTGGTCAGCTCTCTCAACAGATATTTTTTTTTCAGCCCATCCTCGATGATAAGGTGGCAAATAGTAATCAAATAGTTCGTGAATCATGTCATATACAGTAATGACAGTTGGTACATTTTTGGAGCCGCTTTTACGTTTCGAAAAAAAAGTCTCGTGAATAATATCTGGCTGATATTGGTTTAAAATTGGTTTCAATAAAAGTCTATTTAATTCTGTAGCAAGCCTATCACCATATGTTCCAAATGGGTATTGTTCTAGCTTAAATCCCTTAACTAATTCTCGAGGTAAATTCTTTATATAGTAATTTCGATGAATAGGTGAAAAAATTCTCGCTGTATTTTCTGTTTTAGAAATATTTTTTACAAGTTGATAATAATATTTGGATATACCACCATACTTTTGACCTGAAAAAATTTGATGGTCATATGCTATTCTCATTTTTTACTATTCAATCCTTGCATTTAGCAATTTAATAGTTTCATTGATACCTCTTCTAAGAACCCCTTCTGGAGTAAAACCCTTTGAGCCAAACCTTTCAGAAAGAACCTCATATGATAATTGATTCATAATCTTACTATTAACGAACTCAACCTCTAGATCTGGAACAAATTCCCTAATACTTTCAACAACCTCACGAACTGTTGCATTTTTTGATAAAACATTATTGATACTTCCATCAAATAAATTATTTCGTATGATGTGACATATAGCCCTAGAAGCATCCACTAAATCTAAATAGGGTCTTTTTTGATCATATGCTGTAGACCACACAGTAATTGGGAGTTTCATTGAAGCTTGCCAACAAAACTTATTAACTGCTGTATGAAACCTCATACCAATTGATACGCCAAATATAGTTCCAAATCTACATATGATAGCTTGGAGACCTTTCTCTTTACAGAGTGAAGTAACTAGTTCTTCTTCCATAAGTTTAGTTTTAGCATATGGACTTTGAGGCTTTAGCTCATCAATAGAACAATCTTCATCTACTACATCATTCTGAGTGCCATAAACACTAGTTGAGGAGAAAGCTATTAACTTTGCCCCTGTTAAAGCACATGCAGAAGCAACTTTAAGAGTTGCTTGATAGTTATTAGCCTCAACTTCTTCAACTTTATCAAAGCTACCTGCAGCATCAGTAATAGCAGCTAAATGAATCACAACATCTGCTGCCTTACAAACCTCATTTAAATTTAATTTTGTAACATCGCCTTCAATAAAACGATAGTTCGCAGTTGTGGGAAGATTAAACAAAGATGGGAAACGTAAAGTCATCATATTATCAATTAAAATAATATCAGAACCAGGAAATTGACTAGCAAGATCACGAATTACATAAGAACCAATATGACCAAGAGCGCCAGTAACAATTATTTTCATTTAAATTTATCCTTTATGATATTATTAAATCAATTTTTTATAGCCTTAAGCCTTAACATATGGTCTCTATTGCCTTTCCATTGAAACTCCTCAATTGACTCAACACTTAAATTTAAACTTTTGCATATTGCCGTTAATTTTTTATCAGTATAGCAATTAGTATGGAATTGTCCACTACCATTTTGACTTCCATAAAAAGTTGCAGCCAAATACCCCCATCTATTTTTTGGTTCATAAGTATAAGTACCAAACCAGTGCTGATCTCGAATTGATTTTTCATCATCTCTGTAAAAATCTTTCCAATCATCTTCAGCTTCAAGCCATTGTTTAACTGTTTTTTCAAAGTCAACAGTTGATATTTCTAGTCTTCCTCCTGACTTTAAAACACGAATTACTTCATAAAAAAATCTTGGCTCATCAATAAAAGGTAAATGTTCAATTAATCCATCAGCTCTAATCTCATCAACTGTTTGATCTTCGTAAGGTAAGTTAAATAAATCATATTGTTGAATATTTAAATCATCTCCAAAATCTTGATTTGGATATCTTTTGCGCATCTCTTCTAATGTATCCATATCTACATTTATATAACCATGTAAAGGTCTCCCTCCACAACCTAAATTTAACCTAATAGGCATTTTATCTGGCACTAATATCCTCCAATTTACTTACTAATAATATATTTTGAAAATTTTTCATAATCTCTTATGTAGTCTTCTTCTTCATATTTTTGGTCACATAACACAGTAAGGACGGTATCTTCCTCCAGATACTTTTGTTCTGACCAGACTCCAGGAAAAATTAGCAAGCCATGATTTGGCTTATCCAAAACATAAGTGGCAGTTTCAGAATTATTATCGCAAAAAACTTCAACCGAACCATTTGTACAGATAAGTAGCTGGGAGCAATTAATGTGCGAATGCTTGCCTCGAATACTCTCTTTTTGTGCTCTTACATTAAACACTCTCTTAATAGAAAATGGAGCATTATCAGTCATACCTTCAATAAATACTAAATCACCATTTGTTTGAGTATGAAATGGAAGTTTTATAATTTTAACTAATTTCATTTTGGATATATTCTTCAGCATAATGAGAGACTAGTTGATGAATACCTTGATTTAAAAATACTTTTGGCCTCCAATCAGAAGATAATTTTAATAGTTCATTAGAACCTATAAAATTTCTTTTTTCAATATCATTTACTTCTTTAGGCCATTCTTTAAATTCAATGATACCAGTTAATTCTGTGAGCATTTCAACCTCAGATGAGATCAAACTAAAAACATCTTTTATGGATGTTCCATAACCACTAGCAACATTATAAATACATGAATTATTAATCATAATGCTTGAATACAAAAATGCCTCAACGACATCATCAATATACACATAGTCTCTTAGATAAAGCCCATTTCCATATACGTATAATTTTTTACCTTCAAACTTCATTCTTGTTATCTTACTAAGAATCCCTCTATCACTTGCCATACTTTCATTAATACTTGGGCCATAGACATTAGCAAGTCTTAAAATAATAGCACTAATAATATTTTTTTGCGTAGCGAAAATTAATTGCTCTTCAGCTAATAATTTATGTTTATCATAAACTGTTATAGGATTTACTTCATCAGATTCTTTAACTGGAAAATCTGATTTCATTCCATAAACTGTAGCAGTTGAAGCAAAAATTACTCTAGGGATGCGTGACATTTTTTTAGATGCAGTTACAAGATGACTAATTGGTAATAGATTTGCCTCCAAACTATCTTTTGGATTTTTTTCAGCTTCATAAATACTAGTATTAGATGATAAATGAAAAATTATATCGACTTCATTTACTATTTTGACCCAGCTACTTAAAGTAGTTAAATCTAAAACCCAATCATTGATTCCAAATTGTGGATCAAGTTTTTTTCTGCTTATTCGAATAATTTTTACTGAATAATTAGCCAAAGACCTTACAATTGCTGAACCAATATAGCCACTAGCTCCAGTAATAGCCACCACTTTTCCAGTTAACCCTTCGTTGAGATGATTCATATCAAGTATCAAATCTCTAATGGAGGATAATGTGGCAACATATTATTATCCTTTAGATTAGCTAAAAATTGATAATTGTTATCCCTCTTATTGACTTCAAAATCTATTGATGGCCATTTAATATTAATTTCTGGATCATTCCAATGAAGTCCGCATTCATCACTAGGATCATAAATTCTACTTACTTTATAGTGTAAATCAACTACATCACTAAGTACACAAAATCCATGAGCAAACCCTGGTTCCATATAAATTTGGCGCGGGCCTTCTTCACTTAATTGAAGACCAAATGACTGCCCAAATGTCGGTGAATTAACTCTTAAATCAACCCCAACATCATATATACATCCCCTTAATACTGTAATAATTTGGGCTTGTGGGCGCTTAACTTGAAAATGCATACCTCTTAAAACACCTTTTTTAGATCTAGACTGATTGTCCTGAACAAAAGTATCTTTAATTCCAGCCGAAAAATAAATTTCCTTCTGGTAAGTCTCAAGAAAAAAACCTCTACTATCATGAAAACACTTTGGCTCTATAACTAGAAAACCATCTAAATCTGTTTTATTAATTTTGATCACAATATCAACTTAATTCAAAAAATTTCTTTATAGTTCTTACTATTTTTTCAGTCTTATGATTTTCTAACTGCGGATAAATAGGCAATGATAGTATATTATTAGCTACATTTTCTGTAATTTGCATATCACTTACTGTTTTGATATTGTCTTTATAATAAGGCTGAAGATGAATTGGTACTGGATAATGAATACCAGCCTGGATTGAGTTTTTTTTAAGGTATTCAATAATGAGGGAGCGAACATCTGACTGAACAACGAACAAATGAAACACATGATCAACATTAAGGTTTATTTTTGGCAATTGCAATGGTATATTAGCTAACTCTTGTAAATAAAATTTAGCAATATCCAATCTTTTTTTATTATCTCTATCCAGGTGCTTTAACTTGATCCTTAAAATCGCCGCTTGCAATTCATCAAGTCTTGAATTTCTACCTGCGTATTCACTTAAACGATTATTCCAACCATATTCTCTAAGCATACAAAGTTTCTTTGCTAAATTAGGGTTATTAGTTGTAATAAGACCAGCATCGCCAATAGCTCCTAGATTTTTGGTTGGATAGCAGCTGAAACAGCCTATATGACCAATACTGCCAAGACGAGCCCCCTTATATTTTGCTCCATGCGCTTGAGATACGTCTTCAATTAAAAACAATTTATGAACATTACAAAATTCTAATATTGCATCTAAATCTGCAGAATGGCCATAAAGATGGACCACGATTACAGCTTTAGTTTTTTGAGAATAGGCCTCAGATAATTGAAGTGGATTTAAAGTATAAGTCAACGCATCAACATCTACCAAAACTGCTTGAGCACCTGAAGCCTCAATTGCAGCGACTGTAGCAACAGCAGTATGCGAAACTGTAATAACTTCATCGCCTGAACCAATATCTAATGCTCTTAAGGCTAATTCAATAGCATCTGTGCCATTTGCAACTCCAACTGAATTAGAAGTTCCAATATAACTAGAAAAATCCTTTTCTAAAGCCTCAACCTCTTTTCCAAGAATAAAAGACTTACCTCGAATTACCGAAAGAACTGCATCCTCAATTTCAGCTTGATAAGGTGCAAACTGTGCTGATGGATTTGCACAAAGAATCATATTCAAATAACCCTAACATTAGGAATATAGGTAATCCAATGTTTGTTTTCGGTCATATAATCTTTCTCTTTATTCATAATTTCTTCAGCATGATTCCATGCAAAGAGTAATACATAGTCTGGATCACTATCCCTAAATTCACTATATGGAAGAACTGGAATATTTACACCCGGAGAAAGTGTATTTTGTTTAATTGGTGTAGTGTCATAGATGCAATCGACCAAGTCAGGAGTAATGCCAAAGTAATTAGTTACAGTAGTACTCTTTGAAGTAGCCCCATAAGCAACTGTTTTTTTACCTTCATTTTTTAGTTTTGTTAGAAGCTCGAATAAGTCTTTTTTTATTCTATCAACACTATTGGCAAAACCAAAAAAAGACAGTTCATCATTAAGTCCAATACTTTTTTCTTTATTTATTAGATCAAAAACATTTTTTGAAACATTCTTTCTTCCTTTATGAGCAATAGTATATCTCATTGAACCTCCATGAGTGATTTGTGGTTCAACATCAATAAGCTCAAGATCATGCATATTAGAAAGATAGCTTATTGATAAAGCAGAAAAAAGAAAAACATGCTCATCATAAATTTGGTCAAAAGAAGTTTTTTCAATTACTTCACCTAAATATGGGTCCTCAAAAATAAAAACTCCATCATCTTTTAGCAAATCCTTTATTCCATCATAAATAGAGTGCATATAAGGAATATGACACATTACATTAGCACTTAAAATTAGATCAGCTTTCTGATAGTCACGTAATATTTGATTTGCAATTCTCTGATCAAAAAATTCAGATATTACTGCTATACCCTTATCTCTAGCAACTTTTGCAACATTTTTTGAAGGCTCAATACCCAAACAAGGTACATTGTTTGCTAAAAAATTCTGGAGCATAATTCCATCATTGCACCCTATCTCTAATACAAAAGAATTTTGATCTAAACTTTGCAGATTAGATGCAGATTCGGCAAATTTTTTAAAATGCTCCTTCATATAATTTGATGTAGACGAAAAAAATGCATAATTTTCATGAAACATTTTTTCTCTATCAGGTTGCTCAACTAGCTGCACCATCTTACAATTGCTACAAAAACCAACCTTCATTGGAAAAAAATACTCTTTCATTGTTTTTTCCTTAGGAGTAAAAGCATTTGCAATTGGCATATTACCAAAATCAACAAATGGTTTGAATTTACTAGAACATATTAAACATTTAGACATTAACTTTCCTTAGTTTTTAATAATTATTAAATACATTTTTAAACTTTCTACCACTAAATCAGTTGCATTTATTAAATGCTATATATCGTGACTACTGAATCAGAATCATCTGCCAATATTCGCTTTAAATATTGGCCATAATTATTCTTAGATTGTAATTTAACTTGCTCACTCAATTGATCACTTGAAATCCAATCTTGTCTCCATGCAATTTCTTCTAGGCATGCAATTTTAAAACCCTGTCTTTTTTCAAGTGTTTGCACAAATTGTGAAGCCTCTAGCATTGATTCATGAGTACCAGTATCGAGCCAAGCAAATCCACGCCCCATTAATTCAACTTTAAGATCTCCCCTATTAAGATAAACTTCATTGACTGAGCTAATTTCTAATTCGCCACGAGGAGATGGTTTAATTTCTTTTGCAATATCAACAACATCATTGTCATAAAAATATAGGCCAGTTACAGCAAAATTAGACTTTGGATGAGTTGGTTTTTCTTCGATAGATAATGCATTACCATTTTTATCTATTTCAATAACACCAAATTTTTCTGGATTAAGAACTTGATAGGAAAAAATAGTGCAACCTTGGTCAAGTTTTGAAGTTGCCTTAAGAGTTTCACTAAAGCCCTGGCCATAAAATATATTATCACCAAGAATCAAACATACATTTTCACCATCAATAAAATGCTCTCCAATTATTAGAGCTTGGGCTAACCCTTCGGGCTTGGGCTGTTCAGCATAAGAAAAATTAACACCAAACTGATCGCCGCTACCTAGCATTTTTTTAAACAACGGTAAATCATGTGGAGTGCTAATGATTAAAATATCACGAATTCCTGCAAGCATAAGTACAGAAATTGGGTAATAAATCATTGGTTTATCATAAACAGGCAACAATTGCTTGCTGATAGATTTAGTGACAGGATATAAGCGAGTTCCTGTGCCACCTGCTAAAACGATACCTTTCATTTATTCTCCTTTTTGAGAAGTTTTTTGGGTTAAGAGACCAATCCTATTTCTTTGGTATGTTCCATCTAAAATATTGCTAAACCATATTTTGTTATCCAAATACCATTTTACTGTTTTCTCCATTCCAGATTCAAATGTTTCATGAGGCATCCATTTTAATTCGCGTTGAATTTTTGATGCATCTATCGCATATCTTTTATCATGACCAGGTCTATCAATTACAAACTCTATTAGATCAAAGTAACTATTGTCTGAAATATTTAAGGGTGGGCACAATCTATCAAGGATGTTGCATATAGTTTTAACTACCTCAAAATTGGTTTTTTCATTATGACCTCCAATATTATAAGTTTCTCCCACCTTGCCTTCTGTGACTACTTTATATAAGGCTTCAGCATGGTCGTCAACATACAGCCAGTCTCTAATTTGACTTCCATCTCCATAAATTGGTAGAGGCTTTCCCTCTAAAGCATTTATTATAATTAATGGTATTAGTTTTTCGGGAAACTGATATGGTCCATAATTATTTGAACAATTAGTTACTAATATTGGAAGTCCATATGTGCGCCCCCATGATCTCACCAAATGATCAGAAGAAGCCTTAGATGCCGAATATGGAGAACTTGGATTATACGAAGTAGTCTCCGTAAAAAAATCTGTATTATTTTCCAAACTTCCATATACTTCATCAGTTGAAATATGATGAAAACAAAATATATTTTGAGAATTAGTGTTTAATGTAGTCCAATAATTTCGAGCAGCTTCAAGCATCCTAAAGGTTCCATGTATATTACTATTTATAAAGTCTTCAGGTCCATCAATAGATCTATCGACATGAGACTCAGCTGCTAAATGCATTACAATAGTTGGTTTAAATTCACTAAAAATCCTACGAAGCAATTTTTTATCGCAAATATCACCTTCTATGAACTTATAACGCCTACTATTACAAATACTTGATAGTGACTCAAGATTGCCAGCATAAGTAAGTTTGTCTAAATTCAAAACATAATCTGAAGAATTATTAATTATTCTTCTTATGACTGCAGAGCCAATAAAACCTGCACCACCAGAAATCAATATTTTTCTCTTCATAACATAAAATAAGCTTTGAAATTGGTCATTTATAGCTCCCCTTCAGGTCCATTTATGAAAAAATTACGCTTGTTTGAGTTAATAAAAGTTTTCATATCGTCAATAATTTTATTATGTTTATTTCTTGACAAACCATTAATAAAATATAAAAATACTTTTATTGAAAATCTTTGTTTAGGATCTATTTCTCTCAACATTTGTTTGTGAGAATTAAAAATAAAATCATCTAGATTTGTATATTTATTATGAATGTAATAGAATTCATATACATCGTTTGGAACTATTACTTTTTCTAAGCCTGGTAAGTTTAATAAAAGTTTTTCATATTCTTTTACAGATTTTGGATGCCAGTTAAATTCATAAGCCATATGAGGATTTACTATTGAAGCATTAATAACTTGAACACCTAATAAAGGGAACTCATGCCCAACACTACCCCAACATGTAAGGACAAAATCCAATCCTTCTTCTGTTAACTGAATAGATGAAGATTTTGGAGGAAGTATAGTAATATCTGAATCTTTTAGAATCTCATTAAGTATTTCTTCCATAACTTTCAATAATTTAGGGGGATACCCAGGATGAGTCTTGATATACCAATCGTAATTAACTTTCTTTGAAATTTCAACTAAAAAAATTAACCACTCATAGTAATCAGTAAACAACATTTCTCCATAAGCATGAGGATTATCATAAAAATCATGTACAGCTATGAGAACTTTCTTTTTACTACTTTTTTTTAAAATACGCTGAGAGTTGTCTGGCTGAATAAACGCAGACACTTCTGCATAAGCAATTTCATCAATACCTCCAGAAAGTCTTTGATTTAAACGCTCATAACCCCATTTCAATCCCTCTTTTTTTTCTATATTAGATAAATTATTAAAGTATTCTCTATAATTTGGCAATCTACATCGAGATAAATCGAACGGATGATTAACCCTTTGCATGCCCATAGTATTTGGCATAAAAACTGGTACATCACTCCTATAACAAACCTTTGCCAAAACATTCAATTTATAACAATCATGACTCAAAACTACACCAGAAATGACATTTTTTCTAATGAAATTCTCCCAAAATAATAAAAGCCCGACAACTTCTTCTACAACTACCCATAAACTTTCATCAAAATTAACTGTAACATTCTCTAAAGTTAAGTATGTTTCGTATATATCTATACCAATCCCTATTCCATGAACTTCAAGATTAATTAAATCTTCTTTAGATTTGAGTTGATTGCTTATATTTTTGCATATCTCCTCTTTCTCTTTTATTAGCTTATGACTTTTAAGATTAGTACAGATATGGCCTGCAATATTAATTGATTTATATATTTTTTTTTGAACTGGATGACTAATTTGAACATCACTGCTAAATGTCTTGATACGAGATTGTTTAATATTAGCAAGCACATTGACAAAATAACTGCTTGTAATCATCCATTCTGGCACTGAAAAAGGATCAAGAAGAACTACTGAATCCTCATCTTCAACAACGTAATCTGAAAAACTATTTTCAAAGAAATTTGTAATTTTCAAAAGTTCTTTTCTTTTAAAGAAACTATAACGAATGAATCTAGCTATCTGGAAAAAATTAAAATAAATACTCTTCATCTCTTTTGGAATTAAATAACACTCGAGTAGAAAGGAACTAAATCAGGGTTAAAGCTAATTTTATAATCACCTCTATCTGGTGAATTAACTCCAAGAAAATCCCAGTATTTTAACCCTTGATCATAACATCTTTTTATGCATTCTAATGTAACAAGAGTATAGCAGCCAGTGTTTCTATATTCTGGATCTGTTGCACCAAACATGGAGTATCCAGTTGTTCTATCCATTAAGTAAAGGTAAGCTGAACATGGATTATTATTATTGTTAAAACAAACAAACATCTCTCCTTGACCAGTGTTTAATGCTGCTTTAGTAATTTTGACTAAGTAATCAACTGATTTCTCAGATCGATCTATACCTTGCCTTGAAAAAGTTTTTTTGTGAAGATAATCAAGGATATTAATATCTTCTGATTTTTGACATGACATACCGTTTTTTAGAGCTTTGTCATATTCTCTTCTTCTACTTCTTCGAATTTGATCTATATATGATGAAAAATCAGTAATGTTAGATAAATTTAAAATTGCTGTATAGTTGACAGAATTAGAAAATTTATCTGAATCTATGCTATGGTAGTTATGCCATAAAAAGGGACGGATATCCTTAAAATTTGGACTATTTACAAAATAACCCTCACCATACAAACTAACAATATTTTCAATTAAAAATGTTGAGTATCGGAGCTCTCTGGCTATATTATTGTTTGAACCATTAGAATTATACAAAATATTACCGCAATATTGGAAATATGGAATATTTTTATTAATCCCTCCACCTTCTGTCTCTAAGACACATATGCCTGCGACAACTTTGTTAACATTCTTTACATAATAAATAGAATAACTAATTCCAATTGAATCCAAAAGAGTTGTATTATTAAATACCGTTCCTTGCGGAGAATTGCTTACAAAATCATCCCAAGCCTCTTTGTTGTTAGATTGCTGAAATATTAATTCTGACATTTGAATAAAGAAAATTTATACAAATTTTTTCCTAAAACTTTATTGTTTTTAATCAGCAAATCAATACAATCAACATACTTTATCCTTTTCCCTAAAGACGAAAGTACTTGAAGCTCATGAATCTCTTTATCAATTATTGTTGAAGCCATATCTGTCATATTTAACCATTAATATCAGGTTACAAAGTCGCTTAAATTAAACGCTATTAAAATTCTATTAAAGATATATTAAAATAATCGTTTCTTCTAATAACGCAACCTAACTGATCAAAAATATCAATGTAGATATCATTTACATAGCCAATGATGGAATTTGTTTTTCTCAAAGTCTCTATGTTATTTGATAAGAACTCACTTAGAGTCTCCTTTCCAAAAGAGTTAAATAAAAACAAAAAAGTACGACTTTGGTGCAATTTAAAATTAAACGCATCTTGGACAAAGAAATCAATCTCTACTGGCCTACTTCTACTTACAGTAAAACAGTTATCTATTGCTTTACTAACAATATGTTCTTCAAAATCAAAACCAGCATATGTTTTCAATTTATAGTGCTCCTCACAATATAGAGTTGAAATACCTACGCCACAACCAATATCAACTAACTTATAATCTTCTAAATCATAATTCTTTGGCAGAAGTTCCATTAGTCTATCAATGTTTTTCAACCAAACTACTTGGCAAGC
>Ga0257115_1001574_pt1 | contig 15037 bp, 15 predicted proteins | sample SI112_100mmetaG_FD_194465 | JGI IMG/M metagenome (GOLD analysis project Ga0257115, IMG submission 194465) | Marine microbial communities from Saanich Inlet, British Columbia, Canada - SI112_100m | ecosystem: Environmental > Aquatic > Marine > Inlet | place: Canada: British Columbia | collected...
AATTGATTTAGTTGGTCGTATTCTGCTTTTCGACTTCTAGCGTAGGCTTGGGAGTCGTATTCTGCTTGAAGTCTTATTACTTCAGCATCTATTTCTGCTTGGGTAGGTTGTGTTTGTTCTGCGTCTAGCCATTCTAATTCATCATCTCTTAGTGCCCATTCAGCTCCCGGCTTTAAACTATGTAATGCTTGTCCTGTTGTAATCATCCCGCTATCTCCATAAGTGTTATGTTTGAAGCTATACCAAAATATGTATCTAATACTCTTCTATTTATGCCGAAAGAATAACTTGGACTTTGACTCTTTGCTTGAACTTTATATACAGTAGCCGAAGTTGTCGAAGGTGAATCTAAATAATTACACCCTTGCTGTGGTGCTGAATAAGCAAAGGATGTAGCATTTGAATTGAGACCAGCCCAAGCATTTACAGTACCACCAGACCCACTATTAATTTCTGTGGTATCTCGTAATAATATTAAATATCCATTACTGTCACCACTATAAGTGAAACACACATTACATAAAACTAAAACCTTACTACTAGTAGCAGATGGAGTAATTGTCGCCGTTAAGCCTGTATCTACATAAGAAGTGCTGCTTGATGTCATTTGAGTAGTTAAATTAGAACTAACAACCTGTAATACCTTTCCACCAACTCCACTAGCTAAATGGGCAGCATCTATAGCACCATTAATAAGTTCTGCCGAGTCAACTGAGTTTGTTGCTAGTGTTCCAGCGTCTACTATTCCATCAGGTAATCCACCTACGGAAAGTCCTGTTATTGTGCCTGCGTCTGAATCAAATACTATTGCCATTAGACTGATGCTCCTTTAAGTTGGTCAAGGGTAGTCATACTATCCACTTGAACTGTTATATCTCGTAGCCTCTGCTTTTCTGTAACGATTGCCGATGTATCTGCACTAGACTCTAATGCTCTTTGAAAAGCAATATCCTGTGCTTCAAGTAAAGGCTTCCTGTCTGCTCTAAGTCTGTCCTTTGTTATGGTTTGAGCCTTACTAAAATTAACCTCCATTGGCATCGTCATACTCCTGTTGTGTTATATGGTTATATTTGAGTTGGTCATCTAGGCTTAAGTCTGCTGAAGTCTTTTCACTAGCACCAGCTACATATTCCCAAGCATTTCTGAAACTTCTGTCACTCAAGTCAGCATCTGTAATCTCATACTTAGTTCCAGTAGGTAAGTCTTTGTTGGCTATGTGAATTAACTTCTCTTCCTCTGTACCTTCTAGTTGTGCTAGAAAGTTAGGTGCTGGAATCATCTGAGCAAGTGTTCCACTATTGTCATAAATTATTTTCATATCTTAATCTCCAAACCAAACAATTGCGTTTATTAAATTATCAGTAGTATTAGGTGAGCTATCACGTTCTCTTGACCTAAAAGTAGTGGTAGTCGTAGATGATGAAGCACTCATAATTACATTAAAAGATTCGTCACCATTGTTACCATCAGAACCTCCAGCAGTGGTAACTGGACAATAGTTAGTATTAGCCATTGCATTAGAAAGGGTTATTACGAAATTTCCAGTAGAAGAATCAGTTGCCGAACTTATATTGTGAGAGTCAACAATACTGTTACTACTCTGATTGTAATTCACCCAAGCCTTTGCAGTAAACTGTGACAAGCCTCTGCCATCTGAGGTTATTTCTAATTTTTTTGCTGGTGCTGCGTCTGTAGTTCCATCTCTTGTGGCAACAACAAAAGAACCTTCAGTAACACCTGTAGCACTTGTAGTTACCATTCCAACTTCTACAGGAGCTTTTACGGTAGCACCGTTGGTATATCCAAAACCAATACTATAGATACTTCCGTTCCCTGCCCAACCATTACTACCACCTACTTTCACTAAAGGTGAGCCGTAAGATGTTGTTACGTTTGTATCTGGGTCTATGTGTAGTGTTGCTCCTAATGCTCCAGCAATACCCAAACCTATCTTTCCGTTTGCACCATCAACAAAGAATGCGTTAGCATCATTTGAGGACTCTACTCTGAAGTCTACATCTGCACCTGTTTCATTAATTGTTACTGCACCATCAGGGTCAAAGGTATCGGCAGTCGTTGCTAATGTGCCTGTACTTGCTGGTAATGTAAATATAACACCAGTAGATCCTGAGTCAGGAGCTTTAATTATACTTGAACCACTTGTTACACCGCTTAATTTTAATGTACTCATAGGATTACCCACCTTGAACCTGCAGATAATGTAATATCAACACCTGCATTTAATGTTATTGGACCAGTAGAAGAAGCACTCTTTCCACTTGGTACAGTATAATCAGTAGTAACAGTTTGAGAGTTATTTACAAACACCTCATCACTACCACCACCCGTTGCACCAGCACTTATGCCAGTTAAATTAGAACCATCAATTGCTGGTAAAGCACCCGTTAATTTTGAAGCAGTCAATGCAGGAATTCTAGCATCAGCTATATTTCCTGCCAACACTGTAGCATCAATCGTAGTCGAAGTAAATAAACCAGCAGAACTTATACTCGCTTTCTGAGTACCATTAGCTTGAAACAGGATGTTCTTTCCTGACCCATCCGCATTAAAAGTTAAGTGTTCATTACTTGATTTAATTGTACTCATTTAGGTTACCTCCACCCAATTAGTTGTTGCTTCATCCCAATCATACATCTTTCCATCATCTGGATAAGCTACTGGTGGTTCCCATATACAAGTAGATTCATTAAGAGTCCAACTAGCATATGTTTTTGATGGAATAAAAGCATCCCTAACACTATCATAAACTCCTCCAACATTAGCATAATTTTTTCTGAAGTTACCATTATAAGATGTTTGCTTGTACCACCCAACTCCCCCATAAAGATTTGTTAAGAAGTCAATACCTACTTGTTCTTGTTCGTTGCCATCGGCGTCAGTAATTACATTATTATTAACTACCTCTACCCTAATAACGTTGTTTGTACTATCTAGTTGTGCGAAATGTGCCATAAAATTATCCTGTATATGAACCTGAGCCATTAAATGTTAAAATTGTATCTGACCCTGATGTTGTTACTGAAGGTGAACCTGATGTAGTTCCTGAATAATTTGCTGTTGACATACGAAGTATTACAATGCCTGAGCCTCCTCCTCCTGCAGTTCCATTCCAAGCGTGACAACCACCACCAGAACCAGTATTAACAGTTCCAGAAATACCAGTTGAACCACTATTTCCCGACCCTATCGTTGCTGCTCCGCCACCACCAGAACCACCAGAACCAGCACCAGGCGTACCTCCGCCTCCGCCTCCACCAGCTCGTGTTACTGAACTACCAGTAATAGTAGAAGCTCGACCATCTCCTCCAGTTCCTCCATTTCCTCCAACATCATAAGCACCTCCACCCCCGCCACCTCTACCAGAACCACCAGAACCTGTTAAAGCGCCTCCAGCATAGCCTTCACTAGCAACTCGTGAACCAACACCACCTTGAGTACCAGCACCACCTCCAGAGCCTCCATTTGCAGCAGCACCTGAACCTTCTCCAGCACCTCCTCCGCCTCCAGTAGTAGTAACGTCAGTTATATCTGATCCTGTTATTGATGAACTTGACCCTGATAACTCAATAGTTGGACTAGTGTTTCCAGCTGCACCAGCTCCTACAGTTATTGTATATACTGTACCTATTGATAATGATAATGCAGTTTGGGCAGAAGCACCTCCTCCCGAAGTTTCTGAATTATAAGAACTGCGATAACCGCCAGCTCCACCACCACCAGCAGCTCTATCTCCTGCACGTCCTCCAGAACCTCCGCCAGCAATAACTAGAAATGAAGCACTATAAGGTGGGGGAACAATATTACCATCACCAGAACCCATATTAATCCAAACATTACTACCAGCAGTAGCATCGGTACAAATATAAGTTTCACCAGATGTTTTATTAACCCAAATATGACCTGTTCCTGAAGGGTTAGACGATAATGTAGGGTCTGAAGTTGATACTGTAGTGTCTGTCAATCCAGAAAAAGAAGAAGTAAGACCTGTTAAAGAAGCTCCTGATATTGCCGGTAAAGCGCCTGTAAGTTTAGATGCAGAAATACCAGTTGCTAGGTGAGCATCATCAATTGCACCTGAAGCTATATGTGCAGAGTCAATAGTATTATTAGCTATCCTAGCGGCAGCTACTGAACCTGTTAAGTTAGCTGCAGGCAAATCACTACCACTATCGAGTAAAGTACCAGTAACGTCTGGAATAGTTATAGTTCTATCGGTATTAGTATTAGGCGCAGCAATCGTTAAGACTCCTGATCCTGATGCGTGTCCGACTATTTTAATTTTACTCATATTTCTCCTATGCTATAACCCATGTACTTCCGCTTGGAATTGTAACTGTTATACCTGTATTTATAGTAATTGGTCCTGCTGCTAATGCATTATTTCCAGATGTTATGGAATAATTAGCTGCTATGGTATGCGCGTGTTCGTACAAACCTTTTGTTGTTGTATTCGAATCTGTATCAAGTACTGCCCAAGAAGCATTTGTTGCATCTGTTGTTAAATATTTTCCAGCATTGCCAGACTGGGTAGGCAATGCATCTACCGTAGCCCAACTGGCATTAGTAGCATCTGTTGTTAAGAACTTACCAGAGTTACCAGACTGGGAAGGAATAACTGCCGACTTCAATTGAGCGGCAGTGATTGCTCCTGTTTGACCGTTAACACTTAATACTGAATCTGTAGGGGTCTGTAACTCTGTCCAATCTGCCATCGAACCAGCCGACCCACCATTGTGCATATATGATTTCTTCTCATCAGAACGAACAGCTACATCACCCTCTTCTGCTGTTAACGCTAGTTGAGCCGTTTGATTAGCCACTACTTGTACTGTTGTTAAAGCAATAGGACCTGCTGAAAATGCAGTACCTGTTAATACAATACCTGCACCTGCCGTATAAGTTGTATTAGTAGGAGTACTCCACTGATTGTCTCCACGTAAGAATGTTGTAGCATCAGCTGTACCTGAAGCACTTAACATAGGAATATCAACGGCATCAGCCTGAATAGTTGTTGCTCCGTCAGCTGCAGATACCACATCACCAGAGTGATTAGGATGCACGTATAGATTAGCATTAGAGGCTATTGTATCTAACTTCGTACCATCAGCTGCAACATCACGAGTATCAAATGTGGAGTTGGTTGTGATAGCACCTGTCATTGCACCACCAGCTAATGGTAGTTTAGTTGCATCGGTTGCTACACCTGAAACAGCTACGACATTTGTTAAACTTGAACCATCAATTGCAGGTAAAGCTCCAGTTAATTTACTGGATGTCAGTCCGTCAATCTTAGCGTCTTCGACCTGCCCGTCTGCTGCTAATAATGTTGATAAATTTCTTGCCTTAGCCATGCCTCTCCTTATTTACTATGTGTGCTTATACTTATATTTATACATTTTTTTATATGGGAACAAATGTTATTACAGCCGCCATCGCAATAATACTAGAGCAAAGGATGGCAATGGATTTATAATATTCCTTTAAGGAGGTACCAAAATACATTTTACCTATAGACAAACATTTATGGGTAGGACTTAACATGTACCCAGCATAATCAATAGCAAAGAACCAAGGGAGATATTCTACACCATATATCGTTACAGCGATTGCAGTGATCGCAGCAAACCTTGACGATGAGCCTAAGAACAAAGAACCTAAGAAGGATATTAATGAAACATGAATGAGTGAAGCTGTATTGTTTTCAATAAACATTTTAATTTCATTAGTATATTCTTTAGTAATATTACCTAATATAATAATACTAGCAAGAAGAACAATTGTATTTAAGTTGATATACTTTAACGGGTTCTTTTCTAAATACTTCTCCCCTACATTAAACCCATCAACATTGATCTCTACATCATCTTCTTTTAGCACTGAGAAAATATAGTAACCAATAACACCAAACATCACAACCAATAGAGGTAACATATAACCTAAGAATGTCCAGTATGAAATACCTAATGCCGCCATAGGAATGATAACAGATTTTTCTATTGGACTCCAAAGATAATAATGATGGGTACTAAGGTAATCAATTACCCCATAGACTTTTCTTTTCTCTTTATCTTTTGGTGCTATCGTATCTAAGAATCCAGCGGATACTGTAACCCTACCTGTAATAGGTAAAACTCCAGTGATGCCAGATATGAGTGCGACCACCACCCTCTTTGATTTAGTGTTATTGACAATCCATATATAAGCTGGAGCGAACCAACGTTGATCCTTGGCATAACCAGCAATGATCATTATGCCACTTAAGTAAAGTAGATACCATTGGTTATTTAATATTAACGATGTATAGTCCATTCCACAGTTCCTCTTTATTTTCAATTGGATCAGTAAATATAACATTAGTATATTTAACTTCTAAGTTAGATTTAATTAATCCGTCATTAGCACCATCTACAACACCTTCAAAGTTCGCATCATCAAATATTAGTATAGCATCTTTAGCAAAAGTATTAGCATAGTACTGAACCGCATTAGAAGTATTTTCAAAATCGTGTGGTCCATCATAAAAGAATACATCTATATTTTTTAATTCTGATGTATCTACTTTAAACATATCACAATCAAAAATATTAATAGAGTTCTTTCCTTTGTATTTTTTAACATTAGAAACAAATGTTTCTTTACTGTTTGGAGGTAGATCTTCTAAGTCATCCCTTGCTGTTTGTATAGGTTGCTCCCACATATCAACAAAATATGCATTAAGTTTATTACCATCAAGGGCTGCAACAGATGTAGCACCGAGGTATGACCCGATTTCTAAATATGAGTTAGCTTCTTTACATATCCCATTAAGGAATTTCTGAACTCTAGGTGAGGTTAATCCTGGTATGTCGTACATAATGTCTCTATAATAAAATCTCTATTGTCAGGAATTCTTACTCCGTTCTTAGCTTCATATAGCTTGTCACATTTATTACATTCCCAGCAATCAAATTTACAATTTCTAATAAACTTCCGCCATGCATCGATAGCTTTACCTTCCAACTTAGTATCTTTTATATATTGATCGAAATCGTTATACAATATTTCTTTACCTAATGCATAGTTGTATATAATATCTAATGTATTAAAGAACTGTTCGAAAGATTCTCTACCATGCATTTTAAATACATCAACATATTCTAATAGATCATCCCAATCTTCTTTCCAAGGAGGAATGTTAGCAGCTTTAAGAGATGATGATGGATCAGTAATATCCCAAGACGAACATGATACTCTTGATATACTATCAGTGAAATACGCTGGCCCAGTTGACCGTGTATTATTAAAATGATAATGCTCATCCATTATTGGACATGAACCTAAACATGATTCATTAGCAAGTAAAGCAATCTTAATATTATATTTTTCTTTAACTCGTTTAATTTTTTCTAACTCATCTTTGTTTCTCATCAAATCACGATCAATATTAATATAATGAAACCCAGCCTCTGCTTGTTTAGCGGCATCAGCTGCAGTATTAATATTTCTTAATATAGTATTTTTTATTTCTAAAAGGGGAAAGGCTTTTTGTATTTGCCCAGTTAATATCCATGATGTATGAGGTATCGTAGCACTATGTATACCTGCATCATATAGTGGTTTAAAATTCTTAATGAATAAATCTAAATTGCTTTGATCTGGTCGTACCTGTATATTATTAAATGTTGCTGATACTTTAATACCAGTCTCTTGTTGCAATACTAATGCGTTATTTATTAAATCACTTGGGTTAAAATCAAATACAACACCCATTGCATCTTGGTCAAATGGAGAAATTCGAGATGTAAAATATATATCTCTAATATATTCTTTTTGTTCATGTAGAAAATCAATAAATTTTCCAAATTGAATTTCACTTAAGTGTGGGTTTAGTGGTATACTAAAAACCCTTTGAGGTTTTATCATAGTGTATTAGTCGTCAATAGATTCTGATTGAATAAGCTTCTTTGTTATCTGCTCAACATTATCTTCTATTAAAGGTATGTCATTTAATTCTCTTCCTAATAATTTTTTCTGTGCAGCAACATCTAATTTTCCTATAGTATTATTTAATCTTGTACTATACTCAATAGCTTTTGTGATGACCACTTCTTGATCTGTTATATCCATTAACATAAGAGATGCCATTTGCCCAGCACCAATTCTACCTTGTGCAATCATATCAACGGCGGTTTGTTTAGCCATTCTTGTTTGCCAATAAATTCTTTCTTGCTCAGGGTCTTCTTGAGCTATATTTTTAATATCTTCTATTGTGGGATTGCCTGGGAATAAACTTCTTAAATGATTAATCATTTCTAAAAGTTCACGCTGAGCTTGAGGAATTTTATGTTTGTATATAGTACTATCATATAATTTATCTTCATACTCACACTCAATCAAATTGCGTCTTAATGTATCTTCTTCAGCTTCCATATCACGTTTGATAAGAGCCATTTCTGCTATACATTTCCTTTGACTTTTTAACATTGAAGCTAAGCTTGCTCGTCTAGTATCTATTTCAACTAGAGCTTGCCTTTTCATTCTATATGTGGTTAGACCATCACCAACAACAAAATACTTTGTTTGAAATTCTGTCATTGGATATCCATCGCCGTGAGCGAGGGCTGCTATTTCTTCATTAGTTACTTCTTTATTATTATCTAATTCTAAAGCATCATCATAATCATTAGCGTACGGCATATAATCAAAATCACCATCATTATCATTTCTTAAACTCATAATTTTTCCTATTTACATTTTAAAATTGAATCCCATACTTATCATCAGAAACTGCTCTCTGATTATCTGTGGCTCTACCACTTGATATAGCTAATCCAGAAGCAACCAGTATACCAAATAAATCTTCTTTTAATAAAAGAGTATCATCAATACCCGTTACTGCATTAATTTGATCTTGTATTTTTTTCTGTGCTAATAATAAAACAGCTACCTTAGTATTATATATATCACTTGCAGTTATAACTTTAGCAGCTAGTTCAGCAACAGTTATAGTTCTTCCATCTACTAATGCTGTTAATAGTGGAACACTTGCAGAATTATCAGCAGTATAAGCATTTGCTTCTTTTAATTGTGCTGCGAATGTAGATGTTTCTAATTCATTATCATGTATATTTAATGCTATATATCTTGAATCAAATATATCCTGCACTACTCTATTCATAATAAGTTTATTCCATTCACCACCCGCCAATACTTCATCAGCAGTTAATGTATGTAGTCGACTATCTGAAAGATCAGATGAATTACCAGCTAAATGTGATATTATTGATGGGGTTGTTTCACCTAACTCTGAAGGTTGCCATTTTTTATATCTAGTAGATGCCCCTGCTTTAATAGTGCATTGACACCATATAAAACTAGTTCCTAATTCAGGAGTAATTTCAATTGCTTTATATTTTTTCCAATCAAAATTATGTGCATCAGCATCTTCTATTGTTGTTAAACAATATCCACAATCATCATATATAGATCTACCTAACTCCCAAGGAGTTAGTTGTTCTGACATTTTATACAATATATATTTCATTTTTTATCCTTTTCTTGAAGCTCCCCAACCAGAAGACATTCCATCATGTCCTTTTGGCATACCAGCAGCACCTAAAACAACACCACTTCTTGAAGCATAAACCCATGTGAAAGCTTTATTGTTTTGAAGACCATCATACTGACCCATCATAAAACCTTTATCTTGACCCATTGAGTAATTTTCTTCACCGCAATTTAATGGTTTAGCACCATTCCATCTATAAGCTCCACTTGTATCATCATACTCGTCAAAACCCGAATCAGATCCACAACCACCATCACGACCACTAAGGAAATAACCATTCTTTGAACTTAATCCTTTTTGACAACCATTTTGACCATATGCTCTTGACCATGCTGATCCACTGTCAGTTGCAAATACAAGTACTCTCGCAGTTCCAGCCATATTAAACCATCCCTTATTCTCACTAAATGATGCAGTAGATTGACCACCAGAAGAACCACCAGCAAATGATATTCCAGTCACGCCAGTGTTAGTTGTATAAGATATTTTAGTAAAAGTATCATTCCCACCACCACCAAGATATCCTGTTCTATTATTCATATCTACAGCAACACCACAATCACTTCTGGCATGGGTCATATTAGCTGCCCCGCCGACTCCTGCATCAGTTCTCATATTATACGCTGATGTCCAATTGTGTGATCCACCTTGTATATTACCCATACCATGACCATACGTAATTTCACCAACATCATCCCATCCGCCATCGCAATAACCCTGTGATCTATCAAGTCTATCACCAAGGTTTGTTGTTATATCAGTAGCATGAATAGTTCGATTTACATTCTTCCATGGTGAAGCATCTTTATATCCACAACATGTATATGACTGTGCATATATATGTTTCAGTTTATAACTACCAGCAGTTACTAATAACGAGCTACCATCGGTACCTGACATACCTCTCCATAGAGATGTACCAGCAGCTTCTCCTGATCGTATAGCTACATACTTATATAATTTAGTAGTATCTGGATTCCACCATTCTGATCCTTCAGGAGGAGTACCACTTGGTGCAGAAGATGAAATTGAAAATGTTGGACCTGCAGCTGGTATACCAGTTAGAGCAGAACCATCTAAAGCTGGTAAAGTACCCGATAGTCTAGCCATTGGTAATGTGCCAGAAGTCAAGTCACTAGCACTAGTTGAGCCAGCAGGCTGCCAAGAGTTATCACCTCTTAAGAAGGTTGAACTTGAAGCAGTACCTGAAGCGCTTAACATAGCAATGTCAACTGCATCTGTTTGAATAGTTAATGCTCCATCACCCGAAGATACTACATCACCACTGTGATTTGGATGAGTATAAACTGTATTCGTATCTGTTGGAGTAACCCAAGTATTATCACCCCTTAAGAAGGTTGTGGTTGAAGCCGTTCCTGTGGCACTCAACTCTACTATACCAATTGCATCATTTGCCATCTTAGCATTTGTTACTGCATTATCAGCGATTGTAAATGAACTAGCAGTACCAGTTCCATCCCCTCCAATAACCGGGTCTGTTGTAATGGTTTGCCAAGAGTTATCACCCCTCAAGAAGGTTGTGGTTGAAGCCGTTCCAGAAGCACTTAACATAGGAACATCTACTGAACCAGCTTGAATCACTGTAGTGCCGTCAGCCGTGGATACCACATCACCACTATGATTAGGGTGGGTGTAAATTGTATCTGTATAATTACCAGCATGAATATTAGTAGCACCTTGATCCGCCGACCAATCAATATGTTCTGCTGCAACAAAGCCAGTTAAGCTATCATGGTTAAGACCTGATATAGCAGAACTAAGTTCTGAGTCAGTGGCCATTATATTCTGAATTTCTAATAGTGTATCATGTGTTGCCGAAGCACCAGATGTAAGTACACCTACCGCATTATCGGCATATAGATTTGCTGCCGTTGCTCTCACTGCATCTTTAGATTCAGCTGTTGCAATGGCATCAGCCTCTGCTGTATTAGCATATGCTTGAGTTGCATAAGTATTAGTTGTTAAGTAATTGGCTACGCGTGTATCTGTATAAAACAGCTTAGATGAATGTTCAGTAACCTCATCAGTACTTCTACTCTTAGTGCTTTCCCAAGCTGTACCTGTCCAAGCGTACAACGAATTAATGTCTGTTGCAAATGCTAAGTCACCAGCATTGTTTCCAACTAGAGGTAGATATGTACTATCGTTATATACATTAACCGATGCAACAACAGCTGTACCATCCGCTGCAACTAACGTTGCAGTTCCAGCCACTTCTTGAATTTTGTTTTTGAATGATGGAGTGTTCTCCACATATGTAGCCAAATCTTGAGGTACAAACTTACCAGCAGCTGCATCATAAATTAAACACATCTGATTTACAAGGGTTGGGATAGGGCGCAATTCAACTTTAGTGGAATGTCCCTCTTGACTATGTTGAGCATAAACTATATAGTTACCATTGTTGTTAACTTCAACAGCAAGATCTTTTACAGTGATTTGACCTATCATTGCAGCATGGTTACCACACTGATAATATAATACATCAGGTGCATCAGCAGGTACTGTAAATGTGATTGTGCCTGACTCGGCCCTACTATTAGTTACGCCACTTGTGTATTCACCAACATACGACCCAGCCACAAAGTTGGTACCATTATCTGTTGTAAAATAAAATGGGTGGCCAGCTGCATTAATGTTAACAGTGTATGTACCACCTCTATAGAATGGTCCAATGTTTGGGTTGTTACCAACACGTGGACCAGCAAATACGTAATTAGGATGTACATGTGTAACTGTATAAACTGCTGATGTAGGTGGTGTTAGTGTAGGTGGTGTGACCACCGCAGGAACTGAGATCGATAACTTTTGAACATCAGTTGCCGTACCACTATTGATATTAGCATTGGTATGGCTAATAGGACCAGTAACTGCTGCCCATGAAATATTGTTTTGTATTCCCTCACCCTCAATCCATTTAAGATGCATTGTATGGGTTTGTGTCATATCAGCAAATAAGGTATACTTTGCAAAGTTATTAATGACATAAGTACCCTGCTTATATAGAGGTACACTTTTCTCTGGACTATTTACAATTGCAAGTCTAGCATACGGAAGAGTACTTTGATTCCATGTCCAATTCCAAGGAGGTTCATGACCGGCAGCAGTCGCAGCAACATTAATCTCTAGGACTTCAGGAGCAATATCAAGATCTACTTTTGGTACAGCAGCTCCACCTACTTGAGAATCAACCGGTAAATTAATCTTAGTTCCGGTAGCACTGATCGTTGCATCACCTACATGAAGTGAAGCTTCAGATACATATATATCTCGTATTTTATTTGAAGCTGAACCTATATCAAGTGTGTTGTCTGCATTAGGCAAAATATGACCAGTAAACTGACCAGTTAATTTTGAGCGTTCTACATCGCCGTTAGCATCTAATAACTCTCCTAAATTTCTTGCTTTACTCATTTATATCTCCTATTCTCATGTTATCTCTATCCAAGCTGTTGTGTCATCATCCCAGTTATAGTCTTTACCATCATCTGGGTAGTCTATTGGTGGGATTTGTGCAATTGCAGCTGGAGGTACTACTTCATCCCAACTAGTTGTTGATTCATTCCACTCATATTTTTTACCATCATCTGGGTAAGCTGTTGGAGCTGTCCATTGACATGTATCTTCAACTAATGTCCAAGAAGGATATGGTTTAGGTGCAATAAAAGCGTCTTTTGTCTTATCATAAGTTCCACCTATCGAAGCAAAATTCTTTCTAAAGCTGGCATTATAAGAGGTTTGAACCCATCTAAAAGAGTCTCCAACTGAACCACTATTAATAAACTCTTGTTCAGCTACAATAACTTTTGTTACTACATTGTTGTTATCTATTTTTGCAAAATGACTCATATTAACCCCTATTGATACTTGTATTTAATAATTACAACACCAGAACCACCAGCCCTTGTTCCGCCACTATTATGGTTTCCACCAGCACCACCACCAGTATTTACTGTTCCATTTGTTTGGCTATCAGCAGCATTCATTCCTAAACCGCCACCACCAGCACCACCCGGATTATTTCCTCCAGTACCTCCACCACCTCCACCACCAGCTCTTGTTACAGATGAACCAGTAATTGATGAGGCTCTACCATCTCCACCGTTTCCAGCAGTTGATGTAGCTAATTGCTCTTTTATGAAAATACTATTAATAGTTCCAGTACCATTATGTCCACTAAATCTGAATATAGATACAGCTATGCTTCCTGTAGAAGTCGCAGTATAAGTATTAGAACCACTAAAAACATATCCTAAACCCTGTTGAGCACCATTAAGATATACTCCTACGCCTGTTCCTGTTCCTGAGCCAGTAATTCCAAAATCGTAAGTTCTTCCACTAATTACATCTATACTTGGTCCATATGACCAACCGTTTGTACCAGTACCATTTGCAACAGCTATATTAGTACCTGATATACTTAGTGCTTGTGAAGCACTCCAACCACTACTAAAATCAGATGTACCTAAATCGACAGGCTCAGAATTATATCCTACTTCTGACGCACCACCACCGCCGCCACTATAGTAGCTTGTGTTTGAATGACCTGTACCACCCGCATAACCTTCTACTGGACTATAACTACCTGCGTTACCAGCACCATAACTAGCATTTCCACCAGCACCCGCACCTGAGCCACCACTACCACCATTACCTGAACCACCTCCAGTAGTATTAATACCAGCAAAAGATGAAGTTCCTCCTTGTTGACCTTGACTACCTCCAGCACCAACAACTACGGGATAAGTTTGATTTGATACTGAAAGTCCAGTAGCTGTCCTATAACCACCTGCACCACCACCACCATTACTACTACCACCACCACCTGCTATAACAAGATACTCAACTGGCTGATTAGATAGTGAGACAACAAAATTGCCTGAAGATGTGAAAGTATGTACCTTATAGTCACCATCGGTTGTTACTGTACCGCCTGTTGCGTTTGTTATGTTAGCAATTTGACCATCTCCTTCTCCAATATTTTTCCAAACATTTTCATTACTAGTAATATCAGTACAAACATACGATTCGCCTGATGTTTTATTAACCCAAAGATGTCCTGTTGCAGAAGGGTTAGTTGTTATTGCTGGGTCTGAAGTAGATACTGTAGTGTCTGTCAAACCTGAAAGAGTTGTTACAAGATTAGTTAAGTTAGCACCGGATATAGCTGGAAGCGTACTGGGGAATCTAGCATCAGGTAAAGTACCAGAAGTTAAATCACTAGCACTAGTTGAATTAGTTACCTTAGCTGTATTAGCTGTTATTGCAGAAGCTTGACTTGAAGTTATTCCTGTCTTAGCAGTGTTAGCCGCTATAGCTGAAGCTTGTCCAGATGTGATACCAGTCTTAGCTGTGTTAGCAGCGATGGCACTATTAATTGCGTTGGCTAGCTTAGCCTCCGTGACTGCATCATCGGCGATATCAGCAATAGTAATAGCACCATCAATA
>Ga0257115_1001593_pt1 | contig 14918 bp, 13 predicted proteins | sample SI112_100mmetaG_FD_194465 | JGI IMG/M metagenome (GOLD analysis project Ga0257115, IMG submission 194465) | Marine microbial communities from Saanich Inlet, British Columbia, Canada - SI112_100m | ecosystem: Environmental > Aquatic > Marine > Inlet | place: Canada: British Columbia | collected...
CTTAGCAGGTACGCACGATGGCTACCTGAGAAGAAGCGGAGAGAGACTTGGAAAGAAACCGTTGCTCGTTACTTTGACTTTATGGAGGGTCATCTTAAAGAGAATACAAACCAAGAGTTAGTACCTAAGACTAGGAAGATACTTGAGGAAGCAGTATGTAACTTAGAAGTTATGCCTAGTATGAGAGCACTAATGACCGCAGGTCCTGCCTTAACTAAGAATAATATAGCAGGTTATAACTGTGCTTACCTAAGTGTAGACCACCCGAAAGCATTTGATGAATGCCTATTCGTTTTGATGCACGGTACTGGTGTAGGATTTAGTGTAGAGAGACAGCACGTTAACAAACTACCCGAGGTTCCAACAGATATGGTTGAGGTTGATGATACTATTGTAGTTCAGGATAGCAAGGAAGGATGGCAGTCTGCGTTCCGTAAACTTATTACCTATCTCTATGACGGTGAGATGCCTAATTGGGACTTCTCAAAGGTAAGACCTAAGGGTGCTAGATTAGCTACCTTTGGTGGTAGGGCTAGTGGACCAGAGCCTTTGCTTGACTTGTTTCATTTTGCTACTAATATCTTTAGCGAAGCAGGTGGGCGTAAGCTAACAAGCTACGAGTGTCACCGTATGATGTGTAAGATAGCAGAAGTAGTTGTAGTGGGTGGTGTTAGACGAAGTGCCCTAATCTCTTTATCTAATCTAACTGATGAGCGTATGCGTAATGCTAAGTCTGGTCAGTGGTGGTCTGATACACCAGAGATGGCACTAAGTAACAACAGTGTATGCTACACAGAGAAGCCTGACATCGGTATCTTTATGAAGGAATGGACATCACTGTATGAGTCTAAGTCTGGTGAGCGTGGTATCTTTAATAGAGAAGCCGCGATTAAACAGGTGGCATCTATAGGTAGAAGAGATACTGACCACGACTTTGGTTGTAATCCTTGTAGTGAAATCATATTAAGAGACGGACAGTTCTGTAATCTTACTGAAGTTGTAGTAAGAGCGGAAGATACGCAAAAGGATATACTCCGTAAGGTTAGACTAGCTACCATACTGGGCACATTCCAAGCATCACTTACTAACCTCAAGAGATTGAGACCTAAGTGGGTACACAATACAGAAGAGGAAGCCTTGTTGGGTGTATCACTTACTGGCATTATGGATAATTCTTTTATGAATGGAAGTAGTTATGATAGTCGTGGATACTATGGTAAGAGAAGTTTACCTGATTTCTTAAATGACCTAAAGAAAGAATCCGTTAAGACTAACAAAGAATGGTCAGAGCTTTTAGGTATTAAACAAGCTACTGCTACTACTGCTATTAAACCTAGTGGTACAGTCAGTCAGCTAGTAGATAGTGCCAGTGGTATTCATACTAGACACAGTGACTACTACATTCGTAGGGTTAGAGCAGATGCTAAAGACCCTATCGCTCAGCTTATGGAAGACCAAGGCATACCTTGTGAGCCTGATGTAATGAAGCCTAAGAGTGTTAAAGTATTCTCCTTCCCTATGAAAGCTCCCAAAGGTGCAGTCACTAGGAACGAGAGGAGTGCTATCGAACAGCTAGAGCTATGGCTTATGTATCAGAGGTACTACTGTGAGCACAAGCCTAGTGTTACTGTTAGTGTGAGAGAACACGAGTGGATGGAAGTAGGTGCGTGGGTATACAAACACTTTGATGAAGTATCAGGTGTTAGTTTCCTGCCACACTCAGACCACACATATCAACAAGCACCATATGAGGAGTGTGATAAAAAGACATACAATGCTCTAGCTAAGATTATGCCAAAGGCAGTTGATTGGGATTTGATTAGTGAGTATGAGCTTACAGATAAGACAGTAGGAACTAAGACATTAGCCTGTACTGGTAGTGTGTGTGAACTTGTTGACCTCGTTGAGGAAGAGAGGGATGTAGAATGATAAATACAATCTTACTCATTATAGTTTTACAAGTAGTTGTAGTTACAATTGCAGGATGCTCACAGACAACTTCAAGCTCTGTTAAAGCAGGGAGTGAACAGTTAACTTGTGAGCCTATGGATTCTAAATTATGTATAGGATGGAAATATGATTTATAAAGTTAGAGATTTAATTATGCTACTAATAGCAGGAGTTTCTGCGGGTTGTCTAGTGTACATCGTTATGTTCCTAGATGCCCTTAGAAAAGGGTGGCTTGTATAGCCGATTGTTTTACATTAATAAAGGAGTAAAATATGTTAGAGAAAATAAAGAACGGTGCTGATGGTGCGATAGATGTAGGTATTAAACTAATCAGCTTATCAATTGTACTACAGATTATCTTTGGTCAGAAGGTAGCATTCCTAACTGGTAATGTTATTGGTTCGATACTAGATATAGTATGGACACTTGGTAATGCAGGACTTGCAGGAATAATCGCAGCCGGTATCATCTGGAAACTACTCGACAAAGATATAACGAGTGGCGGAAAGTAAACCACCTAAAAATACTTGGGGTCTCGTCCAAATGGATGGGACTTCCAAGCTATATCGTAAACTAAAACACAAGAAAAAAGATGACACCGGTGTCAAGAATCCTAGACTTTGGCGGTCAGATTGGCGCAAATAGCCCCTACCCTACCCCTTGCTTACATAGAGAAGTCCTCTAGAATCGAAGATATGGAGCTCACTTTTTTAATATTACAGGAAATTACCTATGAATGAGTCAACAATTATAAAAGCACTAAACACTATAGCGTATGACTTCAAACCTATGGACGATAAGTTCTCTAGGTACGATGCCTTTGATGAGAAGAAAGGTATTATGTTAGAGATTAAGTGTAGGAATAAGCATTACCCAGATACTATTATTGAGAAGATGAAGTATGACTGGAACAAAAACTTTGCAGAGGAGAACAACCTCGAGTTTTGGTATGCAGTATCTATGCCTAGTAAACCTAACGCTCACACGATATATATCTTTGACCCTGCTAACTTAGAGAGTGAAGAAGAAGGATATGATTTTAAATGGCACATAAAAAAACTCCCAAAGAACACAGAGTTCAAGGGGAGCACTTGGATTGATAAAGAGGTGGGCTATCTACATATAGATGATGCCCTTATGGCGTTCGAAGAGAACCCTAGTCATTAGAGAACATACCTCTTGATAGAGTAACTCCACCTAGCATCTTTCTTGCCATAGCCATTCGCTCTTCGCGTAAGGTTTTGGTAGATGCTTGCTGTTCCATTAGGAATTTCTTAACATCGGGTCTACCCTCAGATATTAGTTCACCTTTATTACCTCTACCTCTAGACCCACCTTTCCTTAACTCAGTCCAACCTGCATCAGGATAAGTTCTAGGGACTGACTCAGGAAACGGAGGTGGATTATCCATATTACTTAATCTTGTTTGCTTTGGCTTAATCTTTAGTATGTTAAAGTGCATAGGAGGACTAACAGTTATTAATCTATTTAACTTTGATGCACTTGTTAATGCTTCTGCTAAGTTATGCTCATCACTCATAACTGTAAATCCATCACCGTCTAACTTAAGTTTACTTCTAAAGTTTACTCCTCCCTCTACTACTGCAGAGCCGGGTCTAGAAAATGTAAACCATACACCATCTGTATCTTTCTTTATACTAGTAAGGTTCTTCATAACTTTCTTTCTTGTTAATCCTTCTACATCCTCAAATTGTACCTTAGACATTCTTTCGTATAGCTCATCTACTGATTTAGGTAGGTTGTCTACATCAAATACTTGTTTAGCCACTGCATTCATTTGCTTAGAATGGTTAAAGTCATTCCAATGATTGCCTGTCTTTTTACTGGCGGGTCTTTTAACAGTAACTAAATCCCCTTTGCCATATTGTAACGCTTTACCTGTAGACATCTGTAGCTTGACATCATCTAGACCTACCCAATTAGAAACCTTGTTTATACCCTTCTTGCCTATGTCCATCATAACATCCATACCACTCTTCTGTTTCCAAGTGTTCATAACACTACGCTCTACTTCAAGTATTTCATCCTTAGTTAGATTCTTAGCTTGGTCTCCCATAGCCCTAGCATTAGCGTAACCAAAGAAACCTTTCTCTAATGGTCTTGTTACATCTCCTACCTCATCTACATAGACAGCCCTAGATACTATATCATCTAATGCTTTAGTCTCTCCTGTTTTACCCTTCTGTTTATTAATCCATTTATTAAAGATAGCTCTTCCTATCATCTCTCTGTCGTTCATTGCGTGTGAACCTTGAGCTCTAGTGGCTGATTCAAACAGAGGTTTATTAATACCCGTGTCTCTGTACAAAGCTCTATTACTAGGAAGTTGCATCTTCATAGCATTAAGCATTCCTGTACCTAATGCTTCACCCTTACCTTTAACATTACCTTTAAGAGCTGCTCCTGTTTTCAATCGCTCAATTTCTTTTTTACTGAATCCTGCTTCCTTTCCAAACCGCTCTGCTACTTTCATAGCTTCTTCGGTCTTACCCATAGGACCATAGTAGTCTGTAATTATATTAGGATTACCTGATGTTAGAGCTCCCTTTAATTCTCCCGCAGCTTTTGCACCTTTCTTAAACATACCTACACCAACAAAATTTAGAGGGTCAGTAATTAAGTTAAGTGCGGTTGAGCCTATGTAACTAGCAGTCTCACCAAACCCTTCTCTATCAGACCACCCCTTCTTCTGTAAGTCTTCACCCCATAACTGTTCGAGGTCGTAGTTCTCTTCTTGATTCCAACCACGAACCATACCTTTGAGACCACTGGATAGTCCTGATTTATTTCTCTTAGCACCTACAAGATAACCTTGCAGTGCGTTGGATGGTTTGTCCAGAGCGTTGAGTGTATCAGCAACCCAACCCATCAGCGTCTCAAGTTTGAGATTAGTTTAGTAAACAACCCCTGACCTTGACCAGTCCAATTATCTCCTTCTGTGTGGTTAAATAGACCCTTTCTATTGGCTTCTTCTGGTGTGAAGTATGCGCCTGCTATGTCAGCACCTATGTCATCCCAAGAGAATCCAGTCTTAGAACCTGTGACACCTAACCAATCAGCAACTTCTTTTCCTGCTGGTAGAAACATACGCTCTACTGGGTTCATCTGATTAACTTTAGCGTAGTGCTTCAATAAATCCCTGTCTGCTTTAGGGTATTTATTAACTAATTCTTCATATAAGTTCATCTACTTAACCTTCCTTAGTGCTTCTTTAGCTTCTTGTTGAATTTTCTTTAGCTCTTTCTTTAGCCTGTCCATCTCTTTATTATATTTCTCAGGGTTTATACGACCACCTTTCTTGTTCGCACTCATCTGCCTAATCTTAGATGTTAGAGAATCTATCCTATTCTTAAATTTATAGTTGACTCTAAGTGTAGCTTTGTCCACATCATACTGTTTTACTTTAATACCTATACCACCTAACAGAGCTTCATTAAATGTTCTGTCATCTTTAGTAGGATGTTGTTGACCACCAGCACTCCAAGCGTCCCATATGTTCACTCCTTGGTTGTACATAGGTAAGAACTCTTGTGCTAGTATCCCTAACCTACCACTTCTTAAACCGCCTATCTCATCTACTGCTGAACCAGAATCTATCCCAGATTTAGTTTGTTTAGTGAATGTATCAAAGCCTGTAATTGCTTTAGCTATACCACCAATAGCACCACCTGATGGTTGTAAAGGTGTAGGCACAAAAGGTATATTAAAGCCTTGGTCTTTTGTTTGCATTATATCGCCAGCAGGAATCCATCGTGCTATGTCTAGATACTTATCATTAGGTAGCTTAACTAATGTGTTAGCTCCCGGTATACCTAGAACATCAAAGCCTTGCTTTAAAGTCTCTTGTCTCTTACGCTCTGTTTTAAACTCTGCATCATCTGTGTTTAAATCATTTGCAGCATTTAGAATTAGACCCCACTTAGCAAACTTCCACGGTCTCTTAATAGCAGTTTCAAATAGAATAGGAGCAGCTCTGTAAGTGTAAGAGATAAAAGGCATCGCCGATTCTCTCATTAACTGGACAGCCGGTGCATCTATCTCATAGTCTAACATATACTTGCGTGCGAACTTCGCAGCTTCACGGGTCGCAGTTTCATAATCTGCACCTCCTGCAATCATCTTAGTCTTCTTGTCTTTGTATAGACCTAAACGAAACAAGCTATCTTCCGCACTATATAATCTATCTAGTGGAGTTTTACCTGCAAACTTCTTAGTCTCTTCCCAAGTTTTCTCTAATAATTTAACATCATTCTGCTTGCCTATCTTCATATACCTCTTATAGGTATCAAACTCAAAGTCTGTGAGTTCTTGCTTCATCATATCAGCGTTGAACACGCCTAGCTTTTCAGCTTCTCGGAAGTCATCACTCTTAACTCTCTTAGCTTTAATAGGATTATAAGCCTTAACCCAGTCCTTGCCTGCAGACGCTAGGTGTTTGTAGTTAGCATCAACTAAATCATACAAGACAAAGTTAGACATAACATTGTTCATATGAACTACAGGGTTTAGAGATGTTTTAGTTCTCTTCCAATACTGTAGCATCTTATGATGTAGCCTAGCTAAACCCCCATACTCACCTTCCTTATATCCTTTCACCATCCTAGCAACAGTGATGTCTTGATATACTTCTGGTGAAACATAGTGACCTGCGAGCCTACCAAACTTCTGTACTCCAGTATCTTTACCACCAACCTTTGCTTTATCAAAAGGTATTTGTTTCCAGTCTTCCTTACCTACTCTTAGTGCTAGACTTTGATTCCAATTCTTAGCACTAATAGCAACATTGTTTCCCATCTTAGCCACATTGTCATAGAACTTAAACATAGACACATCGTTAGACATAAGTTTACCAGTCTTAGCTAAAGCAAATGTACCGCTCACTATCTCACCCATCTGTTTTCTTTGTTCAGGGGTGAAGTCTTTGTTAAGAACTAACTTTCTTTTATTAGAAGAGATTAATCTAAACCCTTCTTTTTGTTTTTGTGCTGCCAGCTCAGCCATAGTTTGACCGGGCTTTAGGTCTGCTCTAGTAAATGTAACATCTCTACCTCTACGCACAAACTCTGATGCTATAACACCTAAGTTCTGTTCGTTTCTAATAATGTTTTTATGGTAGCGAGGGTCTCCTGTCTTCTCGTAAGAACGATACAAGTAGTTACCTTTGTTTGCTTTGTATATCTTAGGGTCTAATAGACCTAAGTCTACTAGCTCTTGACCCATCTTATCTACAACTGTCCTACCTTCCTTACCTAGTTTCCTTAAGTCAGCAGTAAGTATTCTCTCTTCTGCCTCACTCATTTTAACTCCAGAGTTAGGAGTCATAAATCTATATAGTGCTCTATCTTGTGCGGGAGTTAGCTTTGCAAATCTTTCAAGCACATCATTAAAATCTCCTGCCCATTTGTTTGCATCCAGTCTTCTGTCTGCTTTAGCAGTCTTATACATATCTGGAAGACCAAAGTTTTCTACAAAGTATTGTCCTGCTTTTTTTCTCCATTCTCCTTTAAAGCGATTAGAAGCTCCAAAATTAACTGCCTTGTCTCCAGAGCCTATAGCTTTTAAATCACCTATAATCTTACTATCTTCAACACCCTTAAGAGCATTACCATAACCATTTCTAGCAAGAGGTAAGATAGTTTTTTGGAATCCATAGAATGCAGGTGATAATAAACTACCTCCACCTATACCTAATAGAGTATTATTCATACGGGTCATACCATTCTCTTCATCTACATAGCCTGTAGCTCCTGCGATACCTCCTGCAATAGCTCCGGCTTTCGCAGCTTTGTAAGCATTGCGTGCCTTGAGTCCGGGAAGGAACCAACCTACTGGGTCTCCGAATAAACCTGCAGTATAAGCAGCCATAATAGAACCACCATACTCCTCGTTCCGTAGATAAGAGTTTAATCTCTCTTGTTCTTTCTTCATCTCTTCTTCATCAGAACCTAACAGTTGTTTAACACCTCTCCAACTGTCACTGAATCCCATACGAGATGCAAAAGCTAACCTTTCTGCGTGAGTAGTCTCACCATACTCTGGTCTAGTTTTTGATTCTGCACTCTTGTACCCAAGACCATCAAGAAAATCATCTCTAGTTCTGTCGGCTCTTATACTGGTAGTAGTGTATTGTTTTGAAGGAGAAGATGATGATGTACTAATACCATACTTCTCTTTCATTGCGTCAGTGATTGCCATTTATTTTCCTACTTGTAAGGATTTAAAGAATCTATTAGTGAGTCCATATTGCTAAAATTATCAGCAAAGGACTGATATGCGTCTGAAGCTACGGCTCCTAGTGTAACAGGTCCAGAGTCTTTAGCTTTCCATTCATATCTAACTCCATCAACCATCTTATATTTTGCTGACTGAGGACTATCTCCTGCTCTTATAGGTCCATTCTTAACTTGCCAAGAACCTTCTGTAATGCCAGTCGCTTTAATAGCAGCTTGAGTTCTTTTCTCAGAGATTTTTTCAAGAGCTTCTGGAGCAGCTTCTTCTACTACATTTTCTTTAACTAAATCTTCTGTGTCTGCATTTACTTCAGCTTCAACAGTACTATCTGCTACAACTGGAGTAGTTAGACCCTTAACAAAATCAGTAAGCATCGCAGTGTACCCGACTTTATTATCCTCACTACTTATCTCTATCATATGCTGTAGTTCTGCTATTGTTTGAGCATTAGTATCTTTATCAGCATTAGGGTTTTCTGTTGTTCCTGTCCTAACTGCACTTAATAGTTCAGTAGGTAAGTTTAGTTCTTCTGATATCTTATCAATATCAAACTTCATAGTAAACGAACCTGTTGAATCTCCAAGAACAATCTCATCTGATTTTCTATTTAACTTAGCCTTTGAAAATAATTCAGCTTCATAACTACCTTCACCACCGTAAGCCGACTCAAGTGCTTTAACAACATTTGATTGACCACCGTGACCACCATTCTTTACAGACATCTTAGCAAAGTCTTGGAACGAAGGCACTGATTTTAAACCGTTAGGGTTATTTTCAGACCATTGCAGTCCTTCAGGTACTGCCCATCTAGCATCTTCATATAGAGAACCACCGGTGTAGTATAATTTTTCGTATTCTTTCCATACTAAGTCTACCATTCGTTTTGATTCGGCAGTCATACCAAACTCTAGAGCTGTCTCGTGGTCTTGTAATAATGTACCATCAGCTTTAGTAGCTTGGTGATAGCTATCACCATCTGCATCCTTAACATATAATATATCATTTCTATTTACTGTAAGAGGTTGATTATTCTTATTAGTTTGAGACTCTGATAAAAGTTTTTCAAGTTCCATACTCTTAGGATACTGTGCATTCTGGAGTTGTTGCATTTCTGTTTGAGCTTCAGTAGCTTTTACCTCGGCTTCAGTTTTAAGTTTTTGTAAGGAGTAGTCTTGAAGCCATTGCTCATCTACAACCTTGCTTCTTTCTTTAGCAAAAGTTAATTCATTCTGACTCAATAATAATTTAGCTTTATCTATACCTAAGTTCTCTTTCGTTATTTTATTCATAATTGCTTGAGTCTTCATTTCAAACTCTAGCTTTTTCTTATCAATAGCCATACCATTAATATCTACATACTTGCCCCACTTGTATTGGTCAGAAGCTAGTCCGTGCTCAGCCCAACCTAGAGCGATGCTGGCTCTAACCTTAAGAGAATCTAATTTGTATGTCATATCTCTAAATGCGTTATCTTTTGCGGTCTGACTCTGATTAAACTTCTGGTCATTTTCTGCAAGCTGCCCTAAAGCCTCTTCTAAAGTTACTTTTCTAGCAGATAAATTATTTAAGACAGTATCTTGAGCTTGTTGATAACTTTGTTGTTTTTCTCTAAACGACATATTAGCTTTAAACTCATACTTACTATTCTCAAAACCTTTCCACATAAAGTTAGAATCATCTTGCTGTGTTTTTTCTGCAAGCGTTAATGTCCCTTTCTGAACTGCTAGTGTTCCTTCCTGAAGTTTGTAAGTTCTATTTGCAACTTCAATTTCTCTGGCTTTGTCTAGAAATTTCTGAGCTTCTCCGGGAAGACCTTTCTGTAAGAATTGCTGTGCTATTTTTTTATAGCTGGCAGGGTCGTCTCTGTTTAAATTTTGAGTGCCCTTAAGAATATCAGTTATAGTTTCTGCTTTCTGTTGAGCAGGGGTTTTCATACCTGCCATTCGAGCGAGACCTTTAGCAAACATACCACCCGCCAGTGCGTTGGCTTGAGCACCTACCATACCTCTACCTGCTTGTGCAGTTCTAGTAGCGTTATCTCTTATTGCTAAGTTATCTGCTGTAGCTACGTCATAAACACTGCTAAACATTGTATCATTCTCTGCCATAATTTATCCTATGTAAATATTGAACTTGCAAAATCATTTATGAAACCACCAAACATACCACCACCGGAAGAAGAGGACTGGTTTTTCTGACCACCACCATATCCTGATGCAGTTCCTAACATACCGCTATAGAATCCTGCTTTAGTATCTGCTAGTGCTAGAGAACCTAATGATACTCCTTCGACATTAACTCCTGTATGAGAGCCTTGACCTATAGCTCTTGATAAATCTGCTTGAGCCATTAAAGTTCTTGGTGCATCTATCCCAGCGTTACCCATAGCAATAGTTTCTCCAGACAACATCTGTCTTTTGGCAATGTTTAACTGGTCAGAAGCTAGTGCTTCTTGTAATCTACGCTGATTAACTTGTTCACCTAAAGACATATTAGCATAAAACTCTTGTGTTCCTCCAATACCCCTTTGGTAATTTTGTTCGGCTAAACGGTTTCTATCTTGTCTATCTCTAAACTCGTTAGCTTCATCAAACATTCTAATTTGGTCTTTCCTACCTGCTTCCATATCAAACTCAGCAAGCTCACCCTGTGCCCTAGCGGACTGTGCAAGCCAACCCTGCATAATTCCCTGTACTTCAGGGTCAAGCTCCAGAAGCATTTCTTTAGTCTCTTCATCTATCTCTACGTTACCCGCAGGACCTTGACTACTCCAAGGTAAAGACCTACCATAGGCTTCGTCCATTATTTTTTTCTGGTAGTCTAAGTTTTCTTGATAGATACCCTGTAACTTTTTATTTGCACCCATACCCATAAGACTACTTAATAATCCTCCTAAGTTTAGATTCCCCGTTTTTTCAGCTACCCCATTTCCTGAAGTAATTTGAGTGGGTTTAAAAGCACCTCCTCCGGGTTGCGTGTATCCTACTGGTCCATCTGCCATTCTATTCTCCTATGCTGTGCGTTTCCACATATACACTACGATATATGGTTGTACGATTGAGTTTGCTACTGTGTGAGTATGTCCTGCTCCACCACCAGTAGAACTTGTCGCTTTTGTTGTGTTACTGAGACCATATGCTAATCTTGATGTGCTTCCTGCTTCACCACCAGTAGTATCAACAGTATGTGTATGTGCAGGTATTTCAGAAATACTTAATGCGTGGCTTCCTGTAGTTCCAGAAGCGGTTTTAGAGCCACCTGTTTCTTCTGCGGTGTCAAAGTCTGTATCTCCAGAGTCAATACCTATTGGCACTTTACCTGCACCAAATGCTGCCCAAGTTCCCATTCCTAAAAGAGTAGCGGGGGCAGTGCTTGATATTGTCGTGTATATAGAACCTACAGGATAAACAATAGCATTAATAGCTGCTGCGTCTAAAGCTGCTACTGCTGTTGTAACAAAAGCTGTTGTTGCTACTTTAGTAGTATTGTTTCCTGCTGATTGTGTAGCAGCAGTACCATTATTCATAGCAAAATCTTCTCCGCTATCACCATTTAAATCAGCTTTAGAATTAACTGCTGTTCTTACTGTTGTAAATTCAGTATTAAAATCAGAACCAGATATAACTTTCGCAGCATCACTATCTGAGAGAGCATCTTTTCCTGACCAATTGACTGCTAAAGTATAATTACTCATCGTATTTTCCCTTGTAAATGTAAAATTGATAAATCTTGTATTGAAGCATTATATCCATTACTAACTATAGACATATTTACTTTTAAAGTTTTAGCACTTCCTGTTAGTGGTGTTGAATATTCTTGTAGTCCATATATAGGAGAATATTTAGAAGCACCATAAAGAGCAGCAGCATTACCATATAAAGCAGTAGTACCTGTTGTCGCAGGTCTTAAAGAAATTTGAGTCGTGTCTGAAGATACTACACCAAAATCTTTATACCATCTTAAACCTAAAGTAGAACCACTACCACCCTCTAAAACTAATATCATCCTTTTAAGTAATGAAGCTACAGCCCCTTGGCTTAAAGGTATCCATATGCTAGATACATCAGCAGTAATCCCACTATTAGTATAAGAAGCAGCGGAGCTAACCCAAGCCAAATCCGTATCAAAATAACCTTCATATCCAGCTATGCCTCCATCTTTCTGTCCTGTAAGATAACCATAAGTATCTGTATAGCACATACTTGTAGGTTCCCTATCGTTATCAAAAGTCCAAGTAGTTATTCTAGGTTCTCCGTTAGGAGTAAAATGTTTAAAGTCAAACACATAGTTAATATTGCTATCTGTAAATGATAATATATAGATACCTTCATTTTCTACATATACACTTCTAACATCTGTTAAATCACTAGCACCTATGTTTCTTATTAATGTGTCTTTAATATTTTTACTTATGTCTGTTAATGGTACTTTATCTTTTTCCGATGTACGAGCTAATGACCTAAGACCTGTGTTAGACAAGAATACTAAATCATCTCCTATAGCTTGTACTGAATCTCTAGCTATACATCCTATTCCTTTAATTACTTCATTAAGTTTAATGCTCCCAATTACATCAGGGCTTTCATATATAGCTATATTGTTCTTACCAAATACTGCAAGCTGTCCATAGAAAGGAGCTACAGCTATAATATCATCTTCGTCCCAAACTTTCTTTAGGTCTATAGAGCCACCACCACTAGATAAAGTATAATCATCAGAGTCTAATAGAGCAGAATAATGTAAGACATCCTTCTCTTCTTCTACACCTCCAACCCACATACGACCATAAGCACCAGAACCACAGCTAGGTTTAAATTCTCCAGATGTTACTGAAGGAGGTCTAGTAGCATTATCAAAAGCTGCCCATCTAGAGCCAGAACTTTGAGAGCCGTCATATCTTTGAGGAACAATTCCTGTGTGTAGGCAAGTAAGCCTATTGTTAAAGTTTATAAATTGCCAATCTCCTGTCGTACTACCCACGGTATGCTTAACATCAGCACCACTACTAGGAAAAGCAGCATTAGGAGATGTAAAGTCAATTGTGTAAATAGAAGTACCGTGACTAGCAAATATTTTATTAGTACCTTGGTCATTGTGTTCTATAATAGAATTGATAGATGCACCACTAGGTACAACTTTTTGTTTTAAACCTTTACGAAATGATATCCTTCCTGACTCTCTTAATACTATATTGTCCGCACTAGTAAGATAAGAAGGGTCTAATGAGTTAGGATTACTTTGTGTATTTAATCCATTAACACCAAAGTTTGGTAATGGTTGTGATATGAGTTGCTTAGCCATTATTGAACATACCAGTCTTGTTCGTATCTATTATGACCACCATCTATTATAATAGACTGCCTCAATGAAGCTGCTGCTTCTTCTGCAGCTAATGATGATTGTGTTCCACCATCTTCTCCTCGTTCTGCCAGAGCTCGTGCCCAAGCTCCAAGTATTACTGGTTGAGCAGGTATCTTAAGTGTTGTTGCTGCGAGTGTTAAGTTATCTTGATACTTAACTATATCAAAAGATATTGTTTCTACTGCTGTAGGCACAGGAGATAAATCTGCTTTTAAATTACCAGAAGTATCTACACCATTAAAACAATAATAAGAGGGCTCACCAGTAGATTCTGTAGGATACTTTTGAGTGTTAATATAATGTTTTGTTGTCGGTTGTAGAGTGTTTCCTGTGTCTTGATTAGTAACATCTAATACTTGAAACTCTTGACCAGAGCTTAAATTATAATTCTTAGTTCCAGCCACTGTAGATACATCTACTGTTTCTCTTAGAGCCATCCAATCGTGAAAAGATTCTACATTTCTTTTAGAATCATTAACTAAAGAACCAATAACTTTTTGGTAGGCGGATATAGTAATACTATCATTAATAGCTCCCGACCAATCTGAAGTAACAGTATCTTCCCTTAGTCTTATTAATACTTGATTTATTAATTCTCTATAAGTCATCTATTTTCCTTTTGCTAATTGAGCCCCAAAATAGAACTCGATAATCATTGTAGCCCATCCAAAGATTTCATCCATTTTCAATACTGAGCCCGCTTGTATTTGTACATACTCTATTACATCTGGTGTAAACTGAATACCAAAGAAACTAAATCCCTCTATAGTATTGGGTATAACTGTTGGTACATTAAAGAACACTGGAGCTACCTGTGTGAATATAATTAGTGCAAGTATAACAAATATAATAACTCGCCTATTAAGTGCAGCCATTGGACTTTCTTTATCTGCTCTATCTCTAGCTTGATTAATAGAATCATTACGAACTTGTAAGTTCTGTATCATCAGCTTTTGATTCTCTGCTGCTGCTTGACTTTTAAGTGCAAACAGTTTAGCTATAAAACCTAATGCTATTGGTGCTACGTTTGTTAAGAAACCTATCATAATACTATTCCCATTGCTTCAATAATTCCTACTTGTGTAATAAAATACCAACCTAAAGCTCCATAGACACCCCATTTAATTTGCATTAAAGAAGTATTGATTTTTTGTATGCATAAATTAGTATCATCAATCTTGCTAAACAGCTTTGCTATTTGTCCAGAGTGTTTGTCTAATTGTAATTGCATTCTATTAATATTCTCTTCCATAGTTCCTTCAATTTGCTAACGGGTTGTCTAATGACTCTTGTATTCTTTTGTTTATATCTTCCTTAGTCTTCTCTACTTTTATCTCAAACCTATCTAACTTTGT
>Ga0257115_1001605_pt1 | contig 14825 bp, 15 predicted proteins | sample SI112_100mmetaG_FD_194465 | JGI IMG/M metagenome (GOLD analysis project Ga0257115, IMG submission 194465) | Marine microbial communities from Saanich Inlet, British Columbia, Canada - SI112_100m | ecosystem: Environmental > Aquatic > Marine > Inlet | place: Canada: British Columbia | collected...
AGCGAAGTTTATCAAGCAGAACAATTAGACAAACTTGGAATGGAAGTAATACCAGTTGAACTTAGAGATGCTTATGCTTTTGGTGGAGGACTACATTGTTGTACAGCAGATGTTTATAGAGAAGGCGCTTTAAAAGATTATTTTCCAAAACAATAATATGGCTAAAATTAAAACAAAAAGAGAGCGTGTAAAATTCGCTTCAGATAATGTTGCTGGTGCTTGTCCTGAAGTGTTAGATGCAATTTTAAAAGCAAATGACGGCGACAGTACCCCTTATGGAAACGATCAAATATCAACCAAATTACAGGAAAAGTTTTCAGAAATATTTGAAAAGGAAGTAATTGTTTTTCCAACAGTCTCAGGTACAGCCGCAAATGCTTTAGCTTTATCGACTATGACACCATCATTTGGAAATATTTATTGTCATAAATTATCTCATATCAATACTGATGAATGTGGTGCTCCCGAATTTTATACTGGGGGAGGAAAACTAGTTACCTTACAAGGTGTTGATGGAAAAATTACAAATGATGAATTAGAGCAATCTATTAGCGGGAAAGGAATAGTGCATCACACTCAACCTTCATCTATAAGTATTACCCAAGTTTGTGAAACTGGAGAAGTATATCAACTAGATGAAATTAAAAAAATTTCAGATGTTGCTCATAAACATAATCTAAATATGCATATGGATGGAGCAAGATTTGCAAATGCTTTAGTTTCTCTTGATGTAACACCTGCTGAGATGACTTGGAAATCAGGCATTGATGTATTGTCATTTGGTGCAACAAAAAATGGTTGTTTAGCTGCAGAAGCAATAATTTTCTTTAAAAAAGACTTAGTTGGTAATATTGCGTTTTTAATGAAAAGAGCAGGGCATTTATTGTCTAAAATGCGTTTTGTTTCAGCTCAATTAGATGCCTATATTTCTAATGATGTATGGCTTAGGAATGCAAAACATGCAAATAAAATGGGAAAAAAATTAAGTGAAGGATTGGCTAATCATTCAGATATTAAACTTTCTTATCCAACACAAGCTAACGAGGTTTTTGCAAAGTTTCCAAGAAACATGATCGAACATTTAAATTCAGAAGGTTATAAAATGAATGAAGATGAGTTGGATGGAAAATCAACAAGATTAGTTGCTGCTTGGAATACAAAAGATAGTGATGTTGATCAATTGTTAGAAATTTTAAAAAACTCTAACTAGGGTTTTGCTTTAAAAACTCGATATACTTTACAACTTCATCAAACTTTTCATCAGGAATATCTTTATAGCTCGCATCAAAATGATCTTTGACACAAATTGCAACATGAGCATAGGGGTTTCTTCCTTTAGGGTGATTTGGATGATCTGGTAATTGTCCTAGTAAATAATCGCCAGCTTCCTGTATCATTTTCCACAGTTTACTTGCGTTTTCTTTATTCACATTAACCTATTTTTTATTTTATCTCTTTTGTATCTAGTTATCCTATAAAATCCTATAACCCAGAACCACGATCCCTAAAAGTTTTTTCATAATAAAATGTTATCAAAAACTTCTAGAATTGACTATTTGATTTATCTCAAAAGTCTCCTAAGTTCAATTCATATGGAAAATTCAGTAAAAAATCTTGAAGAGCAAATCGCTTTTCTCCAACAGGAAATATCTCAAATGAGTAATGAGCTTTATTCACAACAAAAAGAAATTAAAGAACTTAAAAAAGAAATTTCAAATTTAAATAAAAAAATTGATGAAATGGATGGTGAAATTGCATCAGAAATTTTTAAAGAAGATAAAAAACCACCTCATTATTAATCTTAAAAATAATGAAAAAAAAAATAAAAATTCACATAAGAAATAATCATTGGAAAGAAGGTTTTTTACCTTGTGACCAGGAAGGTGAAAAACACAGCACTATTACTAAAGAAGAATTTGAAAAAGGACTTAATCAATATCCAGAAATAAAAGATAAGATAGAATATCTAGTAGATTGGGATGAAGATAATTATCTCTCTTCAATGAAAGAGGCAGATATTTTATTAGGTTGGCAATTTCCAACTAAAAATATTAGAGAAATTGCACCAAACCTTAAATGGATCCATATCATCTCAGCGGGTGTTAATCACCTGTCTCCTTTTGATTGGATGAAAGATAAGCTAGTTTTAACTAACAGTAGTGGGGTACACGCTAAAAAAGCAGGTGAGTTTGGTTTAATGAGTATTTTAATGCTTCAAAACCAAATGACTAAAATAGTTACAAACCAAAAGAACAGAGAGTTCGTTACTTTACTTAGTAAACCTATTAAAGGGTTTAAAGTCATTGTAGTTGGAACAGGTTCTTTGGGCGGGTCTATGATAAAACATATCAGTAAACTTGGAGCTGAAGTAATTGGTGTTAATCGAAAAGGAAATGAAGTTGAGGGTTGTTCAAAAGTAATTACGTTTGATAAAATTGATGAAGTATTACCAATTGCTGATTTTTTATACCTTGCTGTTCCTGAAACAGAAGAAACTAAAGGATTAATTAATAAGAAAAGATTAGATAGTCTTAAGCACACGTGTGGAATTGTTAATATTGGTAGAGATTCTGTTTTAGATTATGAATCTTTAAGAACTAAATTGGAAAAAAATGAAATAGCGGGTGCTATTTTAGATGTATTTACTCATGAACCCATTCCAAAAGACTCTAATCTTTGGAATACACCCAATTTAATAATTACTCCTCATATTTCATCAGACAGCCAGGGTAATTATATTGAAATGGTATTAAAAATATTTTTCAAGAATTTAAAATTATTTATCGAAAAAAAAGAATTAACTAATCAAATTGATAGAAAATTAGGTTACTAAATAATGATATAGAGACAATTTGTTTAATTATAATTACAACATATAAATGTAGACTATTATTAGTTATGAAAAATATTTTAATTTTTATACTTTTGATACTTAGCTTCAACTCAGCTGCCGTAAGTAAGGAGACTACTTTTACTAATGAGATATTTGCAAAATCCCAATTAGATGGAAAAACTGTCGTAATTCATTCATGGAATAAGACCTGCACAACATGTGCTAAACAGGAAAAAATATTAGATCAAGCTAAACAAGATTTTAAAGATGTGATTTTCCTAAGCTTTGAGCAAACTAAAGATAAGAAAATAGCAAAATTTTTAGGTATCGATTATTGGACTACAATTGTCGTTTATAAACAAAATAAAGAAGTATCACGTACCATTGGCCAAACAAAAAAAGAAAAGATTTATTCTCAAATCAATTCTCTACAATAATTTTTAATACTAATAGCTGTTAGGTTTATTCTCTTCAACAACTGGTTCTGCTGTAGCTTTAACTGGATCTTCTATTGGCTCAGTTGAAGGGTTTAATTCAATACCTGCTGGAGTAATTGATTGTGGCATTGCAACGAACTGTGAATTTGGGTTTTCAACAACAGGTCTAACTCTTGATCTGTAAATTCCATAGACACCAATTAAAGAGTGAAAAAATAATAAAAAAATAAAAAAGCCATTAGGACCAACGATACCCATAAAAATTGAACATAAAAAGGGTCCACCAATAGCTCCCATTCCAAATGTAAATTGTAAACTAGCACCTGCTGCAACAAACTTTTCTTTAGGAATGAAGTCGTTGGTGTGTGCTAAAATTAAAGAAAACATCGGTAAACTACAAAAAGAAAATAAAATTAAAAAAATATAAAACCAAAATTTACTAGTAGCTAAATCACCAGGTAAATACATTTGTCTTGAAGATAAAATTGCACAAAAAGCAAAGAATGCAGCAGCAAAAGTCACTATAATAATTACTTTTCTTCTATCAAACATGTCTGACAACTTTCCAATTGGCCATTGAGAGATTGCACCTGATACCGCAAGCATGAAAGTAACTAATGAAATTTGAAAAATAGAAAAATTCATTGTTGTTGCGTATACTGCAAGTAAAGTGAATAATGCTGATTGTATCGTTCCATAAAAAAATGAACTTACCATTCCAAATGGAGAAGAAATAAATGCTTCCTGTAAAGACATTGTTGATATCTTTTTAAACGTAGGTGCTTTTCTTTTCGTAAGTAAAATTGGAATTAGTGCAATTGAAGTTATAACTGAAATTAATATGAAGGGCTCAAAGTTAAGTGGATCACTAAAGTTTAGTAAAAACATTCCAAGTCCCATAGAACCATATAAAATAACCATATAAACTGATAAAATACTTCCTCTGTTTTTATTACTTGCTCTGTCATTAAGCCAACTTTCAGCAACAGTATAAATTGAAACCAAACTAATACCCGTAAGCACTCTCAGTAAAAACCAAACAAAAGGACTCACATATACTGCGTGAATTAAAACTACTAGTGAAGCAACCGATGCAAAAGCAGCAAAAACTCTAATATGTCCAACTCGAGAAATTATTTGTGGAATAGTTTTGGCACCAATAAAGTAACCAACAAAATAACCAGACATCATAAACCCAGTTGCAGTTAAGCTAAATTCTTCTTTAACTGCTCTAACACCAAGTAACGATCCTTGAAATCCATGAGCAAGCATAATAGCCCCCATACCTAAAAATAATGCCCATGAATTTTTTAATACTTTGTTCATATTAATCGACATCTATTTCTGATTTGTGGCTAAATCAAGTTAAATGTATTTAGTGATTTATGATTTTTTAAGCTTTAGAAATGAGTGAATTGCTATCGTTAATATGATTACCACTCCCCCTTGGATAGTCTCAATACTAGGTTGTTCTTTAATTATCATCCAAACCCAAAAAGGGCCAATAATGGTTTCTAACAAAAAGAACAAATTAACTTCCTCTGCAGGGATAAACCTAGGAGCAATAGTTACCAATACAAAAGGGATAGCAACACACATTATACACATTAAAGGTATAAATATTAAGTCTGTGCCTAAAAGAGAAAAATTATCTACAAAAAAAAGGGCAAAAATTGCAACACAAAGTTTGCCAATTAAAGCTGAGGGTACCAAATCTTTATTCTTAGCGTACCTAGCAATAACCGCATTACAAGCAAGTCCAAAAGCTGTAATTATACCAAACAAATCCCCATAAAAATTGCCCATTTCTATTGAATCATGAAAAATATAAGTCACCGAAATTAAAGTTATAATTATAGCAATCCAAGTTTTACGGTCAGGTATTTCTTTTAAAAAGACACTGCCTAATATAGCTGACAACATTGGTGCCATTGCAATCATTACCAAAGTATTAGCAACATTAGTATTCTGAATAGATATTATGAAAGTAATGTTGCTGATAGAAAAACTTATAATATAAAAAATACCAGGATAACCAATGTTAACTATAGCTTTAAAGAGATTATTTTTATAAAAAAAAATAAGACCAGTAAGTACAACTATAAATGGGATCGCACCTCTGTAAAATAACATTCCCCAAGTTTCAATATTAGAAAGTCTTATAAAAATAGAGTCTGGAGTTATTAACATGACAGCAACAAATGCTAAAAAAGATCCTTTTTGTTGATCTGATAAGTTTTTCATATTTTTAATTCTTTCCAAAAAGTTTTTGCAAGATTAATGCCTGACAAATCATACAATGTTTTCAATCCTGTAGGAGATGTTACATTGATATCGCCATTTAGTTTTTGATCAATAAAATCGATTCCAGCAAAAAAGATATTTTCTTTTTTTAAGTCTCTAGCAATTATTTTTGATATTTTGTTTTCAGTTTTAGTTAATTTAATATTAATTGGTTTTGCACCTTTACTCAGATTGCTTAAAAAAGAACCTTGTTTTGGAACTCTCGATATAGCTCCACACACTTTACCATTTATTAAAAATATCCTTTTATCTCCTTTGCTAATCTTAGGTAAAAATTTTTGACACATAATATGATCATGTTTTTTAATAAATTGATTAATTAATTTTAGATTAAATTTACTTAAAAGATGAATATCATTTCCACCATAACTGTGAATAGGTTTTAAGATTACTTTCTTATGAGTCTTAAAGAAGTTTTTAATTTCATTGATATTTTGAGTGAAAATAGTACTTGGCATATATTTTTGATATTTAACTGAATAAAGTTTTTCAGATATATTTCTAATTGAAGTAGGGTTATTTAAGATCTTAACCTTATTTTTAATGGTATCTAGAATGTAAGTTGCTGAAATATATTCAAGATTAAAAGGTGGATCTTGACGAATTAAAATAAATTTACATTTAGTAAGTTCTAATTTTTGTTTTTTTAAGATTTTAAAAAATTTCTTATTTTTGTAACTAAATTCAATGAAAACTCCTGAAGCTATTACTTTAGAGTTAATTACTGATAAATCTTTAGGATCATAATAAAATATCTTATAATTTTTACTTTGAATTTCATGAGCTAGAAAAATACTAGTATCTGTAACAGGGTTTAGTTTTAAAGGATTGTTTCCTTGAACAGCAACAATTTTAGTTATCATATAATTCACTTAAATTTTCAGTTTTAGAAAATTTATTAATCATGTGATCAGCATTAGTTGTTTTATTATCAATTACTTTTTGTAAGTGATTTAAAAACAAAGCTTCATTTTTTCCGTGTTTATTTAGAATATCTCTATTTTCTAGTCCCTTTTTAGATAAATCTAATAATGTACCCGCCCAATATAGAAGATCTTTACCCATTAATTGAGTGTTAAATCCTTTTTGAGGAGCTTCAAGATACGCATTAATAATTTTATCCTTGTCCCAAGTAGATACTAGTTCATAAATTTCATCTAAATTTCCATATAACAATCCAATATTAAAAGCTGGCCCTGAACATAGGCAATCCCAACCACAAGTATCCATTGATCGAAGTTCAATATATTTCTTTAATCTGTTCTCGGTAAAGATTGTACTTAAGTGAGTGGTTAAATCATTTTCAGTGGGTAAGCGGTTTCCAATTTCATCAATATTACCCATCATAAAATCTTTAAAAATATATTTTTTTCCAGAAACATAAGTGTCTTGGTGTTGAATAAATAAAATAGGAAAATTAATTACAAATTCTGCATATTTATCAAAGTCTAATTTTTCAAAAAATAATTTAGGAAGACCCCCTCTAGAAGTGCTTTGCCAAACTTTAGACCTATAAGATAAATAATTACTTTTTTTCTTTTCAACAATTGCTGAGTTTGCAAATAAAGCAATAGAAATCGGAACTATAGAATTAACAATTTTAAATTTTTTGATAAAATCTTCTTCAGAGTTGTAATCAATGTTTAACTGAGTGCCACATGTACGGTACATCATATCTAAACTTAACTCTCCTCCTAAAGGCATATCTTTAGTCATTAACTCATATCTTTTTTTAGGGTTGTTTGGAACTTCATCTAATTTTGAGATGGGATCAAATCCAGCACTTACAATATTAATATCTAATTTTTGAGTAACTTGTCTTAACTCAAATAAATAATCTTGGGATTCAGCACAAGCTTCATGAATATGATTAAGTTTATCACCTGATAATTCTATTTGATTTCCAGGTTCAAGAGTAATATTTTTACCACCCTTGTTTAACCCTATTATATTTTCTTTTTCTAAAATTGGGTTCCAGCCAAACTCTAAAAGAGCATCAAACATTTTTTTTATTTTTGAATAATTAATTCTTTTATTATTGATGTTGTTGAATAAAAACTTTTCATGCTCAATCCCAATTTTAAAATCTTTAGTTTCTTTAATTCCAGATTTGAAATATTCGATAATTTGATTTTTATTATTAATCATTTTTTAAGATTATAGCTTATTAATAATTTTAAAGTAAAGAATATGGTTCTCTAGAAAATATTTTTTTAATCATCGGTGCAAATTCTTCTAAAGTCATGTTTTTATAATCAGGGTCAAAAGAAGCTTGATCCCATTTTTCACAAAAATCTACTGTGTCCTGGTAATATGGATGATCTTTATATTTGTCTCTTTGGTTTTTATTTTTTCCTAAATGATGAGCGTAATAATACATTTGAAACTCACCATGTTTTTCAATTATCCAATGAGTTTTTTCACTAACATAAGGCTTTAAAATCGATGCTGCGTACTCAGAATGATTAAGTGGAGCTAATTCATCACCAATATCATGAAGCAAAACTGCAACTATCATTTCTTCATCAGCTTTATCCCTAAAGGCTCTGGTTGCTGCTTGAAGAGAGTGTTCTAGTCTTGTTATTTTATATCCTTCTAAAGTTGAGTTTAATCCACCCATGAACCTTAAAATTCTATCTGCAGTTCCACTAATGTAATTTTGCTCGTGTTTATCGAGCATTAAATATTCCTCTTTAGAACCGTTTTTCATTTCGGTAAAATTAACTGTTTTCATGACTAATTATTTGATGCTGTACTTAATAAAGATAACTGTGTTACTTTATTATCTCCTAATTCATCAATAGGCTTTACAGGATAGTCCCCTGTAAAATAATGGTCTGTTAGTTGTGGGTAAGTATTATTTCTTTTTTCAAAGCCAATTGCTTTATACAATCCATCGAGCGATAAGAATTTTAGAGATTTTGCTCCAATATATTCACAAATTTCATCATTAGTTTTATTGGCAGCTAACAATTCTTTTTTAGTTGGGGTATCAACTCCATAAAAATCAGGATATCTGATTTCAGGGCAAGCAATTTTAACATGGACTTCTTTTGCTCCTGCATCATATAGCATCTTAACAATTTTATGAGAGGTCGTTCCTCTTACAAGCGAGTCGTCGATTAATATAATTTTCTTATCTTTAATAGTTGTTTGGTTTGCATTTAGTTTTAACTTAACTCCTAAACTTCTAATTTTTTGACTTGGTTCAATAAAAGTTCTTCCTACATAATGATTTCTAATTAGGCCATGTTCATAATTCATTTTTAAATGTTGGGCAAAACCTAAGGCTGCAGCATTACCACTATCAGGGACTGGAACTACTATATCTGCATCAACATCATTTTCTTTAGCAAGTTCTGCTCCAATATTTTTTCGATGTTCGTAAGCAGTCTTGTTATCAAGGATACTGTCCGGTCTTGCAAAATAAATATATTCAAAAACACAAGGTCTTACTTTTTTAGGAGGGAAGGGTTTAATACTTTTTAACTCATCATTTTCAATTAAAACAATCTCTCCGTTTTCAACGTCTCTTACAAATTTTGCCCCTATAATATCTAATGCACAAGTTTCTGATGCAAGGACATAACTGTTTCCTAATTTTCCAATTACTAAAGGTCTAATCCCGTATGGATCTCTAACACCAATTAAAGAGTTTTGAGTTAACATGACCAATGCATAACCACCTTGAATTTGAAATACTGCATCAACCACTTTATCAATTGTTTTTGGTCTTTTAGATTTTGCAATTAATTGAACAATTGTTTCAGTATCAGAAGTTGAATAAAAAATAGCACCATCTTCCACCAATTTATTTCTAAGAGCGATAGAGTTTGTCAAGTTTCCATTATGAGCAACCCCAATACCCCCTGCATTAGTATCTGCAAAAAAAGGCTGAATATTTCTTAAAGTATTTTCGCCAGTAGTACTATATCTGTTATGGCCAATTGCATGGTTTCCTTTAAGATTTTTAAGGACTTTTTCTTTATTAAAATTGTCTCCAACTAAACCAAATCTTTTTTCTGAATAGTATTTTTCTCCATCAAAAGAAACTATTCCACAACCTTCTTGACCACGGTGTTGTAGAGCATGAAGACCAAGAGCTGTCAATGCTGAAGCATCTTTTGCATTACTAACACCGAATACACCACATTCTTCTTTTAATTTGGGATCAAAGTTCTTCAATTTTTTCTTTAGAATCTTGATATGTTTTTTCATTAGGAAATTCTTTTATGAGATATTTACTACCTTTTTCAAGGCAAGGAAAGATGTATGATTGATCAGTATTTATAGGCCATTTATCATGATTGTAGACAATGTGAATTCCTGAAAATATACAAACTGAAATAATATAAGCTCTTACAAACCCAAAAAAGAATCCAAACGTAGTATCAAGACTGCCAATTCCTGTATAGTTTACAGCTTTACTTATTCCCTTGTTAACAAACAAAATTAAAAAAATTACAACTATAAATATTGCAACTCCAAGACCAATATCTAACACATATTCATTATCTATTATATCTTTGAGATAAGGTTTTACTCTTGGAAAAAGATATAAAGTTATTAAGAATGCAAACAACCATTTTGCCATTGAAAGAATGCTTAAGACAAATCCTTTTTTATAACATTTGATAAGTGATAAAATTGTAATTATTAAATAGATAAGATCAATTATAGAAGCTGATTCATATAAATCTTTTACAGTTTCAATCATTAGGATTGTTTACCAAAAGGTTTAATGATTAAGATTAAAGCTGGAAGTAAAGTTAAAACTAATATCATTGCAAGTAGCATTGCAAGACCCGTGAACATTCCAAAGTAAATTGTTGGTATAAATTTAGAAAAAACTAAAATTGAAAAACCAAAGACAATAGTGATTGATGTATTTAATATAGCAACACCAACTGTTGAGTGACATTTTTTTAAAGTTTCATTGTAATTTTTAATATTACTGAACTCCTCTTTAAATCTGTAAATATAGTGAATACTATTATCTACTGCTATCCCAATAGTAATTGCTGCGATAGTAATAGTCATCATATCCAATGGAATACCAAGAAGGCCTATAATTCCTAAAATAAAAAAAGCTGCAATAAAATTAGGAACAACACCGATTAGAGATAATTTAATATTTCTAAATAAAATTACAAACATAGAAAAAATGCCAATCATCACCAATCCTAAGGTTAAAATCTGAGACGTAAATAAACTTTGTAATAAATTATTAAATAGAATTAAAACACCAGCAAGTTTAAATTCACTTTCTTCTAGCCCAATTTCATTTTTAAGGTCAAAATTTATTTTATTGATTAAATCATTTCTTCTTAAGTTTTCTTGTGAATCTATAATTCTCAAACTTATACGAGCTTCATTATTTTCTATAGATAAATAAGGATCAATTATTTCTGTCTTAATACTCTCTGGAATTTTAGAATATAAAACACCCATCTCTAAAGTGCCAAGAGGTTTATTGCTATTTAGTTGAGTCGCAACATCTATAATTGATGAAAAAGATAAAACTTTACCAACTTGTGGAAGACTATCTAAATAGTTGTGAACTGCTGATATTTTGTCAATTTTATCTTTTGTAAACCAATATTTTTCGTCATCGGCGCTTTCTTCATCACCCCAATCTTCAAACTCATCATCTTCAGTTGATGTCTCTTCACTTTTATTATCAGGAAACTTTAAAATTACCTCTAGTGGGGTAGTACCACCTAATTCTTTATCTATAAGCTTCATTCCTTTGTAGATTTCAGTATTCTTGTTAAAATAGTTGATAAAACTATTTTCAACTTCAAGTTTACTAATCCCAATTACACTTAAAATAATAACAACACCCGTTACTCCAAAAATTGTATTTTTATTATTTAATGAAAGTAGGCTTAAAAAATTTGTAATTTTAGATTCTTGTTCTTTTTTAAGAGATATATTTTTTGTTGGTGCAAAATTTAAAAGAGTTGGAAGAAGGGTGAAGGTGACAATAAACGATGTAATTAAACCAAATGTCATCATCCAACCAAAATCAATGATAGGCTTAATACCACTAAAGATTAGTGATAAAAAAGCAAACACAGTCGTAAAGACTGTATATAAAATAGGCCAAAACATTTTGTTAGTTGTTAAAGATATAATTTCAAAATTATCTTTAGTAGGGTGATCTTTTCTTAATTGAAGAAAACGAGTACTCATATGAATATTCATTGCCATCGTTAAAATCAGCATTAACGCAATAAAATTTGAAGATATGACAGTTACTTTCCAACCAAGAATTCCAAGCAAACCCATCATAATCACAACTGAAAATAAACAGCTGCTAATTGGAACAATAATCCAAATTAATTTTCTAAAGACAAACCATAGAGTTGCAATAATAAATAAAAGAACACCTAGACCAAAAACCACAATATCACTTTTAATAAAAGTCATCATGTCATCTGCTATCATTGGAATACCTCCAAGATAAATTTTGCCTATATCCCCATAACTTTGAATAACTTGTCTTATCTCTAAAATATTTTCGTGATTTTGTTTTTTGATTTTATCCTTATAAGCCTCAATTTCCTCTTTTGATAAATTTTTGATATTTTCTAGTTTTTTATTTTCTTTAATATTAACAATAATTCCACTGGTGTTACCATTTTCACTAATTACAAAATTTCTAAATACGGGACTATTTAATATCTCTTTAAAACCACGATCTTTATCAACATCTTCATCTTTTAAAGTTTTGAAACTTTCTAATCGTTCCTGTAAGGGTGAATCTGAATTATTTAAAAGAGGTATATCTAAAAGAGTAATTACACTATGCACCCAATGCAAACTTTGAATTTTATATTTTAAGCTTAAAAGATTATTAATAGAAGTATCAGTTATCATCCCTTCATTTGGCGTATAAGTGAGAATTAAAAAGTCTTTTGAGCCATATCTTTCCGTTACTTCTTGTAGATAGGCTAAATCAGGATCGCCTTCGATTAATAAAGTTTCAGATGAAGCATCTAATCTAAAATCTTTCGAGTAATAACCAAAACTTAAGATAGCAATGACTAATAAAACAAATATTGCTTTTGGGTTTTTAAGAACTCCGTTTTGGTATAATTGAGCAAACATTAGCTCTTTTATATTGGAAATTAATTAATTTGAGTATCTTTAAATTTCGTAAATCTCTCTTCAAACTCAAGAGTTACATTGCCTATTGGGCCATGTCGTTGTTTTCCAATTATGATTTGCGCTAAGTGAGCAACTTCATTCATCTTTGCCTGCCATTCAGCATGTTCAACAGTGGCTTCTCTTGGTTCTTTTCTTTGTAAATAATATCCTTCTCTATAAACGAACATTACAACATCAGCATCTTGTTCAATTGAACCAGATTCTCTTAAATCTGCTAATTGAGGCTTGTGATCATCTCTTTGTTCAACTTGTCTTGATAATTGAGACAAAGCCACAACTGGAACTGCTAATTCTTTAGCAATTGCTTTTAATCCTTGGGTAATCTGTGAAATTTCTTGAACTCTACCATCCTTGTTAAAGGTTGTTCCTCTCATTAACTGAATATAATCAACTACAAGCATATCTAGACCAAATAACCTTTTAATACGTCTGGCTCTATTACTCATTGCTGCAATACTAATTGCAGGTGTTTCATCAATATATAATGGTAGTTCAGAAATATTTTTTGAAGTTTCTAAAAATTTATCAAATTGTTCATCTGAAATCCTTCCACGTCTTATATCATTTGAACTGATTCTAGCTTGCTCGGAAATAATTCTTGTAGAAAGTTGTTCTGATGACATTTCTAATGAAAAGAATGCAATAGAAGATTTTTTACCACTGTCTTGTAATTTTTGTGCAGCATTAAACGCAATATTTGTTGCAAGAGATGTTTTACCCATTGAAGGACGTCCTGCAATAATAATTAAATCTGATTGATGAAGACCACCAAGTTTGTCATCTAAATCTCTAAGGCCTGTTGGAACCCCAACGATACCTTCTTCATTTTTATAAGCAGCAGAAGCCATTTCAATTGTTTGCTTCATTGCCTCATCAAACTTAACAAGAGAAGAATTAAAAGAACCTTTTTCAGCTAAATCAAACAACAATCTTTCCGAGTTTTCAATAATAGTTTGTCCGTTTGTATCTAACTCATTTAGTTTTGCGCTATCAATTGTCTGTTCTGAAATTTTGATTAACTCACGTCTTACAAACATATCATAAATTATTTTAGAATATTCTATAGCTTGACGAACTGATGTAGAAAATTTTGTAATTTTAACTAAATATTCTGGAATATTTAGATCGTCTTTTTCATCTTCAAAATAATTTTTAAGTGTAATAGGATTTGCAAGCATTCCTTTATAAATTAAACTTTCAATTGCTTGAAAAATTTTTTGGTGCATCGGGTCATGGAAATTAATACTAGAAATGATTGTGCTAATTTCATCAAAAATATCATTGCTAACCAAAATAGATCCAATGACAGCTTGTTCAGCCTCAATATTATTTGGTAGTTCTTTGAATTGATCTTTAACGATACTTAAATTGTTTTCCATAGAATTAAATCTATAGAATTATTTTTAAAATAAAATTACTAATAATTGCTGGGGAAAAGAATGTATAATTATTGAATCGTATCAGCTGACGTAACGTTGATTGTAATTTCAACATCAACTTCTGAGTGTAAAGATATTTTTACTTTAAATTTTCCTAAAGATTTAATTTCTTCAACCGGTTGTATCATTGAAGGCTTAATATCAATTTTGTTTTCTTCTTGAATAAGTTTTGCGATTTCAGTTGGTTTAACTGATCCATATAATTCATTGTTTTCAGTGCTTAGTTTTTTAACTGAATATTCTTTACCATTAATTTTTTCTAAGATTTGAGTTGCTTCTTTTTTCTTCTCATTATCTTTTTTAGATAAGTCAGATTTAATTTTTTGAACTTCTGAAATATTTTCTTTTGAAGCATACAAAGCCTTTTTGTTAGCAATTAAAAAATTTCTTGCATAACCTCTTTTAACTTCTATCACTTCACCAATAGAGCCAATTCTTTTTATATTTTCTAGTAAGATAACTTTCATTTTATATTAAAGCTAAATTTCTAGCTCTTTTTATTGAAAGAGACAATTCTCTTTGTTTTTTTTGAGAAACATTTGTAATTCTTGATGGTAAAATTTTTCCATTTTCAGACATATATTTTTTTAAAAGTCTTACGTTTTTATAATCAACAGCAGGAGCACCTTTTGCTGATAA
>Ga0257115_1001606_pt1 | contig 14821 bp, 13 predicted proteins | sample SI112_100mmetaG_FD_194465 | JGI IMG/M metagenome (GOLD analysis project Ga0257115, IMG submission 194465) | Marine microbial communities from Saanich Inlet, British Columbia, Canada - SI112_100m | ecosystem: Environmental > Aquatic > Marine > Inlet | place: Canada: British Columbia | collected...
CAGGCTTTCCATTGATGAGAAGGATGCGCTTATCACCCTCCTTTATTTCTGGCAAAAATTCCTGCACCATGATGTAACGACTCTGCTTATTGGTGATCTTTTGAAGCACATCATCAATGTTGCGATCACCCTTTGAGAGTTTATATATATCAGTTCCTCCCATACCATCAAGCGGCTTGACAACCACAGTCTGTATCTCGTCAATAAAGGAATTTATTTTTTGAATATTTGAGCTAACAAGGGTTTTTGGAATGCACTCTGGAAAATTAAGAGCGAAGAGTTTTTCATTGGCATCCCTCAAAGAACTTGGTTTATTGACCACCAAAACCCCATCTGATTCAAGCTGCTCAAGAAGATACGTCGCATAAATATAATCCATATCGAACGGTGGATCTTTACGCATAAATACTGCATCTAGCGTACTTAGTGACAAAGCTTGGGACTCTTCCCGAGAACACCAGTTTGACTCAGAATCAACCACCAAAGTCTTCCTTGAGTGAGCGATGACCTTGCCATCAGAATAATACATATCAGTGCTGTCAAAGGTAAAGATTTCCCAATGACGCGCTTGCGCCTCAAGCATCATTGCAAAAGTCGAGTCTTTGTGGGGCTTAATGCTGGAAATATCATCCATCAATACGCCGAGTCTAATTGGCTTCATCGACATATTATAATGTAATCAGTTTCAATAATAAAAGGCATGATGTCCAAAATATGTTGAAGTAGCGAGGTTTTGGGCGTATAATTTCGCCTCTTTAGTGCGGGGTGGAGCAGCATGGTAGCTCGTCGGGCTCATAACCCGAAGGTCATAGGTTCAAATCCTATCCCCGCTACCAATTTAGACCCCCTCTTTTGGGGGTTTTTATTAGGAGTTTTTTGTGGCTAAGATAGCGGATAAAGTGCTTTCAATAATTAATCCAAGTATTCAAGACTTGGGCTATGAGCTACTAGGTATTGAATATGTCCCTAGTGGAAAGCACTCTATATTAAGGCTTTATATAGACTCAGAGAATGGCATTGGTGTGGACGATTGCGAGGTTGTTTCGCGCCAAGTAAGTGCAATAATGGATGTAGAGGACCCTATTAGTGGGCAGTACAATCTTGAAGTGTCTTCGCCAGGCATTGAGAGGCCTCTTTTTGTTGTGGCGCATTACATGCGTTTTTTAGGGCATGACGTTCGATTGAGAACATATAGACCTATAGAAGGAAGAAGAAATTTCACTGGCGCAATAGGAAGTGTAAGTGAAAAAAGTAATTCACTAGAATTAGTAACAGAGCTTGGCCCTGTTACTTTGGATTTAGATTTAATTGAAAAAGCAAATTTAGTTGCTCATTTTTAGGAGAAGCCCATGGATGGCAAAGAGTTATTTTTAATGATTGAGGCAATCTCAAATGAAAAGAATATCACTAAAGAGGATGTTCTTGAGTCATTAGAAGAGGCGTTAGCAGTTGCAACAAAGAAGCGCAGCAACATTGAGGTACGAGTCGAGGTCGACAGGCATACAGGTGAGTTTAAAACCTTTAGGCAGTGGCAAGTCATCGAAGATGGTGAGGAGTTTGTTGATGACGATGGAACGATGTTCGATGCAGAGCTTCATATCTATCAAGCTGATGCTAATGGACTTGAGATCGATGCTTTTGTTGAAGAACCTATGGAGTCTCTTGAGTTCGGCAGAATCGCTGCTCAAGTTGCTAAGCAGGTTATTATTCAAAAGGTTCGTGAGGCTGAAAGAACAGTTGTGGTTGATAACTACTCTCAGCGTGTGGGTGAAGTTGTTATGGTTACTGTTAAAAGAGTAGATCGAGGCAATGTATACGTTGACATGGGCGGCATTGATGGCATGGTTTCAAAATATGACCTTATTCCAAACGAATCAATTAGAAAGAATGACCGTTTGAGAGCCTATATCAAAGAGGTTAAGTCTACACCTCGCGGTGCTCAAATCTTCCTAAGCAGAACTGCAAACGACATGATGATTCAGTTGTTCGAAATGGAGGTTCCTGAAATTAGTGAGGGTGTCATAGAAATTAAAGCAGGTGCTAGAGACCCAGGTCTTCGCTCAAAGTTAGCAGTTAAAGCGAAAGATAAACGCATCGATCCAATTGGTTCATGTATTGGAATGAGGGGTGCTCGTGTTCAGGCTGTTTCAAATGAACTTAATGGTGAAAGGGTTGATATTATTCTTTGGGACGAAGATCCTGCCCAGTTTGTAATTAATGCAATGGCGCCTGCAGAGGTTAGTTCGATTGTTGTTGATGAAGACAAGGGCTCTATGGATATCGCTGTTGAAGAGGATCAGTTAGCGCTTGCTATTGGAAGAGGTGGTCAAAATATCAAGCTTGCTAGCAAGTTAACAGGCTGGAAACTTAATGTTATGTCTCTGAGTGATGCAGATGAATTGCAAGCCCAAGAGCTTCAGAAAACAGGAGAGAAGCTTGCTGAAAAACTAGGTGTCGACGCTGAAGTTGCAGGCGTATTAATCGATGAGGGCTACACCAATCTTGATGAGATTGCTGAGGCAGAATCTGAAATTCTTTCTAAGATTGAAGAGTTTGACTCAGAGATGGTCGATGAGCTTCAAGAAAGAGCACAGGATGCTCAGTTAGTTAAAGCATTAAATGATGCAGAAGCATCAGAGGTTTTGCTTAGTGTTGAGGGTGTTGATGATGTGTTAGCTCAAGCCTTAGTAGATGCTGAAATCAGTACAGTTGATGAATTAGCTGAACTCTCAATTGTCGAGTTATTGGATATTCAGGATATTGGAAATGAAAGCGCTTCAGCTGTTATCATGGCAGCCAGAGAAAAAGAAGGCTGGTTTGACTAATTGATAGGTTTTATATTTATTAAAAATAACTTAAATATATATAGGTAGAAATATGGCACACACTGTAGAAAGTTTATCAAAATTACTCAAGAAGTCACCTGATCAAGTTATTTCTATCTTGTCAGGCGCAGGTATTTCTGGAAAGACAGCAGAGTCAAATATTTCTGCCGAAGAAAGACAGATATTAATGTCAAGTTTGAGCAAACGCTCAGCAACAAAATCAAGTATCTCTGTCTCAAGAAAAACGACAAAGCCAGCTGCAAGCTCATCTACAGGCGGCGTAAAAATTCAGGTTAAAAAGAAACGTGAAGTGCCACAAGCTGCGCCTTCTGATGGGGTTGATGATGCCGCTATACTAAAAGCTAAAGAGGCCTTGGAAGCAGGCAGACTTGCAGAACAAAAAGATGAAGAGCATGACGCGAAGCGCAATGACATGGTGCGTCAGCAAAAATTGAAAAATGAAGAACTAAAGGCTCAAAAAACTCAAAAAGAATTAGCTGAGAAGGAAGAGCAAGCCAAAAAAGATAAAGAAAAGCTTGACTCTGAGAAAGCTCAAGATAAAAAGAAGGGTCCAAAGAGGCTAAGATCAGCATCAGAAGCAACACCAAAACGTAAAGAGCTTCATGTTGCAAAGCATAATCCTAATAGAAAGCTTAAGAAGAAAGAAAGAACTCAGATTTCACAAAAGGTTCAGGATGAGCAAGCACAGCATGGCTTCCATAAGCCTGTTGAGCCCATTAAACATGAGGTTTTAATTCCTGAAACAATTAAAATATCCGAGTTAGCGCTGAAGATGACGACAAAGGCTGGAGAGGTTTTAAAGGTTATGATGGGCATGGGTGTTATGGCGACACTTAATGACGTAGTTGATCAAGATACGGCTATGTTGGTTGTTGAGGAGATGGGACATACTCCGATTGCAAGCAGTGAAGAGACAGTAGAGGATACCCTTGTCCAGGAAGTTAGCGATGATTCAGAATCCACTCCAAGGCCACCAGTTGTTACAATTATGGGTCACGTTGACCATGGAAAAACATCACTCCTTGACTACATTCGAAAGTCTAAAGTGACCTCAGTTGAGGCAGGTGGCATTACTCAGCATATTGGTGCATATCAGGTTAAACAAAAAGGAAATTTAATTACTTTTATCGATACACCAGGCCACGCTGCGTTTTCAAAAATGAGGCATAGGGGCGCCTCAGCTACTGACATCGTTATTCTTGTTGTTGCAGCAGATGATGGCGTCATGCCGCAGACTATCGAGTCTATAAAGCACGCTAAAGATTCAAATGTTCCGATTATAGTTGCAATCAATAAAATTGATAAAGAGGGCGCAGATATTGATAAGGTAAAGCAAGTCCTATCAACGCACGATGTTATTGCAGATGAGTGGGGTGGTGACGTCTTAATGGTAGGTGTTTCAGCGCATACAGGTGAGGGCATTGATGAGCTTCTTGAGAGTATTACACTGACAGCTGAAATGTCAGAGATCAGTGCAGTTGTTGACAAGCCAGCTAGTGGCGTTGTTTTAGAAGCTCGTTTAGATAAGGGTCGAGGCAAAGTAACAACCGTTCTTATTCAATCGGGCACACTTAATAAAGGCGATATCGTTATTGCAGGCCTTGAGTTCGGGAAAGTCAAACAAATTATTGATGATAATGGTAAGCCGATTAATAAAGCAGGACCATCTTCACCGGTTGAAATCCTAGGTCTATCTGGCGTTCCAGACTCTGGTGCAGAAGTACTTGTAGTCGAAAGTGAGAGAAAGGCCAGAGAGGTTGCAGAGTTTAGGAAAACAAAAGATCGTGAGACTAAACTCCAGAAGCAACAAGCTGAAAAAATGGATAACTTTTTCTCAAAAATGGAAGAAGGAGACATTTCTACAGTTAATGTTTTAATTAAATCTGATGTAAGGGGCTCAGCGCAGGCTCTCGTTGAAGCATTAGAGGAGCTTTCAACTGATGAAGTCAAAGTCAAAGTTGTTTCGTCAGGTGTTGGTGCAATCAACAATACTGATATTTCTTTAGCAAGTGCTTCCGAAGCGATTGTTCTTGGTTTTAATGTGAGAGCAGATGCGGTTGCCAGAAAAACAGCAGATACTGAGGGTGTTAGGGTCGAATACTACAGCATTATTTATAACCTAATTGATGACATTAAAGCAATTATGGGCGGTATGTTAAGTCCTGAGCTTAGTGAAAATATTATTGGTATAGCAGGCGTAAAGGATGTATTTAGATCTCCAAAGTTTGGTGATATTGCAGGCTGTATGGTTGAAGAAGGCGTTGTAAGGAAAGATAGTCCAATACGTGTATTACGAGAGAGTGTCGTGATTTATGAGGGTGAACTGGAATCATTAAGGCGCTTTAAGGATGACGTTAAAGAAGTGAAATCAGGTACCGAGTGTGGTATTGGTGTTCTTAACTATACTGATGTCCAGCCGGGTGACCAGATTGAGGTCTTCGAACGAATTGAACGAGCCCGTTCTCTCTAAGGGGCGTATTACAAATGCCGCAGCAAGCAAGCTTCAGAGCGGAAAGGGTTAATGAGCTGATTAAGCGTGAACTCGTTCTCTTGCTGTCAACTGGAACTAATGATCCAAGGCTTAAAGATGTGATTATTACAGACGTTATCGTGAGTCGTGATTTGACAAGCGCCAAAGTTTTTTTCTCTGTTGATGATGACTCTCATAAGTCTGTTACTCAACTGCTTAGTAAGGCGAGCGGTTTTTTTCGATCTTCTCTATCCAAGGCATTAAACCTTAGGCACACACCAACGCTCACTTTTATTTATGATACTGCTCCAAATACGGGTGCTAGAATGGATGACCTTTTAAATAAGCTATAAATCATTGAATAGTGTCTAAACGCATTAAAAAAGGTAGAGACATTAATGGAGTTTTGCTTTTAGATAAGGCTAGCGGTTGTAGCTCTAATTCTGCATTGCAAGATGTTAAATACCTATTTAATGCCAACAAGGCAGGCCATACTGGAAGCCTAGACCCTTTAGCGAGTGGACTCCTTCCAATTTGTTTTGGCCAGGCAACAAAGATTGCACAGTTTTTGCTTGATGGAGATAAGCGCTATTTTGTGCGGGGTAAATTAGGCCAAGTGAGTAGTACTGGAGACTCTGAGGGAGAGCTGTCAGAGTACGGTTCTACTAAAGATGTTAATGAGACAACTATCAAAAATACGCTTCTTGATTTTGTTGGTGACATTGAGCAAATACCGCCAATGTACTCTGCGCTTAAGAGGGCGGGGACTCCTTTATATAAGCTTGCTAGAAAGGGCATTGAAGTTGAGAGAGAGGCACGAGAGGTGAGTATTCATGAAATCCTTTTTAAGGGTTTTGATGGAAATATATTAAGCTTAGAAGTTTCATGTTCAAAGGGTACATACATTAGAACATTAATCGAGGATATTGGTAAATCTTTGGGTTGTGGTGGCTATGTGATTGAACTTAGAAGGATAGGATTTGCTCACTTTGATATTGCTGAGGGAAAAACGTTTCAAGACTTGGAGACCTTCAAAGAAGATAGCTTTTTTAATTTAGATTCTCTCCTCATTGGAGCAGACAAAATGCTTCCAAATTTAAATAGTGTTTATTTAAATTTAGAGCAGTCAGCAGATATTAAGTTTGGAAGAAAAGTAACATTTTCTGGCTTGGAGATCGATCAAACATTTAAGCTTTACGACGAGAAAAAAGAATTTATTGGGATTGGTCAAAGTAACAAATTATCTGAGATCTTGCCTAAAAGACTTTTTATAAGCTAGTACATATTAAAATAGGAGTGAGATGAAAGTTTTAATTATTGGTTCTGGTGGCAGAGAGCACGCACTTGCCTGGCAGTGCGCTCAATTTGATGAGGTGGAGCATGTCTTTGTTGCTCCAGGAAATGCAGGCTCTGCATTAGAAAATAAGACATCCAATATTCAGATCGACTCTGAGGACATTCCAGGCCTCATAAAATTTGCTCAAAGCGAGTCGATTGATATCACGATTGTAGGACCAGAGGCCCCACTTGTTCTGGGTATTGCGGATAAGTTTAATGATCAAGGTCTATCAATATTTGGCCCATCCAAGCTTGCCTCTCAGTTAGAGGGCTCTAAAGCGTTTTGTAAAGATTTTTTAGCTAGAAACAATATACCTACAGCGTACTATGAGGTTTTTACTACAACTGCACCAGCCATTGAGTATGTAAAAAATAAGGGCCTGCCCATTGTCATTAAGGCGGATGGATTGGCTGCTGGCAAAGGCGTTATTATTGCAAATACCCTCATTGAAGCAACTCGTGCAATTAATGATATGCTTGAGGGTAATCGTTTTGGAGAGGCTGGATCAAGCGTTGTTATAGAGGAGTTTTTGAGAGGAGAAGAGGCAAGTTTTATTGTCATGGTCGATGGTAATAATATACTTCCAATGGCAACATCTCAAGATCACAAGGCTCGCGATGACAACGATTTAGGGCCTAACACGGGGGGAATGGGTGCTTACTCACCCGCTCCAGTTGTCAGTGAGGTTGTATTTAAAGATGCCATGGAAAGAGTTATCAAACCAACAGTCAGTGCGATGAAGAAAGAGGGTATGCCCTACACTGGGTTTTTGTATGCAGGTCTTATGATTGATCATAATGAAGAAGTGAAGGTGCTTGAATACAATTGCAGGTTTGGAGATCCTGAAACTCAGCCAATCATGATGCGCCTGAAAACCAATCTGGCTGAATTATGTTTGGCAGCCACTAGAGGCAAGTTAGATCAAGAGCAGGCTGAATGGAGTCATAAAACTGCTTTAGGCGTGGTGATGGCGGCGAAGGGTTACCCAGATTCTTATCAAAAGGGCGATGTTATTACTTTGCCTGATGCTACATCTGATTCAAAAGTTTTTCATGCAGGCACAAAGCTAGAGGATGTTAATATTTTAAGTAATGGTGGTCGCGTTTTATGTGCAACATCTCTTGGAGTAGATCTAGAAGAGGCTCAAAAGGGAGCATACCAACTAGTCAAAAAAGTTTCTTGGGATGGGAGTTATTACCGTACAGACATTGGATTTAAGGGTCTATAAGTGATCATTATTGGGGTTGATGAGGCTGGAAGAGGGCCACTTGTGGGTAGCGTTGTAGCTGCTGCTGTTGCTTGTCCACCTCAGTTTAATATCGATGGCCTTACTGACTCAAAAAAACTGTCTGAGAAAAAACGTGAAGAGCTTTATTTGCAAATAACGAGTGAGTGTTGTTGGGCCTCAGCAGAGGCTAGCAGCATTGAGATAGATGAGATAAATATTCTGCAAGCTACAATGGTGTCTATGAAGAGAGCAATTCTTGATCTACAACATCAACTCATAAGTCAATCAGGAGCCCAAGACTTTAGAGTTATTGTTGACGGAAACAGGTGTCCAGATGTTGAAAATTGTGAGGCGATTATTAAGGGTGATTTAATTGAGCCTGTTATCTCAGCAGCCTCAATCATAGCCAAGGTGACAAGAGATAGGCAAATGAAAGAGCTCGATCAAAGTTATCCTGAGTATGGGTTTTCAAGGCATAAGGGTTATGGCACAAAGGAGCATCTTGAGGCATTAGCAAAACATGGCCCCATATTTGGACAGCACAGATTTACATTTGCACCTATAAAAAGGTTAGTCTGAGCCTAGTTCGTAAAGCTGCTGGTTCAATTCATTTTGCTTGGCCTCTAGCTCAGCTTTTTTGGCCTCCAGCTCGGCTCTTTTAGCGGCTGCTTCTTTTCTCTTATTATCTTTTTCAATTTCTTTCGCCGGTCTTACCATGAGGTAATTAAAAAGCTTAACAACCTTCTTCACATTTTTTGCCTTACTTGCAACATTGGTTGCGTGCTCCGCCTCTCTTTTGGTAACAGAGCCCATCAAGTAAACGACACCTCTCTCTGTTAGAACTGATACATGACTGGGATGAAAAACCTCCTGATCAAAAAATAGAGTCTCTATTTGTACGGTAATGACGCCATCTTTAGCCCTGTCTAAGTAACTACTTTTTGGCATAATTTCAACTTCATTAATGAGTTGATTTATCTTAGGAGACTTACTTTTAACCATACTTTCTAGGTAGTCTCGTGTATTTTCATCTGGAGTTTCACCAGTCATCAATACTGCTTGGTTATAAACGTTAAAGTTAATATGTGCCTCTTCTAGCATCTCATCTTTAGCAACTAGATTTCCTAGATCCATATAAAGTGTCTTGTCATCTAATATCTCACCCATCGTTCTTCGATCATTCGACATGGTTGCAACAGTTGTAACTGCTGCAGCACCTTGAACTAGAGGCGTGCATGAGCTTAAGATTGAAGAAGTGATCATTATTGCGCACAAGATAATAACTTTTTTCATTGTTGCTCCTTATTCCCTGTTTGATAAAGTGAAACACATTTCATGCCATGTATTTTAAAGTAGATTCATGCCGCTATCATTCAAACAGAAAGATAAATTTAAATACGAGTTATCACTAATAAAGCATAATACTACTAACAGTAATGATTGAGAAAACTATTATATGACTGGAAAGCTTTACATTGTTGCTACCCCAATCGGAAACTTAGGTGATATTACCATTAGAGCAATTGATATCCTTAAAAATGTCGACCTTGTTCTGGCTGAGGATACGCGTCACAGTAAAAAACTTTTTGCACATTATGAGATTGATACTCCTCTAAGGGCCTTTCATGAGCATAATGAAAAAGATAAGACTGAAGCAACCATTAATGAGATAAAAGCTGGAAAATCGATCGCAATGATTAGCGATGCAGGCACTCCACTTATCAGTGATCCTGGTTATTATCTGGTCTCAAAGGCTAAAAAAATTAGTCTTGATGTTGTGCCAGTTCCGGGACCAAGTGCCGCTATTACTGCTTTGTCTTCTTCAGGCCTTGCAAGTAACAGTTTTACATTTTTTGGTTTTCTTCCATCGAAGCAAGTTGCTAGATTAAAGTTCCTTCAAACAAAAATAAATTTAGAAGAGACAATCATATTTTATGAGTCACCAAAAAGAATTCTATCTTCACTAGAAGATATGCTTGAGGTTTTTGGGGTGAATCGTGAAGTATGTTTGGCAAAAGAGTTAACAAAATCTTTTGAAACAATTCTAACTGATAAACTAACAAATTTGATTGAGTATCTTAAAGCTGACCCAAATCATCAAAGGGGTGAATTTGTAATTTTAGTTTCTTCTCCTGACACAATAGATTTAATTAAGTCTGAGCGCCAACTTGATAAAATATTACCTATCCTGTGTTCTGAAATGGGCGCTTCTAAGGCCGCTAAGTTAGCAGCGAAGATTACTGGAATTGATAAAAAACATTGTTATAAAAGAGCTGCATCGTTATGAGTAATTTTTACAAACACCATATTTTTTTCTGCAACAACATTCGAACTGATGGCAAGCAGTGCTGCTCCCAAAATGGTGCTAAAGAAATGTATCGTTATGCCAAGGACAAGTGCCGTGCCAATGCGTCATTGGGCGAGGGACGTTTTGGTGTTAGTGAGTCACGCTGCCTTGGGCGATGTGAAAATGGTCCTGTGGTAGTTGTTTATCCAGATAATATTTGGTATCAGTATATTGACGAAGAGGATATTGACGAGATTCTTGAGTCCCATCTCGAAGATGGCAAGATAGTTGAGCGATTACTCATTAAATAATACTTCTATCTTAGTCTTGATAATGCTTCAACAATGAAAGGACTTAGGTTAGTTGACATAACCTTAATTCCCTTTGCATTCGGATGCTTATAATCGGCAAGTAGTAACTCTTTTTCTAATGCAACGCCATCCAAAAGGAAAGGCATAAAAATTAGGCTGTGCTTTTTGGATAGCTCTGGGTAAATGCTATCAAACTGAATTTGATATTCTGGACCCATGCTCTCAGATGAGAGCATTCCAGCTAATATGACAATGGCATTATTATTTATAAATTTAGTTATTATGGCGTCAAGGTTCTTAGCAGTGAGAGCCGGATCAAGTCCTCTCAACATATCGTTAGCACCCAGACACAAGATTACTATATTTGGCTTATCACCAAGAGACCATTCCACTCTCGATAGGCCATTTTTAGAGGTATTTCCAGAAATACTAGCGTTAATGAATGTTAATGAAGGATTATTTTCTTTAAAATTTCTTGTAAGCTCGGAAGCTAAATTCTCATTTTGAGGTAATCCATATCCAGCCATTAGGCTGTCACCATAGAGCATAATTTTTAATGAATTATCTGCATATACAGTTGCTGTGAAAAATAAAAGTAGTGAGCTTAAAAATACTGATCTAAGGCTAATTTTTTTTGAGATAATCATGGCCCGAATTTTATATTAGATTGAGTAATGAGTGCAGCGATACAGTTCAATAATGTTTCATTAAGTTACGGTGTTAGAGATGATGCTGTAGAAGTTTTAAAAGGGATTGATTTTTCAGTAGATAGTGAGGAGGTGATTTCTATAATCGGGCCAAGTGGCTCGGGAAAGACTTCAATTATTATGCTCGCCTCAGGGCTTGAAACTGCCACTAAGGGATCTATTAAAATTAATAATCAGGAAATTGTTGGACTGAAGGAAAATGAATTGTCAGAGGTTCGAAGAAAAAACATTGGCATTGTATTTCAGTCTTTCTATTTAATTCCTAATCTGACAGCTGTTGAGAATGTCTTATTATCTCTTGAAGCTAATCAACAATATAACCTTGAAAAAAATGCAGAGACACTCCTCGCGGAATTTGGACTATCCCATCGACTTCATCACCTCCCAAGTGAACTCTCTGGTGGTGAGCAACAAAGAGTTGCTATTGCAAGAGCTTTAATAAATAAACCAAAAATCATCCTAGCTGATGAGCCTACTGGTAATCTTGATACAGTAAACTCGAATAGCATGATGGATTTACTCTTTGACTATACAAAAAAAAGCCAAACTGCTTTAGTCATGGTTACTCACGATAATTCAATTGCTGATCGATGTGACCGAATCATTGAAATAAAGGATGGTCAGATTGTTTGATACCCAGCAATTCAAATTAATTAATAAATATGCATTGAGGGATTTCTCAAGGAGCTATAAAAAGTTATGGGTAGTCACCTCAACTTTATTTGTTAGCTTGTTGCTTCTCTCATTAACTTTTTCAGTTAAAGAGGCCTTAAATACCGAAATAGCAAATAACTCGAAGGAGCTCTTGGGGGGTGACATACAAGTCACAAGTGGTATAGACCCGTTACCTGATAATATTATTAGTCAGTTAAGTGCTTTAGGACAAGTCAGTAACTCAATTGAGTTTGCGACTATGCTCTCAAAGGCGGGCGAGTCACCAGTATTTACAGAGCTTAGAGCTGTTGACAATTACTACCCACTTTATGGAAAGATTGAAACCTTACCCGAGGGCGCATCCAGAAAAATATTCGCAAATGCTCAAAAGCCAACTGTCTTAATTAATGAAAGTATTCAGAATCTTTTAAATGTAAGTCCAGGTGATGATATTGTCATTATGGGCCAAAATTTTGAAGTTGCAGGGCTTGTTACTTCTGTTCCAGATCTTGCTGAAAGGGCAGTTTTCGGAGAATTTGCAATGATAAGTAAAGCGAGTTACCAGCAATTTGGACTTAGTTCCGGTGGTAGTTTTCTTGATCATGAATACAGAATTAAATTTAATAAATCATCTGGCAATCTAGATCAAGAGGCTCAAGTAAAGTCTATTATTGCCTATGATGAGACAATCGTAACGCGCTTACCTGGTGAGAGTGGACAGAGCCTGAGCAGAGTAATAGACAACTTCTCGAATTTTTTAAATCTTATTTCGGTTAGTGCGATGATTATTGCGGGCATTGGCATTAGCAACACGCTACTTTCTTTTGTTAATCAGAATAATACAAGTATAGCTGTAAAAAAATCGATTGGATTTTCCTCGAGCTTCATTCAAATGATGTACTTTTACGAAATCATCTTAATTCTCATTCTGACTTCAGTTATTGCATACTTTATAGGAGTCTTTAGTCCACTTCTGGCTAACGAACTTTTACCCCAATCTCTTGGTTTAGACCTGCAGCCAACTTTTAGTCTGATCGGCTATCTAAACATATTCTTCATTGGGCTTTTGGTTGTGTTAATTTTCTCTATCCCCTCTCTGTATTCGATAGGTGAGATAAAAGCTGTCGCTTTATTTCGAAATACTTTCCAGCCGGTTAGCCTCAACTTCTCCTGGAAGAACATTTCCTTGTTGGGTGCCTTGGTAGTTATTTTGACGGCTTATTTTGTGTTTCAAACTGATCAAAAGTTTTATACAGTATTGTACTTTGTGGCTTTTTTTATTGCCATGCTTATTTTTTATGGCGTCTCAAAATTATTAATTAGTCTGATAAGAAGTTCTTATAAGTTTTCAAGTAATAGCTTCAGAATAGCCTATAGAAATATTGTGGCTAAGAAGTCACTTGCGCCAATTATGACAATCTCACTAGGAATCGGTCTTACTTTGCTACTCACGCTTAGCTTCGTGGCAAATAACCTAAAGAAAGAGATTTCAGATAGTATTCCGTCTATGGCTCCAGACTTGTTTTTTGTGAGCATTGATAAAGATATTCAAGGTGACCTCCAGTCATTTATTGAGGGCGTTGATCCAAATGTAGAGCTAGAGTTTAGCCCAATGGCAAGCGCATCTTTTATTTCCTTAAATGGAACCCCTATAGAAGAGGTCATCTCTGAGAGTAACAGGTCTGCATGGGTTGTTCGAGGTGACAGGAGAATCTCATGGTCAGAGAAACCAAAACCTGATAACCCTATTGTTGAAGGCGAGTGGTGGGAGCCTGGAAACGAGGACGAGATGTTCATATCAATGGATAGCAGAGCGGCTTACGATCTCGGGATGAAAATCAACGATAAAATTACACTTAATCTTCTGGGAAGGGATGTCACTGGTGTTGTGAAAAACTTTAGGGAGGTTGACTACAGAGACATCTCTATTAATTTTGCAATCATCATCAACAAGGCTTTTGCTAATAAGCTTCCATATGAATATGTGGGCACACTTAAGTCTGAATTACCATCGAGTGAAATCTTAGCAGCAGTTGTTGATAAATTCCCAAATGTATCTGCAATAAAGATTGACAGAATCCTCTCTCAGGTTAGTGGTGTCCTCAATAAAATATTCATAGCAGTGACTGCAATATCACTAATAGTTATTATTATTGGACTAATTGTAATTGTAAGTGCTGTAATGGTTCAAACAACATTCAGGCGCTATAACAATTTGATCTACAAGATACTGGGCGTTGACTTTCCAACAATCCTTAAGGCAATGACAATTGAGTTTGCAATTATATATGGCACACTGATATTCTTTGCGATCTCTGTTGCTATTACAAGCTCTTATTTGGTTGTTCAGAACGCGTTGCAGCTAACCTGGCAATTCGACTTTGGTCTAACCCTTTGGATTGTTTTGTCAACTGCAATAGTATCGTTTGTTTTTATACTGCTTGCAAACCGAAGCATCTTTAGTCCAAAGGTATATCCACTTATTCGAAACGAATAATTCTTTAATTAGTTAGAGTCAAATTAGAGCAAACAGTTTCTGACTGAGCTTTTCTACATGCTCTTTAAGGTCGCTGATCTTTGAATTATTATCTATTATATCGGTAGGCAGGTGATCAGCTAATTGGAAGCGCTGCTCCCTACTAGCCTGTGCCATTAGCATAGTCTTTGCCTGTGTATTGTCAATATTTTCCCTAGCAGTTAAACGGTCTAATTGTGTTTCAACATCACAGTCGACAACAACAGCCCTATCAAACGGCCCCCATAATTCTTTTTCAACTAAGAGTGGGATGACTACAACAATAACACCTTCTTTGAAACTCTCGATTGAAGACTTCATTCTTTGAAGTATCTTGGGGTGTAATATTTGCTCAATCTTAGCCCTATTGCGTCCCTTTTTAAAAAGAACATCTCGAAGATTTTTTCGATCAAGTGATCCGTCGCTCAATAGTATCGAATCACCAAAAGACTCCACTAGCTCAT
>Ga0257115_1001617_pt1 | contig 14789 bp, 13 predicted proteins | sample SI112_100mmetaG_FD_194465 | JGI IMG/M metagenome (GOLD analysis project Ga0257115, IMG submission 194465) | Marine microbial communities from Saanich Inlet, British Columbia, Canada - SI112_100m | ecosystem: Environmental > Aquatic > Marine > Inlet | place: Canada: British Columbia | collected...
AGATGAGTAATTCCCTTTCTGTAGTAATCATTACTAAAAATGAAGAAAAATTTATTGGGGATGCAATTCAGTCTGCTAAGTTTGCTAATGAAGTTTTGATTTTGGATAGCAATTCTAGCGATAAAACTTGTGAAATTGCTTTAAAAATGGGAGCTAGAGTTGAGCAACAAGACTGGTTGGGTTTTGGTAAGCAAAAAAATCTAGCTGTTAAGTTAGCTGTTAATGATTGGGTTTTTGTATTAGACTCTGATGAAAGGATAACTAAAGAACTTCAGACAGAAATTTTAACAGTATTAAAAAATCCCTCTTCAAATGGTTATCTTGTTCCAAGGCTTAATTGGTTTTTTGGTAAAAACATTAAATCATGCGGTCTTTATCCAGATTTTAGTGTTAGGCTTTATAACAAATGTATGGGGAGCTTTACTGAGGTTGCTGTTCACGAAAGTGTGCAAGTTAATGGTAAAGTATCTAAATTAAGAAATCATATGATTCATTTGGCATATGAAAGCGTCGATGAGTTTGTAAGAAAGCAAAAAAAATATTCAAGACTGAGCAATAAGAAAAAGAACACCCTTAAAGCCCTTTTAAGCCCATGTTGGGTTTTTATCAAGCTTTACTTTATCAGGCTTGGATTTATTGATGGGTGGCATGGTTTTGTAATCGCCAAAGTGTATGCACAATACACTTTTTGGAAGTATATAAAATAATATATATGAGAATCCTTCTGCTAAAGTTTCGAAATATTGGCGATGTTTTGCTAATTACACCTTTAATAAGTAATCTTAAAGATTATTATCCTGAGGCACAAATTGATATTGCTCTTAATAAAGGTACAGAATCTATGCTGACTTATAACCCTAATATAAATAAGGTAATTGTTTATGATAGAGACTTTGTTAAAGCTTTATCAATTTTCAAAAGACTTTTTGAGGAAATCAAATTTTCTTTTGGCTTAAGGAAAAAAAAATACGACATTGTTATGAATTTAACCGAGGGAGATCGTGGCAGTCAAATTACTTGGTTTTCCAAAGCACCAGTTCGTGTCGGACATAGTAATAAGAATTTGATTTTGAAAAATATCTATACACATGAATTGCCCAAGCAAAAATTGAGACACACTATAGAAAACAATCTTGACCCATTAAGAAAACTTAATATTCCAATCATAGATAAAAAAGTGGAAATTTTTTGGAGTCAAGATGATGAAAAAATTGTAAGTAAAAAATTAGAAAATATCACTAGCTTTATTCACATTCACCCAGTTTCAAGATGGCGTTTTAAGTGCATTTCAGACTCTGTAATGGCTAAAGTAATTGATTTTTGCGAGATAGAGCTTGGAGTCAAGGTCATTATTACTGCCTCTAAAGATATTTTTGAGATTCAAAAAATTGATAATATTTTAAGATTATCAATCTCTAACCCATTGAATATTTCAGGTCAGTTGACTTTGAAGCAGACTACTGCACTAAATAAAAAAGCTAAATTATTTATTGGTGTTGATACATCAATAATGCATGTAAGTGCGTCAAATAATGTTCCAGTATTTGCTTTTTTTGGTCCAAGTGGGGCATGTCATTGGGGCCCATGGGATAATAATTTAATGGAATCTGGCTATACCAAAGTTAGTGGTATGCAATCAATGGGTAGGCATAAGGTTTTTTCAGAGTCTAGAGTTTGTCAACCCTGTGGGAAAGATGGATGTAATGGAAGTAAGATTAGTGATTGCCTGATGGATCTTGATATAGATAACATCAAAACTCATATTAGGGAAATGATGAATGAGTAATGTAATAAGAGTTTTGCATACTGAATGGTCAAATGGGTGGGGTGGCCAAGAAATGAGAATTATTGCTGAAATGCTTGAAATTCGTTCTCAGAATATAGAGGTTTTTTTAGCTTGTCGCGATCAGTCTTATATTAAGAAAAAAGCTCTTGAAAATAATATTCAGGTTTTTATCCTTCCATTTAGAGGTAATTTTGACTTCGTAACTTTATTTGCTCTTAAGAAAATAATTAATAAATATTCAATTGATATTGTAAATACGCATAGTGGAAAAGATACTTGGGTTGGTGGACTTGCTGCAAAAATGGCAAGAAAGAAATTTATTAGAACTCGCCATCTTTCTAATCCTATAAGCACCTCCCCATTAAATTTTATTAATCGATTAGCTGATTATATTATTACTACTGGAGAGAGTGTCAGGTCAACAATGATCAAAATTAATCATATAAAACCTAATAAAATTCAGTCAATTCCTACTGGGATTGATCCATCTCTTTATAATCCAAATATTTATAACTTTAAAGAATGTAGAGGAAAATTTGATTTTGCTGATAATCAAATTGTTATAGGAATACTTGCAGTATTACGCCAATTCAAACGCCATGATTTATTTTTGGAAATGGCAAAAGATTTGATTAAGCTCTATCCAAATAAAAAACTGCTTTTTATAATTGCCGGAAATGGTCCTCAAAAAAATAATATTCAAAAGAGAATTAATGACTTAAAAATAAATTCAAATGTAAGAATGCTTGGACATACTAACAATGTTCCAGAATTTTTGATGGCAATCGATATTCTTGTATTGAGTTCAGATTCAAAAGAAGGAGTGCCCCAGTCAGTTATGCAGGGCTTATTTATGAATAAACCCATTGTAGCAACATCAAGTGGAAGTACAAAAGATTTACTCGTTGAAGATAGCTTTAAACTAGTAAATGCTGGAGATACTGAGGCCCTTGTGAAAGGAGTTTCTTATTATTTAGATGGTAATTCTTCGCAAAATTCGAGAGAACATATGATTAATTTCTTTACGAAAAACAATATGATTGATAAAATTTTACGAGTTTATGAAGTGATTTTGCAATGAAGTTAATTGCCCAAATTAATAAGTTAGTTGTTAATTATAAAAAACCTTCAGATAAAAAATCTTTTAAAAATATATTAGTAGTCTCAAATAGTGGCCTAGGCGACACGATTTTGTCAACTCCTGCAATTATAAGTCTCAGACAAAGTTTTCCGGAAGTTAATTTAACATTTATGGTGCATCAAAAATTTTTTCCTTTGTTTGAAGGATATGAGTTTGTAGATAGTTTTTTGGAATACAAGTCAGGTTTTTTGGCGCAATTGAAAATTATAAAATGTCTAAGAAAGAAAAAAATAGATACTATTTTTCTTTTTCACTCAAATGGCCCTGAAGATATATTTTTTTCAATTTGTAGCGGCGCAAAAAATATTTTGAAAATGACTGATAATAATAATCATCTATACAAACATATCTTCTTGAATTCTCCAAATTTAACAAAAAAGCATGATATTGAAAAAAAATTAGACTTGTTAAGAGTATTTCACCCCAGTTTAATTTCAAAACAAATGCTATTACCACAAAGATACTATCCTAAAAAAAATTCAATAAATAAAGATCAAGCTTTAACTAACATCGGCATTCAGCTTGGTGCTCAGGACCTATACAAAATTTGGCCAGTTGATCGTTTTATTTGCCTGGCTCAAATGATCAATGATGAATGTAAAAATATAAAATTTATTTTGTTTGGCTCTACAGAATACGAGAGAAATCTTGTTAAAAAGTTTCAGTTAGGTATGGGTGTTTCAGCCTTTATTGAAGACTTATGTGGAGAGACAGCTATAGAGGATCTTCCTGATGAGTTAAATAAATTAGACTTACTTATTACAAATGATACTGGTGTACTTCATTTGGCAGTTGCATTAAAAGTCAAAACAGTTTCATTATTTGGGCCTACAAACTCAAAAGTCTTTGGACCATATCAAGATTTAGATTTGCATAGAGTGATTCAAAAAGATGGATTTTTTGTAAACAACTTACCCAAGAAATTAAGAAGTCAAGAGGGCATGGAGTTAATTGATGTGGATAATGTTTTTAACGCCATCATTGAGAGTCTAAAATAAAGATGGTAGTTTTTAAAAATATACTTAAATTAAAAGACACACTAATGATTTTTGATTTGTTTTTTTGGAGTAGAGATTGAATGTTAATAAATTAATTAATTCATTTATAGGAAGGTTTTCAAATTATATTGCTCTAAATACCTCCTTGTATTTATCTCACAAGCCAGACTTTCATTCAAAATTACATGAAGTTGAAGATTTTGAATCTTTGTATAAACTTTGGATTCAAAATTCACCACGAAATGATAAGGGAGATTTAGTTCGGCTTTATTTTTTGTTAATCCAAATAGAGCATATAAAAAGTAATAATATTTTTGGTGAAATAGCTGAAGTTGGTGTGTATAAAGGAACTACTGCCCGCCTTTTTCATGATGCTTTTCCAGATAAAAAAATACTTTTGTTCGACACTTTTGAAGGATTTGATCAAAGAGATGTAAATCATCAAAATGAAAGTAGTAAGTCTTCTATTGGTGGATGGGATGTTTCATTAGATGTCGTCCAAGAATATGTTGGGAAATCTGATTTAGTTGAAATTTACCCTGGATACTTTCCAGAAACTACTGCTAATATTCAGTCACAAAATAGTTATGCATTAGTTCACCTTGATGCGGATCTTTATAAACCTCAGCTATCAGGATTAGAATATTTTTATCCAAGAATGTCAAAAGGTGGTGTAATAATAATTCATGATTGTAATAATGAATATTTTGGTTCAAAGAAAGCGGTTGATGAATTTTTTCTTGATAAGCCTGAAACGCCAATTTTAATTCCTGACAAGTCTGGAAGTGCCATTATTATAAAAATATAAATGATGAAAATTAAATATACAGTTTTATTTAGAGCTTGTGATAAGGTTGAGTCAGTTCATAATGCTGCACGACCATTTGGTTTAAATAAATTAGAGACAATAAAAGTATCTTTTTATAGTCTTTATAATTCATTAAGTATAAGTAATTTTGAAATTATTGTAATTGGAGATGATTTATCGGATGAATTAATTGTTTTTTTTGAAAGTTTTGATTATGTTGTTATTGATAATACGAAATTAGGTAGTGCCTCAAAATCTCTTCAAAAGCAAATTTCAATTACGTTAAAAGTGCCTTCAGAAAATTGGGTGTATATGTGTGAAGATGATTATTTGCATGCCCCAGAGGCAATCAAATACATTTCTGAATTTATTGAAAATAAAGAAGAATATTTAAAAACCTCACCAAAAAAAAAGAATTATATTAATAGAATAATTGGGGATTTATCAAAAATTCCTTTAATTATTCATCCTGCAGATTATCCAGATCGATATAAGCCACCATGGAAAAGACTATCTTATATTTTTATCTCTAAGAATTGCCACTGGCGTCAAATAACAAACACAACACATACTTTTTTATTGCAGTCAGCTAGTATTAAGTTATTTGAAAAACAAATTATGCAATCTGCTATAGGCCCTAGTGATTCAAAATTAAGCGAAAAAGTATACGGTCGTTTATCTTTCAAAAATAAGGCAATTTGCATTTCTCCGATAAAAGGCCTATCCACTCATATGACTGAGGGTGTGATGACTCCACTAGTTGATTGGGAATTAATATGCAAAAGTTGTATCAATGATTTAAAGAAATTAAATATCTGGAAATGATTAATTTCTTTCTGAAATATAAAGTTAATAAAATAACTTCAATACACCCCTCTATTGATGATGTACGAAAATCTAGAAAAATACTTTTTTCAATTTTTACTCGTTATGGGGATACTATAATTGATTTGATGGTTATAAAGGAATTTACCACACTTTTCCCAAATAAAATTTACTTAATAATTTGTCCAAAACAAATGACACCTTACGTGAATGAATTTCTTCCCAGTATTGAGTGTATTGGAATAAATAAAAGAAATTTATATGATATGTTTAAGATGAATATGTTATTAAAAAAAAGGAAGTTCGATATTGGCTTTAATCCTTGGTCAAATGGATTAGATAGTTCTTTCTTTATTAGTTATTGTAATAGATTTACATTCTATAAAGATTTTTATAAGCCAAAATCTATCAATCATTATCAGGTTGTTAGGAGATATTTAAAATTACCTGAAAAGGATTGGAAGATCAAACCACTCAAATTAAAAAAGAGTTATAAAAAAATATTAATCTGCCCACAGTCTACTGACATTAGTCGAAATATCCCAAAGTATCATTTAGATATTCTTATAAATGAATATAATCAATTGTATAATTATCCTGAAATTACAATCGCATCCATGGATGAATCTTTCTTTAGAGCTGGTTGTAGTATGTTTAAATTTGAAAAATCAGTCAATTCATCCAAATCCTTTCTATCGATTATGAAACAAAGCTCCCTTATTGTATGCTCAGATTCTGGACCATTACATATTGCAACTGCATTAAACAAGGATTTAATTGCTTTTATTAGGTCTACTCAACCTAAATATGTAATAAATTCGGATGCTTTGGTTCAAGTTAAATATTTGAATAATTTAAATTATGAATAAGTTTTCGCAAATAGATTTTAAGTTTGTATTCTTAGCAGCAATGTTAATTTTTTTGCCTGGAGTCGAAGCACTAAAAAACATATTTGCATTTCTATTTGTTTTGTCCTGGTTTTTTTTTGTAAATAAAGAAAATTATTGGGGGGGTAAATGGAGGGTTATCGATACGATTTTTTTATTGTGGCTTCTTGCCGATGCTTCTGTAAGTATTAATGCAATAATTACCCACCAACTTCCTGGCTCGGGTTTTAGGGACGTATTTAGATATGTATTAATTGCCTGGATTATTTCTAGAACATATTTTCTAAAAGAAAAAATTAATCAATTAACTTTAATTGTAGTAATTGCTACGGTTGTAACACTGGGATATAGCTATTATTCAACTGGTGGCATGCTTAAAGAGCTGCACTCAGTTGGACATATAAATCATACTGCTATATTTTTATTAATGACTTATTCTATAGCATTGCCCTTATTTTTATTTGATTTTCATAAACTTGCTCGATATCAAAGAGCCATTCTTTTAATTTCGTCAATAATATTATTTTTATCAACTATCGATACAAATAGCAGAGCTTCATTTGGTATATTAATTATTATTACTTTATTAAATTTTTTCTTTTTCAACATAAAGAAAAAAAATATATCATTAATATTTCTATTTTTAACTCTAGTTCTATCTGTTGGGTCTTACTTTGCTTACAATCCACCAAAAGCACTAAAAAGAATTCAAAATAACGAGCATATTTTTAAAGATAATACTAGAGAAAAAATTAATAACTTTAGCTACTATGTTTTTAAAACTTATCCAATGCTTGGAGTTGGATTTGGAAATTATAGTCAAATTAATAAACTAGATATCGAAGAGGCAGTCCTTCAAGACTTGGGAGTTTATGAGTGGAACAATTATATGGAAAGTTCTCATGCACACAATCTTTACTATAGTTTTCTTGTAAGTGGGGGATTGGTAATCTTTTCGATTTTTGTAATGTTTTGGTTATCCATATTTTGGATTATTTTCGAGTTAATTAAAGTAAGAGAGAATCATTGGATTGTAATGAGCAGTTTCAATGTTGTATTAATTAATTTAGGTATTGGTTTTTTTAATACAACTCTCCATCATGAGCATGCAATTTTATCGATGTTTGTACTGGGTTTATTAATTTCTCAGTACAGACTGAAACTTCAAATGAAGAATTAGAGTAATTCAGTCGGAATTTCTCAATAAATCATTGAAATTTTGTTAATCACTTCCGATGCATTTATTTCTTTCATGCAGTTATGGTGATTTAATGGACAAACTCTTTTCATGCAAGGTTGACATTCTAGGTTTTTCCTTATAATGATACTTTGAGGGTTCATCCATTGAGAAGTTTCTTGATAATTTGTCGGCCCAAAGATAGCTACTGTTGGAATTTTAAGACTTGCTGCTATATGCATCGGTCCACTATCACCAGTAATTAAAATATCTAACTTTGAAATGTGTTGGATTAACTGAGGAATTGATGTTTTACCTGCATGATTGAAATAATTATTAATGTTATTATTAATTAGAATTTTTTCAATTTCTTTTGCAAAATTCACCTCATTATCTCCACCAAAAATCCAAATATCAAATTGATTAGATAATTCAATTGCAATTTTTGCAAATTTTTCTGGATACCATCTTTTAGCACTCCCATATGAAGCTCCAGGATTGATACCCAAAATTTTCCTGGGTAATTTTTCAATTTTATTGTTATGGTAGACTTTTAACTCTCCAGCCAGAAAATCTGTATTTAGGCTATGGTTTACAAAATCTACGTATTTCTCTACTTGATGTCTTCTTGAGTAATTTTTATTACTAAATTGATATTTTTTAACTGACCGAATGCAAAGCTTTAACAATTTGGCTCTAATAGAGCTTCTAAATGAAAACAAGATATCAAATTTTTCTAGCGCAATACAAATTCTAAATAAAGAATTAATTTTTTTATCATTAACAATAATATTAGTGACAAATGGATTATTTTTTAGAGTCTCAGTTGCAACAATTGAGCCTATTAAAGTTATTTCTATATCCTCATAATGCTTTATGATATTTTCAATTGCTGGAGTTGCCATTACTGAATCTCCAAGCCATGTTGGAAGTTCAATAATAGCCTTTGTAGGTTTTTTGCTTTTACTTTTCAATTTTTTTAATTACTTCAAGAGTTTGTTTTAAATTTCTCTCAATTGAATATTGTTTTGATATCTTTTTATTTATATTTTTTATATTATCGAGCCTTGTTTTATCATGTAGTAACCTATCTATCAATAAAGTCACTTTAGTATCTAATGGCTTATCCATAATAAATTCATCATCTAAGATTTCACTGGCACCATTTTTAGAGGTAGTAAATACTGCATTACCAAAATTCATTGCTTCTAATACAACATTAGAAAATGGATCATAATGTGTTGGAAACAGAAAAACATCACTAATATTGTAAAAATCATCTACATCAGCTCTAGGTCCGGTAAATACAACACGATTATCAATATTTAGTTTTTTTGATAAGTTTTTATAATAATTCATTTTGTTCTCTTTGCCAATAATAAATGCTTTCATATTTTTCATTTGCAGCTTGGCTAAAATTTGCAGGAACTCTTTTACTCCTTTTCTTTTAAATCCACTTCCAACAAAAAGAATCACTGATTCATCTTTACGAATTAAGAATTCTTTAGATAGCTTTTGAAAAGATTTGTCATAATTAGTCTCTTTAAGCTCAATTCCATTGTAAATAACGTTAATCTTATTTGGATTAATATTGTATGTATCGATGATTTCGTTCTTTACCATCATTGAATTTGCAATGATTGATTTTGCGTTCCTAAAACATTTTTGTTCTAAATATAGGTAAGTAGGGTGCAATAAATTAAACTTTGATTTTCGCTCAATTGATAAAAATACTTTATGAACCCCATCTCCTGCTCTATATAAATCTGCACATGTAATTCGATCTAAAGAATAATAAAATTTATCATGTTTTGATAAATTTAATTGAATATTAAATAATATCGCTTGAAGCCATGAGGGTAAAAAATTTGGTATGATCGAGTTTATGATTTGGTGGTCTATATTTAATCTTTCGAGGGATTTTGTTAGCCTGTAAAGATAATTTTCAGCTCCACCAAACTTTGTATTTCTAGAGCGTATTAAATAAATTTTTTTATTCAAAATTATCTAGTGCTTAGCTCTAGCTCAATTAAATGACAGAGTATATGTCCGATAATAATATGCAACTCTTGGATACGGGGGGTATCATTAGATTTTATGATTAAATTGATATCACATAAAGAGTTAAAATCTCCTCCATCTTTTCCACTAAAGCCAATAGTTTTGCACCCAAGACCATTTGCAACTCTTAATGCATTGACTACATTCTTGCTAGTTCCTCCAGTACTAATGCCAATCACTACATCATTTGCATTGGCAATGGCTTCAGTCTGTCGATCAAAAATATGGTCAAAGCCATAGTCATTCGCAATTGATGTAATTGAGGAGCTATCAGTAGTTATTGCAATTGCAGGCAGGCCTTTTCGCTCTATCTTGTATCTTCCAACTAACTCAGCTGCTATATGCTGGGCATCTGCGGCACTACCCCCATTACCCATAATTATAATTTTTCCATTATTTCTTAGGCAATTAATGCAAATTTGTGCACTAAGTTCAACTTTATCTGCAATTGAGTCAATTGAAGATTCAACAACCTTGATGTGCTCTTTAAATTCTTGTTTAATAAATGAATACATTATGAACTTATTTTTTTAATTTTTGAAATAATTGTACTGGAACTTTTGCCTTCAATGAACTCAACTAATTGTAATTCACCTGCAATATCTTGCCCCACAACTTCTTTACCTAAATAGTCTCCTCCTTTTACTAAAGTATGAGGTTTAATAGCTTTTATTAATTCATAAGGCGTATCTTCATGGAATATAACAACATAATCAACCACTTCAATCGAGGCTAGTATATAAGCCCTATCTGATTCAGTATTAATTGGCCGTTCTTCGCCCTTTATTTTTCTTACAGATGCATCCGAGTTAAGTCCAAGTATCAAGATATCTCCAAAACTTTTAGCTTTTTCGAGATAGTTAACATGGCCGGCATGAAGTAAATCAAAACAGCCATTCGTAAAAACAATTTTTTTCTCTCTTTCTTTTAGATCTATAACTAAAGAGGTTATTTCATCAACAGCTTTAATGTGCTTATCACTCGATGATTTGTTAATACTTGATTCATATTCAATAATTTCATTCAAAGAGGCGGTAGCACTCCCAATTTTACCAATGACAACTCCTGCTGCCAGGTTTGAAAATTGAACTGCCTCATCAATACTAAAACCAGATGCAATTGCAAAACCAATTGAGGCAAGAACTGTATCACCTGCACCAGTTACATCATAAATTTCTTTAGCATTAGTTGGATGGATGCGTAAATCGTTATCATAAACTGCAATTCCATTTTCACTCAGAGTAATTAGAGAAACATCAAGATCACATAGCTGTTTAAGTTTCATAATTGCTTTGGATAAATTATCACTTGAAGATAGATCAATCTTCGTTGCTTGACTTGCTTCTTTTCTATTAGGAGTTAGTAGATATGCGCCCTTATATTTTGAAAAATTTATGCCTTTTGGATCAATTAAAACTTTCTTATTATTTTTATTTGCAACTTGAATTATAAATTGAGTAAGCCTAGTAGTTAAAATCCCTTTTCCATAATCAGAGAGAAGGACAGCGTCATAGCTCATAATATGATTATTAATAATAACTTTTATTAATTCTTGAGAATGAGAATTTATATCTTCAGTGCTTTCTCGATCATATCTAACTACTTGTTGTTGAGAGGAAATGACTCGAGTTTTTTTGGAGCTAGTTCGATCTTTTTGTTCAATGAGAAATTTAGTTTCTACCCCTATTTCATTTAAATGTTTTTTCAACTCAACAGAGGTTTTGCATTTACCTATAACACTTACAATATCAACATTAGATCCAAGTTTTTTGAGGTTATTGACTACATTTCCTGCACCACCCAAAACTGCAGTTTCAATTTCTATATTTATTATTGGAACTGGAGCCTCAGGGGAAACCCTTTCACAAGAGCCCCAATAATATTGATCAATTATCAAGTCACCAATAACTAAAATTTTTGGAGATTTATCACTCAAGTTGATCATGTGACTGCTTCACCATGCAATCGTTTAATTTCAGGGATATATAATCTAATGCCTTGTTCTAAAGTTATTTTTGGATTAAACCCCAAGTATTCTTTTGATGAATCAATATTTGCCCTAGTGTCCATTTGATATCCATCATATGGGTTAGTAAAGTATTCTGTGCCAAAATCTGTACCAAGCTCTAATTGAAGAATGTCTGCAATGTCTTGAAAGCTTCTTGAGGTTCCAGTTCCTACATTGTAAGTGCCATTTTTTTTTGGATTGCATGCATTGATAGCAGCTTCTATTGCATCATGAATATAAATAAAATCACGGAAAATTTTATCTGAGCCTTTAAATAAACGAGGCACTTTTCCATCTAAAATTTGATGAGCGAGTTGTATAACTATTGAAGATGTATTGCCTTTGTAGTATTCATGAGGACCATAAACATTAAAAAATCTTAACCCTACTATTTTTAAACTTGGATTATCTTTTGAGTATCGATTTGCAGTTTGATCCATAATGAATTTACTGTATCCATAAGGATTCTCTGGGTTTTCAATACCAACAGTTTGAGGAGAAGGACAGCTTCCATAAGTAGCAGCAGAACTAGCATATACCAATACTGATGCATTGTCTTTTGCAATATCAAGTATATTTAAAAACGAATTAACGTTAGTTTTCATAATTATTTCTTGGTCATAAACTCTTGTGTCAGAAATGGCAGCAAAATGAAAAATAAAGTCAAATCTGTATTCTTTTAACAACATTAATTCAAAATGATTATTAATATTTCCACAGATTATTTCACAATTTATTCCAATAAGATTTTTATAATGTCCAAAGCTTTTGAGATTTCCATTAGGGAAAGTATTGTTATCCCTGAAGCAGTCAAATACAATAATTTTGACTTTAGGAAAATTATTTTGGAGATGTAAAGCTAAATTGCTCCCAATAAAACCAGCCCCACCTGTAATAAGAACAGTTTTATTATTGAAATCTATAATATTTTGCATCGAGCTGAATTAATTATTTGTTTTATTATAGTGCATTAGAAATAAATATTTTTTAGAAGTATTTAAAGGAGCAACAGCTTTTATTCTCTATCAAATTTAATATTGCTTTATTTTAGTTTAATGTTGAATTTTTTAATTACTATTTTAATACTAGATATTTGCAAGTTAATTGACTAGGATTTGGTAAAATATCACTCATTATATAATTAAGCAATAGTTTACTCTTATTGCATAGATAAAAACATTATGAAAATAGGAGTTGTAGGTGCAGGTTATGTCGGCCTTTCAAATGCGATGCTTTTTTCACAAAAGCATACAGTAGTCATTTATGACACAGATAAATTAAAGATTAAAAAATTAAATAGTAGAATTTCTCCGATTATTGATATTGAAATTGAAAGCTTTCTATTAAATAAAAAACTTGATTTTATTGCAACAACTGATAAAGAGGTTATTTATAAGGATGCTGATTTTGTAATTATTGCTACACCAACAGATTATGATCCTCAAACTAATCACTTTAATACAGAGTCTGTTGAGGCGGTAATTCAAGATGTAATTTCGATTAATCCAAGAGCGGTAATGGTGATCAAATCAACTGTTCCAGTTGGTTATACTGAAAATATTAAAAAAAAATTAAACACTGAAAATATATTTTTCTCACCAGAGTTTTTGCGAGAAGGAAAAGCTCTATATGACAACTTACACCCATCAAGAATCATTATAGGAGAGAAATCAGCTAGAGCCAATATTTTTTCTGAATTACTTGCTAATGTGGCTATCAGGAAAGATGTACCCATTATATTTACAAGTTCCTCAGAAGCTGAAGCTATTAAACTTTTTTCTAACACTTATTTAGCTATGCGTGTTTCATTCTTTAATGAATTGGATTCATATGCAGAAGCACACTCTTTGAGCTCTCGTGAAATTATAGAAGGAGTTTCTTTGGACCCGCGTATAGGCGCACATTACAATAATCCTTCCTTTGGTTATGGAGGATATTGCCTTCCAAAGGATACGAAGCAATTAATGGCAAATTTTAAAGATGTTCCAAATAGTTTAATTACAGCTATTGTTGACGCTAATACTGTTCGAAAAGACTTTATTGCAGACTCAGTAATTAAAAAAAATCCAAAAATAGTTGGAGTTTATCGTTTAATAATGAAAAATGAATCAGATAATTATAGAGCCTCTTCGATTCAGGGAGTGATGAAGCGAATTAAGGCAAAAGGTATTGAGTTAATAATATTTGAACCATTTCTTGATCAGGACACATTCTTTAATTCGAGAGTAATAAAAAACTTGAATGAGTTTAAAGAGCAATCTGATTTAATACTAACTAATAGGATGAATAATGAGCTTAGTGATGTTGAACATAAAATCTATACAAGAGATTTGTTTAATGATGACTAAATTTAAGATATGAAAGTATTGGTAACTGGTGCAGCTGGCTTTATTGGGTCTGCACTTTCAATAAAACTCCTGAATCGCGGTGATTGCGTAGTTGGAGTTGATAACCACAATGATTACTACAGCCCTAGTCTTAAGGAAGCTCGTCTAGCGCGTCACATTGAACATAAAAACTATAATCATATTCGAATGGATATTGAAGATGTTGGGGTTGTTGGCGAACTATTTGCGGAACATAACTTTGACAGTGTGGTTAATTTGGCAGCTCAGGCTGGAGTTCGTTACTCTATCGAAAATCCTTTGGCTTATATCAATACGAATATGTTGGGTTTTGGTTCAATTCTAGAAGGGTGTAGGCATAATAATGTCAAGCATCTTGTATATGCATCTAGTAGCTCTGTTTATGGTTCAAATGCTACAATGCCGTTTTCAGTTCATGATAATGTTGATCATCCTTTAAGTCTTTATGCGGCAACTAAGAAGGCAAATGAACTTATGGCTCACACTTATAGTCATTTATATGGCCTACCAACGACTGGACTGCGATTTTTTACTGTTTATGGCCCGTGGGGACGACCAGATATGGCTTTATTTAAGTTTACAGAGGCAATTTTGAGTGGAAAAAAAATACAAATTTTCAATTATGGCAAACATAGAAGAGATTTCACTTATATCGATGATATTGTAGAAGGGGTAATAAGGGTTCTAGATAATCCTGCACAGCCTAATAAAGAGTGGAATCAATTTAAGCCA
>Ga0257115_1001622_pt1 | contig 14772 bp, 16 predicted proteins | sample SI112_100mmetaG_FD_194465 | JGI IMG/M metagenome (GOLD analysis project Ga0257115, IMG submission 194465) | Marine microbial communities from Saanich Inlet, British Columbia, Canada - SI112_100m | ecosystem: Environmental > Aquatic > Marine > Inlet | place: Canada: British Columbia | collected...
TGGTTTTTTCCATCCATTAATTTCAGGTCAAAGTTTTGATGTTGTAATTTATGGTATTTTTATTTTATTTACAGGTCTTGCTGGTTGTATTTTATTATACAAAACTACTACATCTGAGAGCAAAAGAGGAATATTTTTTGTATCTGGATTTAGTTTAATAATAATTTCATTTTATTTTATTTTTCATATGACTGGAAGAGTCTAAACATCAAAGTATAGATAAAATTCATGAGGATGAGGTCTAATTGCAATTTCTCTTTGATCTCTTCTCTCTAATTCAATAATTTTATCAATCACATCATTAGTGTAAATTGGATTTAAGAATTTTCTATCACTTTCTAATTCATCTAATGCTTCTCCCAAACTTTTTGGTAGAACTCCAATTCCTCGTTTAGCTCTATCTGATTTTGTCATTTTAAATATATCGTCACGTATTTGGTCACCTGGATCCATTTTCTTTTTGATTCCATCCATTCCTGCTGCTGTAACTGCTGCAAATACAAGATATGGATTTGATGAAGGATCAGGTGCTCTAAACTCTAATCTTTTTAATTTGGAATATTGTTTTCCTTTCAAATGTTTTGGAACTCTTACAATTGCAGAACGATTTCCTGCACTCCATGCAATATATGCTGGAGCCTCATATCCTGGTACTAATCTGTGATATGAATTAGTAGTAGGATTGCAAATTGCAGATAATGCTTTTGCGTGATTAATAATACCACCACAAAAATATCTACCAGCTTGACTTAATTCAATTTCATCATCAGGATCATAAAATGCATTTTCTTTTCCTTTCCATAAACTAACATTAACGTGCATTCCAGAACCTGCATCCATTGCAATTGGTTTTGGCATACATGTTGCAACTTTTCCATATTTTTGTGCCACATTTTTAATTACATATTTGTAAGACTGTGCAGCATCTGCAGCATTTGTCATATGATCATACATAATATCAATTTCACATTGTCCTGCAGTTGCAACTTCATGATGGTGATTGTCACATAAAATTCCAAAATTATTACTAAGAATATTTACACATTCATTTCTATATGGTGTAAGGGTATCTGAAGGTGTTGTAGGATAATATCCTTCTTGTAATCCCATTGGATATCCAGTTCCATCAGTACTCCATGGAGCTTCTTTTGATTCAATTGAATATGATTGTCCTTTATATGGTGTTAATACATCCCAATGAACTTTATCAAAAACAAAAAATTCTACTTCTGGACCCCATGTACTAAAATCAAATCCTTGAGTTTTGATATATTCTTCAGCTTTTTGAGCAATACCTCTAGGATCTCTAGATAGTCTTCCTCTATTTTCCCCCCAATAAACATCACAAAGAAGTCTAGCTGTTTTATTTTCAGTCATCCAAGGAATAATTGCAAATGTACTTGGATCTGGTTTTAACAATAAATCTGAATCATCAATGGTTGTAAAACCTACAATTGATGAACCATCCAATTTTGGTAAACCATCTCTCATTTGTTCTGGTGTGAAAGTATTTGCTGAAATAGTAGTATGGTGAAAATGACCTGTAAGACCTGTAAATTGTAAATCGATAAATTGAATTCCTTCATGTTGAATCCTTGAAAATACTTCATCTGGTGAATATGATACCTGAATTGCTTTTCCGTGACTTACTTTATAGGGCAATTTTATACTTCAATCAAACACAAATACAACCAGCATTTAAGGATTAGGTAGAAATGTCAGAATCTGATCAAATTGATATCAACTCATTACATCATACAGTTTTACGAGAAACTGAAAATGATTCTTTACTAGAAATCAAACCAAATTTTTATCGGAGTTTATCTGATTTTATTGGAAATTTACGAAAACAAGAATTTGATGGTGTTGAAAATAAAATTAAAGATACAATGATAGAAATGGCAACTGAGTTAACATCATTATTGATACATATCAGACTAGAAAAAATTTCTAATTCTGATGATTATGAAATTAGTCATCTTCTTGATGAAGAAAAATTCATTTTAGATTCACAAGAAGAACAAAATGAAAGAACAGAAATGATTCTTTCTGCAACAATTAATGGAAAATCTAAATTTCTTGAATTATTAGCTGAAAATCATAAAATAAAGAAAGTAGTAATCAGATTTCTTAGTGAAGTAGATGAAATTGTAGGTGCAGATCTTGAAAAATATGGTCCTTTTAAGGCAGAAGACATAGCTACAATTCCATATGAGAATGCTCAGGCTTTAATTGCTAAAAAAATTGCAATTAAAGTTAGATGGGAAGATTAGGTAGAAATTATACCTGTTATTATTAGAAATTATGTCTCATACTGGAGTAGATGTAATTGATTTTCTATTTTATACGATTTATCCAGTAATTGGAATTTTCATAGTTGAAATCATTAGTCGAATAATCAAAGCTCCAAAATGGATTAAACTTTGGACTCAGGCAGTTGTATCTGCAGCTTTTGGTATTTACTATTGGTTTATCTTACCTGCGCCACAAAATTTTCCATTAACTGCGATGGTTATGTTTGCATTAACAATTGCCTTGATTTATCAAGGAAGACGAGCTAAAATTTCACCTGAAAAAAGTCCTTACTAATTTCTATTATTTTCCAAGCATTCTTTTAAAGAAATTTCCTTTTCCTTTATTTCCATCACGAATTACTTTTCTCTCTCCAAATCTTTCTGATCTAATTTGTCGTAATTTTACACATCTATGTTCTTCTGGAAGTCTATGTTCAGAACAAAATGGATCCTTACAATAACTACAATGAAATGGCATTTCTGTCATATCTCCACAATATGCACAATTCTCAGATATCACAAACTACTATAGATTTTTTCTTTTAAAAAACTTATTAGAATTTTAGTAAGGTGTTAAAACAACTTACCATTAAATTTTCTAAACATTTTTAGTATTGTTGACGGAAATTTAGATGATAATTAATGATTAGTGGTAAAGTTGCAATAATTACTGGAGCAAGTAGTGGAATTGGAGAAGCTACAGCACTAACACTTGCAAAATCTGGTGTTAAAGTTGCAATTGGTGCTAGAAGAGTTGATCGATTAGAAGAATTATCAAAAAAAATTATTGCTAATGGTGGAGAAGTATTTTTTCAAAAATTAGATGTTACCAAAAATGAGGAATGTAAGAATTTTGCTAACGCAGTTTTAGATAAATGGGGTTCAATTGATATTTTAGTTAATAATGCTGGTTTGATGCCATTAAGTTTTTTTAAAAATCTTAAAGTTGATGAATGGGATAGAATGATTGATGTAAATATCAAAGGTGTGTTATACTGTACAGGCTCAGTTATTTCTCATATGAAAGAAAAAAAATCAGGACATATAGTTAATCTTTCATCTGTAGCTGGTAGAGTTGTATTTCCTGCAGGTAGTGTTTATTGTGCAACAAAATTTGCTATAGCTGCATTTACAGAAGGATTAAGACAAGAATTTAGTGTTCGTTCTAATATTCGAGTAACTAGTATTGAACCTGGAATAGTTGCAACAGAACTTACTGACACAATTACTGATGAATCTCTTCAGCAATTTGTAGAAAATGGAAAGAAGATGGAAACTTTACAAGCACAAGATATTGCAAATGCAATTTTGTATGCAGTAGATTCTCCATCACATGTTAATGTCAATGAAATTTTGATTAGACCTACAACCCAAGAAAAATAATCTACTAAAGATACTCTTTCTAAAAAATTAGATTTAGAAAAAGAAATACTATCAAAATAATTATGAGGTATCTTCTTGATTTGTCTCTCTAGTTAGATGTTCTAGTATAGCTTTAACTTCAACACCTAAATCTTGATTATTTTTTGATAAGTTTAATTTTTCAGTAATACTATTTTTAAAATTTTGATCTTCTATCTCTATACTTCTTTTCTGAATACAATCTGTATGATCTTTATCAGTGGCTGAAATTTTATGACAAATATTACATATTTTCATAATTTTTATTTCTTAATAGGACGATTTAATAATTTCATTTTGTGCCTGTGAGACTAGGGATCGTAGTCTAGCTTGGTATGATACTAGCCTGGGGGGCTAGTGGTCGCAGGTTCGAATCCTGCTGATCCCATTATAATTTCAAAATTTTGAGTAAATTTTCAAAATTTTCTCGTGTTTTTTCTTGTTTGTATGATTTTAGAGCATCAATAATTTTTTCTTTGGAGGAATTTTTGTAGATTTTTTGAGCTTGTTTTGCAATACCTGATCCAATAAAAAATGCTTGAGTTATTGATGTAACATTTGAAGGCTTTCTGTTTGTACTAGAACTTTCAAAATCAATTAAAGAAACTTTTGTTTTACCTACAATAACATGCTTTGAAATATTACTTAATTCACCATGATCAAATCCAATTTGATCTAATCTATAACAATCTTCTAAAGCACTTTTTATTGTAGATTTTAATTTTTTTACACTACCAGATCCTTTCAACATTCCAATCCAATTACTAAATTTTTCTCCTTCAAGGTATTCCATAATTAAGAAATTTTTACTTACATCAATTATTTTTGGACCAACATTAACTGAATTTACTAATTTTAACAATATTGCTTCATTTTTCATATTTTTTCTTTGAGAATCAGTTCTTCTAATTTTTAATGCAACTTCTTTATTTCCTCTTTTTACAAGTACTACAACACCAACGTATCCTTTTCCTAAAATTGCTAAATTTCCAATTGTAGTGGAACCTGTTAAACAAATTGATTTTATTTTCAATTTTTCTAATTCATTAATTCTTGATTTAATTTGACGATTAGTTGCATTTGGATATCCTAAAATATTTGAGTATGGTTTTTCTGTAAATTTTTTAATTGAAATGAAGGAGTGTGCCATCTACTGAAATCAACTCAGCTACTTCCTCTTTAATTGATTTACTTAGAGTTTTATTTCCTACAAATACCTTAAAACCTCGTTTAAAATCATTTTGAAGGCCTTTTGGTATGCCTGCTTGAAGATTTTTTTCCAAAAATTTTTTCATAAAACTTACAGCATCAGTATATTTTCTTTTTTCTAGTGAAATTATTTTTCTATTATTTCCAATCCAAACTAATTCAGCATCTTTAAGATTTTTGGAAATAAAACTATGCGTATTATCTTCTCTGAAGAATTCTGGCCCTTTCTTTTGATATATTTCAGCTATTTTTGTAGATTCCAAAAAGAAAATGAGATATGCCTCCTTTTGTTGATCTGTATGAGATTTACTTCTAAGTACAGTAAATCCTTCTAATTCTAACTGTGTAGATAATGTTGCTGTTGCTCTTTTAATTTGCCCCCAAATAATATCTGGACTTCTGGTTTTAAATTCAAATTTTACAACTAGTAAATTATTCCAAAATTTATTTGATATTTTTAATTTTTTAGTTTTAAAAAATTCTAAACTTGGTTTTTGTTTTAATGCTCTACAAATAAGAATAAATTTTCCAATGTTTTCATTTGAAATAGCAGCAGCTAAATTTCTATTACTATCAATTGGATCAATTACAATTATTGATGTATCAAAAGATTTTGATGTTTTTCCAATAATTTGATTTTCTTTAATTTTTGATATTGATTTTATTAGATTTTCAAAACTTCCAAATTCTAAAATTAAAACTTCTGAAATATATCCACTAAATCCTTGTTTTGCAATTTCTGCACCATAGATTTTATTAGATTTTAAAAATGTCTTGAGAATTCTAACTTCATTTCTCATTTTTAAGGTCAATGATTTTTTCATAAATTTTGTATGAAACGGTGATCTATCTGCAGCACTTTTCCATTCACCAATTTTGACATCATAACATGGTACAACATTGATTTTTGTATCTTTAATTTTAGCCTCAACATAAGGATGTTGAGAATATCTAACATATGGAGAATATTTTTTTAGTGATTCAAAACCTATTTCTTTTGAAATCTTTTCTAATTTTTCTTCAGAAACATTTTTTTTAAATTTGATAAAAATATCAATATCTGCATTTTTTGATAACCATGTATCTTTAGCATATGAACCTCCAAATTCTAATTCTACTACTTCAGAATATTTTTGAATTTCTTTTTCAACTAATTTGTATACTTTATCTGCAATTTCTTTTTTTGATTTTTGATTTATTTTAGATGGAATTGTTGTTTTTCCAATTTTAGAAATAATTTGTTTCATTATTTTATCACTAATCATTTTTTAATTGATTTTATATTAATTTCATTATTTTTACTTATTATCTAATAGTTAACTTCATAGACGAGTATTTTTTTTGATATATGTTGAGTAAATTACTTGTATGTTTAACAGGCATGCCTGGTGCTGGTAAATCTACAATTGCTGAGGGCTTAGAATCTAAAGGCTACGAAATTATTAATTTAGGAAATGCAGTGCGAGAAGAAGCTAAAAATAGAAATTTAGAAGCAAGTAGAGAAAATCTTGGAAAATTAATGTTAGAACTTAGAGAAAAAAATGGACCTGGCGCAATAGCTGAATTAGTTGAATCAAAAATTCAGTCCTCTATTGCAAATGTATTGTTAATTGATGGAGTTAGATCTAATGCTGAGATAGATGTACTTAGAAAATTTGGAACTGTAAAATTATTAGCAATTCATGCATCTATAGATACTCGATTTAATTTCTTACAAAAAAGAGGAAGATCTGATGATCCACAAACAAAAGAACATTTCAATGAAAGAGATAATCGTGAATTAGGTGTTGGTATTAGCAATTCTATTGCATTATCTGATTTTGCAATATCTAATATTGGTTTAACAAAAGATGAATTAATAGAAAAATCATATAAAATAATTCAAAGATGGATTGAATGAATATTCCGAGTCTTAGTTGCAAAATAGAAATGTTTTGTACAGTAAATCCTTCTGAATCTATTGAAAAAATAGAAAAAGCAATTTCTAATATTTTTCCGTATTCAATCATAAATAATAATAATAATTTAACAATTCATGCACAATCTAAAGAATTAAGATCTTTTGAAAAAATTTATCAATTTATTCATAATAATAAATTACAAAAAAATTATTTACGTTCACTAGAAGATCATTTACAAGATGATACAACATGGTTTTATCTTAATAAACAAGCAGCATTTGTTGAACAAATAGCAATTTGTGAGGAATCTGATGAATCTCCATTGGGACCAATTAAAGTTACTATAACATCATCTAATATTGATGCAATAATTGACTGGCTAATTTTTGATTAAATAGAATTAGTTAAGAAAATTAACTCATTATTGATTATTTTTTTTAGTTTGAATTTAAAATGAATTTTTTGGGAGTAATATGGTATGTTGATAAAATTAGGCATAATTGCAGCTGTTTTGATTTTAGGTGGTATGATGTTTTCTACAGAAATTACTACATTATTTCCAAGTACATCAGCATTATTAGCTGATTCGTTAAAAGATGACATTAATACCCTTAATGAAAAAGTAACAAATTCTGCTGAGAATCGTCTAGATACTTCTATTGATAAAACTATTCAAAGTGTTAGTGATAGTATCTATCAAGGAATTACAGAAACTGGAGATAAATTAGTTGAAAATGTTAACGAAAAAATTTCTGAGGGAATTACAGAAACTGGAGATAAATTAGTTGAAAATGTTAACGAAAAAATTTCTGAGGGAATTACAGAAACTGGAGATAATATTAAAACTCAAATTGTAGAATCAAGTGAATCATCTAAAGAAATTCTTGTAAATGAAGTATCTGGATTTGATCCATTTAATTTTATAAAAAATTTATTTAAAATTAATTAATTATTACTTCTAAAAGATCTTTTGCAGTAATAACTGAATTATGAATTTGTTCTGCTTCTATTTTATGCCCAATTTCATCTTTATATCTTGCAGAAAAATGTGTTAAAATCAAATTTTTTACATTTGCATTTTTTCCTAATTCCGCAGCTTGTTTTGCTGTTGAATGACAAGTATCTTGTGCTTTTTGTTTTTCTTCATCAAGAAATGTAGAATCAAAAACTAAGTAATCACATTCTCTAAAAAATTCTTCTAATTCTTTTGTTGGCATTGTATCTCCTGAGATTCCTATTTTTTTACCTGAACGTTTTTTACCCAATACTTGTTCAGGTTTAATTATTTTTTCATTATTAGTAATATTTTCTCCATTTTGTAATTTATTCCATAATTCACCTTCTGGTATGCCTAATTCTTTTGCTTTTTCAACATTAAATCTTCCTGGTTTATCTTTTTCTTCAAATAAATATGAAAATGCAGTTATTGAATGATTTGCTTTTGCTGCATGAATTAAAAACTTATTATTTTCATATATTGTTCCTTCATTAACAATTGTAATTAAAATAGAAAATGATAATCCAAAATTTAATATTTTAATATTAGCTGCAAGAAATTCATCAATTCCTTTAGGACCAAAAATTTCTAAAGATTCAGTTCTATTTTGCATTGACATTGTTTGTAATAATCCTAGAATTCCTACACAATGATCTCCATGCAAATGTGTTACAAATAATTTCATTTTTTTGTTCCACCCCAACCCTGATTTCATATATGAAATCTGTGTAGATTCACCTGCATCAAACATTAGGATTTCGCCTTCTCTTTCTAAACAAATACAAGACAATCCCCTTTTTTCTGTTGGTTGTGCAGCTGATGTTCCTAAAAATACTAGTTTCATTTAATCAAAATAGTTCTTGTGAGACTTTTATGCCTATAGATCTGATATTTTTTTAATCCTTTTAATTTCATTTTAGGATCTAATTCTTTTTTATACATTATAGCAATTTTCTTATTTTTAGGGATAATTGAGATAAATCTTTTTAAAATTTCTTCAGGTTTTTCTGATGCTTTTGAAGATCTACCATATGGTAGATCAGTAACAATTCCATCAAAATCATTTGATATTTTTACCAATTCTTGAAAATCTGATTTCAAAATTTTAGATTTATAATTATTGATTTTAAGATTTTCTTTAGAAATTTCACACATATTTTCATCAAAATCTATTCCAATTGCATTGATACCCATAGATTCAGATTCAAGTAATGTTGTGCCTGTACCACAAAATGGATCACATAGAGTTTCTCCTTTTTTTAATCCAACTAAATTTATCATAACTCTCGTTAATTTCCAATCTAATTCATGAGGATATTTTTTACTTTTTTTAGGACGTTTTCTAACTTCATTTTTTTCTGAAAAACCAAAAAAATTTTCTTCATTTGTAAAAATTAGATATACTGTAATGTCAGGATTTTCTAAATTTACTTTTGCATGTGTAAATTTAGATATCATGTCCCCCATAGAGCTTTCTAATTCTAATATATTCAATTGATTTGATGATAGGTTAATTACTCTACATACAAAACTTCTTGTATCTTTTAGAACCTGAAAATTCTCATCATCTAAAAATAATCCTGACATTTTTCTTAATATTTGTCCAGAAGTTTTTACAAATGTAGCACGTTCCATAATTTTATTCCAATTGGTTTTTGATTGAATGATTATTAGATTTGAAATTATTTTTATTTTAGCAAACCTATCATACATTTTTACAATTGCAATAACTTCATCAGTTGCAAGTTCTAAATAATCTTTAGATAAAATAAAAAAACTTTCTGGCATTACATTATTGCCTTTGCAATAGTTTTTGAAATATCTACTTTTGATATTTTTCCTGGAATTGTATTTGTACTAATAATATTTGTAACTCCTGCTTTCTTTATTTTCTTTTCAGCATCATTTATTAGAAGTGCATGTGTACATGCAACATAGATTTTTTTACATTTTTGTTTTTTAAGAAATTGTGTAGCTTTGATAATACTACCTCCAGTACTTATGATATCATCAACTAAAATTAAATCTCTATTTTCAACTTCTAAATTTTTTGTTTTAATTTTTACTTTACCTGTTTTTCTATCTCTTGTTTTTTCTAATGCGATATAATCTGAATTGAATTCCTTTGCAAATTCCTTTGCTCTTTCTTTTCCACCTTGATCTGGTGATACAACTAAAGGATTTTTTAGGCTCAATTTCTTAAAAAATCCTACAAGATCTGGAATTGCAGTAACATTTTTTGTTTTGATACTAAAATGCTTCAATCCAATTGAACTATGAATATCCACAACAATTATTTTTGATGCTCCAGCACTTTTGAATAACTTACCAAGTACTTTCATTGTAACAATTTCACCTGGTAAAAATTCTCTATCTTGTCTTGCATATCCCATATATGGAATTACAGCAATTACTTCTGATGAATTTTCTTTAGCTTTCGTAATTAATGATAATACTTGAACTAAATTGGTATCTACTGGTGGATAGATTGATTGTAAAACAATAGATTTCTTTTTTGATATTTTTCCAATTAATGTTATTTTACTTTCTCCATCAGGAAAAACTCTAATTTCTGATTTTACAAGATTTGCCTTTATTTTCTTAGATAGTTCTTTTGCTAAATTTTCTGAAGTTTTTCCTGAAATTATTGATAATTTACTCAATAAGCAAATATGATTTGAAGGGATTCTTAAGTTTTGAGAAATTTTTTCTATTCGTCGCCTTCTCCACGACCTAAATCTCCTAATCCATACTCATCAATTACTTTATTTCTAAATTCATCTTTTTCATCAATTTCTATTTGCTCTTTCTTTTCATCGCCTTGATATACAGTTCTAATTGGCCATGGAATTCTAATATCATATTTTTTAAATTCTTCATACATTATCATTCTCAAATCTGTTTTTGTTTTAAATTGTGATCCATAATCTTTGACGTATAGCCACATTGAGAAATCTAATGCAGAATCATTGAATTGATTAAATCTTACAACTGGTTGTGAAATATCTACATGTAGATCCTTATCACACCCACAACTTGATTTATTTTCATCTAAATACGGACATCTATTTTGTCTAACTAGGTGTCTCTCTTTACTATCTTTAATTTCAATCATACCACGTTTTCCAATTTTTACTAAAATTGCAGCAACCTGTTTTGGATCATTAAGATATGAAACACCCACAGCAACTACTGCTGGAACAAGTTTGTTTTCTTTTGTATAATTGATAATTTGTGCTGTTACTAATTGTCTTGTAGGAATTATTGCTACAGATTCATGTAATCCATCTCTAACATAGGTCACTCTAGGTGTAATTTTATGAACATATCCATTATATCCTGATTCTAATTGCACTCTTTCACCTTCTTTGAAAATATTGTCTTTTCTAATCATTAAATATGCAAAGTAATTTTGCATTGTTTCTTGTAATGCTAAACCAATACCAATTGCAAGACCACCTGTTGCAGTTGCTAGCACAAATAAATCGACTCCCCACCAAGACACAACTCCTAAAATTGTTGCAAGAAAAATTCCTACAGGTAAAATTTGTTTAAATGATTTGGGAATTCCTTCTCTTTTTTTACGTGCATATCCTACTGGTCGAGAACTTGGAATTAATGGCTCAAAACCATTAATTCTCTTTTCTTCTCTCCAAATATCTATTGCAAATATTTCATCTGGCTTTGCACCAGGTTTTAATTTTCTTCCTGATTGATTATTTCCAGTAATACAATTGTTAAAATATTTTAAATATTTTCCTCTTTCAGATTCTTTCCATTTTTCAAAAGTATTACTTACTAATTTTTCATAACTTCCAATAGGGTTTCCTTTTGAAGTACGATATTGTTCTAATTGAATAATACCTTCTTTTGTTTTACAGAGATTTTTGAATTCTTCATCAGTAAAATCTTCAGGTGTAATAGTTGGTGGAATCCATTTGTATAATTTGTGGAAAAGATCATTATCATCTGAAAAACCTTGCATATCATACCAAACTTCAAAATCTTGTTTTTCAAGGATTGATTTATCACGTTTTGTAAGCATTATTGGTATTAAATGAGAAATTGTATATCCAATAACTAGAATATTGAAAGTATTGAGAATTTTTGCAAAAGTTTCTTCAGGAGTTAATTCTATTGAAGAAATATTTGAATCCTGTTCAAATAATTCTGAAGTTTGAATATATGCATTAGTTGATGAAATTAGAGCAATCGCAAAAAATGGTAATACTGCATTTTGTACAAATTTTGATAAATGTGGTCTAGTGTAAAATATTTTTTTTGATTTTATTAGTGATGAGAATGTTTTATACGCAGCAGCTATCATAATAATCCCAATTATCATTATGATGAAAGCTAACTGAAGTGATTCTGATGAAGCTAATAATTGTGAAACTGTTTCAAATTCTCCAACTGAAATTTGTGAAATATCTCCTTCGCTCATAATTTGTCTTCTTACTTTGTTTTATTTTCTAGAATAAAATGTTAAGCCATTTTGATTATTTTAAGAGAAAAAATGATATAATTTTTAATTATTTTATGCCTAAAATTGTTGTAACATTTAACAAGGGTTAGAGTACTAATTTCAAAATGACCTATCAAAAATCAATTTGGAATGATTCACCATCTATGAAATCATACACATTATCCAATTTTCGTCAACTTCCACAAATTCAACAACTTTCTGAAGAAAAACAATTTGAAATGGAAGTTGTAGGAAATGTTTTACCTTTTAAAGCAAATAACTATGTAGTTGAACAATTAATTGATTGGAATAATATTCCAAACGATCCAATTTTCGTTTTAACATTTCCTCAAAAAGGAATGTTGAAACCTGAACATTATGAAAAAATGGCTGCTGCATTAAAAAATAATGCTGATAAAAAAGAAATTGCAACTATTGCAAATGAAATTCGTTTACAATTAAATCCACATCCTGCAGGTCAAATGGAACTTAATGTTCCAACATTAAAGGATGGAACCAAATTATATGGAATGCAACACAAGTATAGAGAAACTTGTCTTTTCTTTCCTAGTCAAAGTCAAACTTGTCATGCATATTGTAGTTTTTGTTTTAGATGGCCTCAATTTGTTGGTATGGATGAAATGAAATTTGCAATGCAAGAAGGCGAACAACTAGTTCAGTATCTTAGAGAACATCCTGAGATTACTGATGTATTATTTACTGGTGGTGATCCAATGATTATGAAATCAAAAATTTTCTCAAAATATATTGATACTTTAATTGATGCAGATCTTCCGAATTTTAAAACTATTAGAATTGGAACAAAAGCACTTGCATATTGGCCTTACAAATTTCTAACAGATTCAGATTCTCAAGAAATGTTAGAAATTTTTAAGAAAATAACTGATAGTGGTTTACATCTTGCATTCATGGCTCACTTTAATCATCTAAATGAATTATCAACAGATGCTGTAAAAGATGCAATAAAGGAAGTAAGAAAAACAGGTGCACAAATTAGAACTCAATCACCTCTTTTAACACACATTAATGATGATGCAGAAATGTGGACCAAAATGTGGACCAAACAAGTTGAATTAGGTTGTATTCCATACTACATGTTTGTAGTTAGGGATACAGGTGCCCAACACTACTTTGGAATTTCTTTAATTAAAGCACATGAAATTTTCAAGAGTGCATATTCTTCAATTAGTGGATTAGCTAGAACAGTTCGTGGACCAAGCATGTCTGCAACTCCAGGTAAAGTCCATGTAATGGGAACTGCAAATGTTAATAATGAAAAAGTAATTGTTTTAAGATTTTTACAAGGCAGAAATCCTGATTGGGTAGATATTCCATTTTTTGCTAAATATGATGAAAATGCAATTTGGTTAGATGACTTAAAACCAGCATTTACTGAAAAATTCTTTTTTGAAGAAGGAATGAAAAATTTTCAAAAAAATTAATTCAATTGAATATTATCCTATCCTAAACTTTACCTGACTTTCTTGACAACTCTATCTTACTAGATAACATTAGTAAAATCATTTCTTAATACTAATAATTGGATTTTAAACAGGTTTTACAAACTATTCAAGAAGAAAACATCTCTTTCATTGATTTTTGGTTTGTAGATATTTTTGGTGAACTTCATAATGTTGGAATGCCAAGTTATGCAATTGATGAAAATAGTTTCATAAATGGTCTTGAAAAATTGGATGCAAGTTCAATTGTTGGATTTAAATCTGTAAATAAATCTGATATGATTTTAATGCCTGATCCAAATTCATTTAAAATTTTACCTAATGATTATGATCCAGGACATAGAAAAAATGCACGTATTTTTTGTGATCTATATGATGGTAGTACAAAAAAGGAATCCCGCTATAGTAGAGATTCTAGAGGAATTGCACATAAAGCAGCTGAAAAACTTGACGAATTTGGATTTACTCATACTAATTGGGGACCTGAAATTGAATTTTTTGTTTTTGATTCAATCAATGTTTATCCGTCACCTTATGCTGCAACTCATTCTGGTGGAGGCTCTGGTTATTCAATTGACTCTAAAGAATCACCATGGTCTAAAGGAAATGTTAGTACAGCAATAAATTTCAAGGAGGGATATTATCCATCACAACCAAAAGATACACTTGCAGGATTTAGAAAAGATGTATGTGAAGATTTGTATAATTATTTTGGAATAAAAATTGAAGCTGAACATCATGAAGTAGCAACTTCTGGTCAATGTGAAATTAATTTAGTTTATGATGATATGATTACTATGGCAGATAATGTAATTGGAGTTAAAAATTTAGTTAAAGTAAAAGCTAAAAGAAAAAATAAAGTAGCAACTTTTATGCCAAAACCAATTTTTGGTGATAATGCATCAGCTATGCATACACATCAGAGCTTATGGAACGGAAATTCTAATGTAATGTATGATCAAGATGATGAAGTCGCACAGATGAGTCAAATTGGTAGATATTATGTTGGTGGAATTTTAAATCA
>Ga0257115_1001648_pt1 | contig 14575 bp, 4 predicted proteins | sample SI112_100mmetaG_FD_194465 | JGI IMG/M metagenome (GOLD analysis project Ga0257115, IMG submission 194465) | Marine microbial communities from Saanich Inlet, British Columbia, Canada - SI112_100m | ecosystem: Environmental > Aquatic > Marine > Inlet | place: Canada: British Columbia | collected...
ATTATCTATATTAATGATGCTGAAAATGGGATTTACATTTCAGATACATTACGTCTTGATGAACTTCAGACAGAGATTGAAGCCCGCATGTCCATTTACCATGTAATGAGACCTGGCGAGCCTGCGACAGAAGATGCAGTCAATGCACTTTTTTCAAATTTATTCTTTAATAATGATCGATATGACCTCTCAAAAGTGGGTCGTATGAAATTAAATAGACGCCTAGGAATCGAAAGTGAAACTGGTGAGCACGTTCTAACGCATGATGACATTATTAATGTAATCAAAAAACTCATTGACATTAAAAATGGACATGATGTTGTAGATGACGTCGACACGCTGGCTAATAGACGTGTAAGGGCTATTGGTGAAATGATTGAAAACCAGTTTAGAATCGGTCTAATCCGTGTTGAAAAAGCAGTCAAAGAAGGATTAAATCTTGCTGAAACTGATGAATTAACTCCTCAAGACTTGATTAATTCTAAGCCAGTTTCTGCTGCTGTTAGAGAGTTTTTTGGCTCTTCACAACTTTCTCAATTTATGGATCAGGTTAATCCGTTATCAGGTGTTACTCATAAGCGCCGTATTTCTGCACTTGGCCCTGGAGGTTTAACAAGGGAGCGCGCAGGCTTTGAAGTGAGAGATGTTCATCCATCTCATTACGGAAGATTGTGCCCAATTGAAACTCCTGAGGGCCCAAATATTGGATTAATTAATACATTAGCAGTCTATGCCAAAACAAATTCATATGGCTTTTTAGAAACTCCATATCAAGTTGTTAAAAATGGCCAAGTCACGAAAGAAATAGTTTACGTTTCTGCAATTGATGAGATTGATCATACGATTGCTCAGGCCAATTCTAAAGTAGATTCAAAAGGAAAGCTTCAAGATGATTTAGTCTCTGGAAGACATAAAAATGAATTTGTATTAGTAGACAAGTCTGAAGTGACCCTTATAGACATTGACTCTAAACAAATTTCATCTGTTGCTGCTTCGTTAATTCCTTTCCTTGAGCATGATGATGCGAACCGTGCACTCATGGGTTCAAATATGCAGCGTCAAGCTGTACCTGTGCTTCGCGCTGAAAAGCCATTAGTTGGAACAGGAATTGAACGCGTTGTTGCAACTGACTCTAGAGTTTGTGTTGTTGCTGATCATGATGGAGTTGTAGAAACAGTAGACGCATCTAGAATCGTAATTCGAGTTGATTCTAAACAAGCTAAAGCTGGTGAGCTAGGTGTTGATATTTATAGCTTAATTAAATATTCCCGCTCAAACCAGAATACTTGTATTAACCAGAAACCACTCGTTCAGCCAGGTGACAAGGTGTCTGCTGGAGATGTTTTGGCAGATGGACCTTCTACAGATCTAGGAGAGCTTGCATTAGGTCAAAACATGATGATTGCGTTTATGCCTTGGAATGGTTACAACTTTGAAGATTCTATTCTAATTTCTGAGAAGGTTGTTCAGGAAGATCGATACACTTCAATTCATATCGAAGAGCTGACAGCTTACGCAAGGGATACGAAACTTGGCGCTGAGGAAGTTACTGCAGATATTCCTAACGTCAGTGAATCTGCCCTTTCAAAGCTTGATGATGTGGGTATTGTCTATGTCGGAGCTAGAGTAAAAGGCGGTGACATTCTAGTTGGCAAGGTTACACCAAAAAGTGAAACTGTCTTGTCACCAGAGGAAAAATTATTACGTGCCATCTTTGGAGAAAAGGCCAATAATGTGAAAGATACTTCATTGAGAATGGGTGCTTCAAAGTCTGGTGTTGTAATCGATGTTCAAATCTTTACTAAAGATCGAGTTGCCAAAGATTCTCGTGCATTAGTAATTGATGAAGAGCGACTGGAAAATATTAAAAAAGATATTGATGATGAGTTTGGGATCATTGATGGAGATATTTTCCGCAGAATCCGTTTAAAACTATCTGGTAATGTTTCGACTAGTAATGTTGGAAATATGAACAGTGGTGATAAGATTGCTGCAAAAGACTTAAAGTCTTTAGAGAACAGTGAGGTTGCAAAAATAAAAGTTAAAGATGCTGCAGTGAATAAAGAAGTAGCTGCATTGCTAAAACAATCTAAAGCTAAACAAGAAGAGTTTGAAGTATTTTTTGAGCAAGAAAGTGCAAAAATTAAAGAGGGTGCTGAATTACCACCTGGAGTCCAGAAGATGGTTAAAGTCTACGTGGCAACTCGTAAAACTCTTCAGGTTGGTGATAAGATGGCTGGACGTCATGGAAATAAAGGCGTAATCTCTAGAGTTTCTCCAGTAGAAGATATGCCTCATTTAGCTGATGGCACCCCTGTTGATGTAGTATTAAATCCACTTGGTGTTCCATCTCGTATGAATGTTGGACAAGTTTTAGAGGTTCACTTAGGATGGGCTGCAAAAGGTCTTGGATATAAGATTGGAAATCTTTTGGATGAGCATCGCAAAGATACCATTAAGCAAATCCGCTCAATGCTTGACTCCATTTACAATAGCTACGGAAAGGCTGAAGATTTAAAGTCATTTAGTGACGATGAAATATTAGAATTAGCTAATAATTTGAGAACGGGTGTTCCAATGGCAACCCCTGTTTTTGATGGAATCAAAGAGGAAGATATTAAATCATTACTTAAGATGGCTGATTTACCTGAGAGTGGACAAATTCAATTATTTGATGGTAGAACAGGTGACGCATTTGATCGTGATGTGACTGTTGGTTATATGCACATGCTAAAGTTAAATCATTTAGTAGATGATAAGATGCATGCACGTTCGACTGGACCATACTCGTTAGTCACTCAGCAACCATTGAGTGGAAAAGCTCAATTTGGTGGTCAAAGATTTGGTGAGATGGAAGTATGGGCTCTTGAAGCATATGGTGCTGCTTACACTTTAAGAGAAATGTTAACAGTCAAATCTGATGATGTTAGTGGTAGAGCTAAGATGTATAAGAATATCGTTGATGGTGAAAATCGTACGGAGTCAGTCATGCCTGAGTCTTTTAATGTCCTAGTAAAAGAAATTCGATCTCTAGGTATTGATACTGAACTTGAACAACATTAAATTAGGAGAATCCTTTGAAAGATTTATTACAAATTTTAAAACAGCAAAATAAAGAACAAGATTTTGATGCAATAAGAGTTGGTTTAGCTTCTCCTCAAAAGACTCGTTCTTGGTCTTTTGGTGAAGTTAAAAAGCCAGAAACAATCAACTATAGAACCTTCAAGCCAGAAAGAGAAGGTTTATTTTGTGCTAAGATTTTTGGTCCAATGAAAGACTTTGAGTGCTTGTGTGGTAAATACAAGCGTATGAAGTTTAGAAATGTCGTTTGCGAAAAATGTGGTGTTGAAGTTACGCTTTCTAAAGTAAGAAGAGAGAGAATGGGGCATATAGAGCTTGCAGCTCCAGTAGCTCATATCTGGTACTTAAAGTCACTACCTTCAAGATTAGGTCTTCTTATGGATATGACTCTGAAAGATATTGAAAGAGTTTTGTATTTTGAAGCTTTTTTGGTAACTGATCCAGGTAGTACTCCACTAATTAAGAAACAACTTCTTACTGAAGAGATGTATTTTGATGCACTTGATCAGTATGGCGATGATGAGTTTGTTGCTAAGATGGGTGCTGAAGCTATGCAAGATGTTCTTTCTGAAATGCAGCTTGAAAAGGAAGCGGCTAATTTACGTGAAGATGCACTAAATACAAAATCTCAAACTAAGCTTAAGAAAATTAATAAAAGACTTAAGCTTGTTGACTCATTAATCAAATCAGGAAATAAACCTGAGTGGATGGTTCTGAATGTGCTCCCAATTTTACCACCTGATTTAAGACCTCTTGTTCCACTTGACGGTGGTCGATTTGCAACATCTGACTTGAACGATCTTTATCGTCGAGTAATTAACAGAAACAATCGTCTTGGTAGACTTTTAGAGTTAGAAGCACCTGAAATAATTGTCAGAAATGAGAAGCGTATGCTCCAAGAAGCTGTCGATTCATTAATTGATAACGGACGACGTGGTCGTGCTGTCATGGGTAACAACAGACGTCCTCTCAAGTCAATTGCAGACATGATTAAAGGAAAGCAAGGTCGATTCCGTCAAAACTTACTTGGAAAGAGGGTTGATTATTCTGGACGCTCCGTTATTGTTTGTGGTCCATACCTAAAACTCCACCAATGTGGCCTTCCAAAGAAGATGGCATTAGAGCTATTTAAACCATTCATCTACAACCGCCTTCAGGCCAATGGACTTGCTTCAACAATTAAGGCTGCTAAAAAAATGGTTGAAAGCGAAATCCCTGAGGTTTGGGATATTCTTGAGCGTGTTGTTCATCAGCATCCAGTTCTTTTAAATCGTGCTCCAACACTCCATAGACTTGGAATCCAGGCATTTGAACCTTTACTAATTGAAGGTAAGGCTATTCAGCTTCATCCACTTGTTTGTACAGCTTTTAATGCTGACTTTGATGGTGACCAAATGGCTGTTCATGTCCCACTTTCAGAAGAAGCTCAATTAGAGGCAAGAACACTCATGTTGGCCTCTAATAATATACTTCACCTTGCAAGTGGTGATCCAATTATTATTCCTTCTCAGGACGTTATTCTTGGTCTTTATTATATGACTCGAGAGATGGTCAATCAAAAGGGTGAAGGTATGGTTTTTGCAAATACCAATGAAGCTCTTGCAGCTTACGATTCTAAACTAGTTAGTCTTCACTCTATGATTAAGCTAAGGGTTCAGGATTATGAAAAGACAGATTCTGGTTTTGTTCCCAGCACGACTCGAATAGTTGATACGACCATTGGAAGAGCGATTTTCTCAAGAATTCTACCCAAAGGTTTGTCATTTGACTTAATCAATGAAGCTTTAACAAAAAAGGTAGTATCAAACTTAATCCATGTTTGTTATAGAACTCAAGAACTAAAAGAAACAGTTATCTTTGCAGATCAAATGATGTATATGGGTTTTGAGTATTCAACTAAATCTGGTATTTCATTTTGCTCGAATGATATGATTATTCCAAGTGAAAAATCTGAAATGATTGACAAAGCGAACAATCAAATCAAAGATGTTCAGCAACAATTTGCATCTGGAGTTGTAACAAATGGTGAGCGCTACAACAAAGTCATTGATATTTGGTCTAGGACTTCTGAGGAAGTTGCAAAGGCGATGATGGACAAAGTTGGCTATGAAGACATAACAGATTCAGAAGGAAAGACTGAAAAGAAACCATCTTTCAATTCAATCTATATGATGGCAGACTCTGGTGCTCGAGGTTCTCCTGCACAAATAAGGCAGTTAGCTGGAATGCGTGGGCTGATGGCCAAACCAGATGGTTCAATTATTGAGACTCCAATTACAAGTAATTTCCGTGAAGGTCTGAATAACATGCAGTACTTTATTTCAACACATGGTGCCCGAAAGGGTTTAGCAGATACAGCTTTAAAAACAGCTAACTCTGGTTATTTGACCAGACGACTAGTGGATGTTGGACAAGACTTGGTGGTTACTAAAGAAGATTGTGGCACTGAAAATGGACTCGTTATGAAGGCTGTTATTGATGGTGGCAATGTGGTTCAAACATTGGGTTCTGCCGTTCTTGGTAGAATTGTTTCTGAAGATGTTTTAATGCCAAATAGTAAGAAAGTATTTTTAGAAAAAGACCATTTAATAACTTTATCCGATTCTGACCGTATCAATGAGTTAGGGATTGAATTTATTAAAGTAAGGTCAGCCATTACTTGCGAAACTTCATATGGTGTATGTGCGTCTTGTTATGGTAATGATATGGCAAGAGGTCATAAGATTGGAGTTGGTGAAGCAGTTGGTGTGATTGCTGCTCAATCGATTGGTGAGCCAGGGACACAGCTTACAATGCGTACTTTCCACATTGGTGGTGCTGCTAGTTCATCCACTGCTGTCAATAGTATTAATATTAATACAGACGGTATAGTGCACTATGAAAATATGAAATCAATTACTAATGCAAATGGAGATTTAGTCGTTATTTCAAGATCTTCAGAAGCTTCTATAAGAAATGATTTAGGACAAGTAATGGAAAGATATAAACTTCCTTATGGTGCTGTAGTTCATTTTAAAGATGGTGGCAAAGTTAAGGCAAAAGATAAGATTGCTGACTGGGACCCTCATACTCATCCAATCATAGCTGAAAACTCTGGAAGAGTTTCTTTTATTGACTTTGTCGAGGGTAAAACTGTTGTTAAGAACTCTGATCCACTGACAGGACTCAGTTTCTTTGAGATGATTGAAGAAGCAGAGAGGACTTCAGCAGCCAAAGATATGAAACCAATGATTAAGCTGGTTGATAAAAAAGATAAGAAATCTATTCTATCTACTCACTACTTGCCTTCAGGTGTAAAAATCAATCTTGAAGATGGACAGCTTATTGCTGCAGGTGAAATACTTGCAAAGATTCCTAAAGCTGTTTCAAAAACGAGTGATATTACAGGTGGTTTGCCTCGTGTCGCAGACTTATTTGAGGCTAGAAAGGCAAAAGATCATGCTATTCTTGCTGAGAATGCGGGCGTTGTTAGTTTCGGAAGTCCAACTAAATCTAAAGTACGTATGCTGATTACCAATGAAGATGGTGATGTTACTGAAATGATGATTCATCATTGGAGAGCAATCAATGTATTTGATGGTGAAACAGTTGAGAAGGGTGATGTGATTTCTGATGGCCCTTCAAATCCTCATGATATTCTTAGATTATTGGGTGTTGAGGCTTTGGCTAACTACATTGTAAAAGAAGTTCAAAATGTTTATCGACTTCAGGGAGTTAAGATTTCTGACAAGCATATTGAAGTTGTCGTAAAGCAAATGCTTAGAAAAGTTGAAATTATTGATAATGGTGATTCAAGCTATGTGAATGGTGAAACTGCTGAACATGCTCATGTGGTTGAGAAAAATAAGCAATTAAAGGCCCAGAATAAGAAGGAAATTGTTTTCCAGAGATTATTAATGGGAATTACAAAAGCTTCATTATCAACTGAATCGTTTATCTCTGCCGCTTCATTCCAAGAAACAACAAGAGTTCTTACTGAGGCTTCGATTACAGGAAGAGTCGATGATCTTAGAGGTCTTAAAGAGAATGTAATTGTAGGTAGACTTATTCCTGCTGGTACTGGATTTAAACATCATCAAGAGAAAAGGAAAAAGCGTGCAGCTGATTTCTTTATTCAAACTAGTGAAGCGGAGCAAGAGCTGTCAGAACAGCTAAGTGAAGTCGAAGCAGAAGCTGAAGAATAATTAAGCTTAAAGCGATGAAGGGGATTTCATTTAAAAAATGAAATCCCCTTTTTTTATTCCCTTTCCTTAAGATTATTTTCAGGGGAGTATTCTAAAGTTTTCATAAACTTGGTAATGATAAAATACATTTATGGAAAAATCTCAATTCAATAGTCTGGTTGATAATGGCTTTAATCACATTCCTCTCTCAAGAGAGGTTTTAGTAGATACTGATACGCCTCTCGCTTTGTATCTTAAATTAGCAAATAATCCCTATAGCTATTTTTTAGAATCAGTACAGGGAGGTGAAAAATGGGGGCGTTACTCATTTGTTGGGCTGGCAGCAGAGACAGTTATTAAGGTGAATGATTACGATGTTTCAATCGAAAAAAATGGAAAACTACATAAGCAATATAAAGTAGAAGATCCTCTTGTATGGATTGAAGATTATCAAAGTAAATTTAAAGTTCCACAATTAGAAGAACTTCCAGATTTCAACGGGGGGCTAGTTGGATATTTTGGTTATGAAATTATTAAATTTATTGAGCCAAAACTCAAAAACATAAAAAAGAAAGATGAGCTTAATGTTCCAGATATTCTGTTGATGGTTTCAAATGATTTGTTGGTTGTCGATAATTTAACCAGTAAGGTCCATATCATTACTCACATTAATCCTGAGAAAGAGTCTTTTGAGGCTGGACTGTCAAAACTAGATATAATTGAAAAAAATATTAGAGAATTATTTAATTTTGATTCAACATCCACTGAAAAGATTGAGTCTGAGGATTTTGTTTCAAGTTTTGGTAAAGAGAACTTTGTTAATGCAGTTGAAAAAGTTCAGAAATATATAACTGCAGGAGATGTTATGCAGGTTGTTCCATCTCAAAGATTAAGTTGTTCATTTAAGTCTGACCCTATAGAGCTATATCGTCAACTTAGAATACTAAATCCTTCTCCATATATGTACTTTTTAAATCTAGATGGATTTGCTATAGTTGGATCATCTCCTGAAATTCTAACGCGAGTTGATAATAATAATGTTGCAACAATAAGACCAATAGCTGGAACTCGATCAAGAGGAAAGAATATTCAAGAAGATCTTGAAAATGAACAAGATCTCTTGTCAGATGAAAAAGAAATTGCTGAGCACTTAATGCTGATTGATTTAGGCAGGAATGATTTAGGGCGGATTGCCAAAACTGGGAGTGTGAACTTGACGGATAAAATGTTCATTGAGCGCTATTCTCACGTCATGCATATTGTCTCAAATGTTGAGTGTGAGTTAAAAGAAGATATGAGTTCAATTGATGTCTTAAAGGCTACTTTTCCAGCAGGCACTCTAAGCGGCGCTCCAAAAGTTAGGGCGATGGAGATAATTGACGAAGTAGAGACCTTAAAAAGAAATATCTATTCTGGCGCTATAGGAAATCTTTCTTGGCATGGCGGCATGGATCTTGCCATTGCTATTAGAACAGCTGTAATTAAGGATGAGGTTCTATATGTTCAAGCTGGTGCAGGAATTGTTTATGACTCAATACCTGAGATGGAGTGGCAAGAAACAATGGATAAGGCTCAAGCCCTAATAAAGGCTGCACAAAATATATAGGTTTACTTGTGTATTTTTTCCCTATGTAGTCTAATTTAAATAATTTTATAAAAAGCCAAAGGTGAAATATAAAATTGTTTGTAAAATAAGATTCTAATTACCATATTTTTTTTTAAATGAATTCTGTGGATTTTGTTCACCTTCAATGCCAAAGCGAATATTCTGTAAAGAATAGTTTAGTTCGCATATCAAATCTGATTGATAGTGTGAAAGAGTTGGGTATGCAAAGTGTCGCACTAACAGATGATATGAGTCTTTTTTCAGCAATTAAATTTTATCAAAAAGCTATCAAAGCTGGAATAAAGCCAATCATTGGAGCAAAGATTTCTTTGTCTTTTGAAGAGGGTCATTATGATGTTCTTTTGCTTTGCCAAAATCATGAGGGCTACTTGAACCTTTCTGAGCTTATTTCAAAAGCCTATTTGAATGAACAAGGCATTTCTATCGTAAGTGTTACAGAAGAGCAACTGATAACTCATCAGAAAGGCTTGTTAATGATTTCTTCTCCCGCCTCTTCAGATATTTCAAAACACTTGTTATCTAATAATTTTGAGATTGCAAAAAAAACAGCTTTGAAGTGGAAGTCTATTTTTAAGGATCGCTACTATATGTCAGTTCAGAGAACTGAAAGGCCCTCGGATGAAAGCTTACTTAACCTAATTATTGATTTAGGGCTAGAAGTTGAGGTTCCGATTGTAGCGACTAATGATGTCCAGTTTATAGAAAAGAGTGACTTTGAAGCTCACGAGGCTAGGATTTGTATTGCAGAAGGAGGATTATTAGATGATGCAAGAAGATCTAAAAACTTTAGTAACCACCAATATTTGAAAACTTCCAAAGAAATGAAGTTATTGTTTGATGATTACCCTCAAGTGATTGAGAATAGTTCTCAAATAGCAAAGCGTTGTAATCTTCATTTTGAACTTTTTGAGAAGAACTACCTCCCACTTTTTCCAACACCAGATGGCATGTCAATTGCTGATTTTTTTAGTCAAGAGTCAAAAAAAGGTCTTGAAGTTAGACTTAAGGGCCTTAAAGTGGATAAAAAAATTTACACTGAAAGACTCAATTTTGAACTTTCTGTAATATTAGAAATGGACTTTCCAGGTTATTTTTTAATTGTTTCTGATTTTATAAGATGGGCAAAAGAAAATGGCATTCCTGTAGGTCCGGGGCGAGGGTCTGGAGCTGGATCTCTAGTTGCTTGGGCTCTTTCAATTACAAATGTTGATCCAATTGAGCATGATCTTTTATTCGAGCGTTTTTTAAATCCTGAACGGATATCTATGCCAGATTTTGATATAGATTTTTGTACAGATAGGCGTGATGAAGTTATTGCGTACGTTGCTGAAAAATATGGATCTGAAAAAGTTTCTCAAATAATTACATATGGAACTATGGCTGCAAAAGGTGTTGTTAGGGATGTTGGAAGGGTCTTAGGCCATCCTTATGGATTTAGTGATCAAATATCAAAAATGATTCCAAATGAGTTAAAAATGACTTTGAATAAAGCTCTTGTGGATTCTGCAGAGCTAAAATCTAGATATGATTCAGAAGAAAGCGTATCAACACTCATAGACTTATCACAAGATCTTGAAGGAATTATTAGAAATGTTGGGACTCATGCTGGGGGGGTAGTTATTGCTCCAAGTAAGATTAGTGACTTCTGTCCGATCTATAAAGGTTCTGATGAGTCAGATGTTGTAGTCTCTCAATTTGATAAAGATGATGTTGAGGCTGTAGGATTAGTCAAGTTCGACTTTCTAGGCCTATCAAATTTAACTGTTATGGATAAGGCTATAAAGATCATTTCAAATAAGGGTCTAAGTAAGGAATTAATTGATATTGATAAACTGAAACTGGATGATCCTAAAGTATTTAAGCTTCTCCAAGATTGTGACACAACAGGTGTTTTTCAGCTTGAGTCTGAAGGAATGCGGGGGTATTTAAAAAAACTTAAGGCTGACTGTTTTGAGGATATTGTAGCAATGCTAGCGTTATATAGGCCTGGGCCTCTTGATGCAGGTATGGTTGATGATTATATTCAAGTAAAGCATGGCGCAAAAGTAAGATATCCACACCAAATGCTTGAAGAAATTCTAAAGCCAACTAATGGAGTATTTTTGTATCAAGAGCAGGTTATGAAATCTGCTCAAATTATGGCTGGTTACTCTTTAGGCGGCGCTGATATCTTACGACGTGCAATGGGTAAAAAGAAGGTTGAGGAGATGGCTCAGCAGCGTGAAGTATTTGTTAATGGTGCATCTAAGAAAAATATTGATGAGAAAAAGGCAAATGAAATATTTGATCTTATTGACAAGTTCTCTGGTTATGGGTTCAATAAATCCCATTCGGTAGCCTACGCCTATATTTCATATCAGACGGCATGGCTCAAGGCTCACTTTCCAGCGCCATTTATGGCAGCTGTTTTGTCTGGTGTTATGGATGATACTGATCGAGTTGCTTTTACTGTTGGAGAGTCAAAGAAAAAAGGAGTTAAAGTTATTTCTCCAGATATTAATCAGTCAGAGTATGAATTTAGTATTAATGATAATAAAACAATTGTTTATGGTCTTGGGGCAATCAAAGGGGTTGGCGAGGCGCTAGTAAATGAAATTGTTTTTGAAAGAGAACAAAATGGTGACTATTTAGATATTTTTGATTTTTGCTTTCGAATAGAGAAAAAATATTTAAACCGTAGGGCTATTGAAGCGCTTATTTATGCTGGCGCATTTGATATATTTGGTATTAAAAGAGCTACTTTAATATCAACTTATCCCAGTGCGGTCAGACAAGCAGAACAAAGACAAAGTGATCTATCAAAAGGTCAAAGTAGCCTTTTTTCTGATGTTGATAGCCATATTGAGTATGAGAAGAACTACATAAAAGGCGATTTTTTATCTTTTAAAAATATTATGATGCATGAAAAAAAGGTCATGGGATATTATTTAGATCGTCATCCTACTGATTGGTATAAAGCTGACTTAAAATCAATTGTTTGCACGTTACCAAAAGACATTGTATTTAGAAATAATCGAGATGTAAGAATACTATCACTTATATCTGACATTGTTTACAGAAACACAAGAAAAGGTCAGATGGCAAGCATTACTATTGAAGATGCAGAAAGGAAGATAAATGCAGCCATTTTTTCTCAAAAGTTAGCGCAAACTAGTGAGCAATTGGTTTTAGATGAGGTGGTGGTAATTTCTGGAAAAATTAATAAAGATTTTAGAGAGCAGTGGCAAGTTGTTGTAGATAGAATAGATTCAGTAGATAAAGTCCAATTAAAATTTGCAAAATATTTAAAAATTCATCTGAGTCAAAAAAATAAAAATGACTATCTAGAGTTATGTAGTTTGCTAAAAGAATATCATGGATCTTGCCCAGTGATTATAGAGTATGAATCAGAACAATCTTCAGGAAGAATTCCATTATCAGAGGAGTTTGATGTATCACTGGATCGAGAATTGCTAGATTCAATTGAAGAAAAATTAGGACATGGTAAATACAAGATTAACTATTAAAATCAACTAACAAACATAATAGTTTTTAACTCATAAGATGGCTCTTAAAGCCTCAAAATTAATCTAATTATTACTCAATTTAATACCAATTAAATGCTGCCATATTGAGGGCAAAATTCACTCAAAAAAATAAAATATTGGTTACTTAGAATTTTTAATAAGATTGGATTGAAATACCTTCTAAGCCCCTATATTAAAGGGCTAAACTTCAAAAGTTATCCGCGATTCATTAATTTACAGACTTTCTAGATAAAGTTGAATTAGATTGATATTTAAAAAATATATAACTTATTGATTTATATATAAAAATTTGATATGATTATTTATTAACCAAAACCGTAGAAATTACCAGTGTAGCGCTTAATTGGTTGCTAAAAATGAAGATATCACCAGAGTTATCCACAGTTTTGTGGGTAAGTCTATTAAGCCTTGATTTATAAGCATTTGTGGAGATTAGAAATAATAATTTGTGATTTTTTGAATTACTTTCTCTGCAATAATTTGCTTGCTATTTTTTTCTATTTTTTCACAATTTTCTTTAGTAATGAAGTGAACTTCATTTTGATCTGAATTAAGACCAATTTCACTCTGAGACACATCATTTAGTATGATAACTTCACAATGCTTGCTTGCAAGTTTTGCTTTTGCATTTTCTATAAAATTTTCAGTTTCAGCTGCAAAACCAATACAAATTGGTTTTTTGTTGAGCTGGCATACACTGGCTAAAATATCTTTATTTTCGATAAGTTCTATAGTCACTGAGCTGTTATTCTTCTTAATCTTGTTGCCGCTAATATGTTTTGGTCTAAAGTCTGCAACTGCAGCACAGCTTATAAATAAATCTTGAGATTCAATTCTTTGCATTACAGCTTTGTACATTTCCTCAGCACTGACAATACGAATGACTTCAGCCCTTTTTTCAATATCTATAGATATTGAGCCAATAATTAAAGTTGTCTTTGCACCCGCCTGAATGCATTCATGAGCAAGCGCCATCCCCATTTTTCCGCTACTATGATTTGAGATGTATCTGACAGGATCAATTGCCTCAATTGTGCCGCCTAAAGTGATTAATACTTTTTTTCCGCTGAGTGAGCTTGAGGTAAAAAGATCTGCCGCTTGTTTTGCTATGTCAAATGGTTCAGCTAGTCTTCCCTCACCAATATCCCCACAAGCCTGCTCTCCAAAGCCTGGTTCAATAATATCAATGTCTCGCTTTAGTAGAATTTCTAAATTATCTTTCATAGCTTTTGAGGCAAACATTTGCTGATTCATGGACGGCGCTAACATGACTTTGGCGTCAGTTGCCAAGATAACAGTTGACAATAAATCATCTGCCCTACCATGACAGAGTTTTGCGATTGTATTAGCTGAGGCTGGAGCTATAATCACAATATCTGACCACTTTGCTAGCTCGATGTGGCCCATAGCAAGCTCAGCTTCTTTATCCCATAGGTTGCTATAAACTTTATTCTTTGATATTGTTTGAAGTGATCTCTCACTTACAAATTCTCTGCCACCATCAGTTACAATGACTCTGACCTCAGCACCTAAATCTTGAAGTCTTCGAACAATGTCAGGTGATTTATATGCAGCAATTGAGCCACTTACACCTAACAGAACGCGTTTGTTGGTCAAGGTATTCATAGAGGCACTGCTCTTATTTTGATGTCATCTGCAACTTGAGTCAGTTCAATGATCTTAAGGGAAATTTTCTCTGACATTTCCTTTAATGGAATTTGCATCATGGGCTGGGCATCACTTCCAAGAATTATAGGAGCCGTGTAAATAACAAATTCATCTATGAGACCTGCATCCATCATTGCACCATTTAAGCCGCTTCCAGCTTCTAAAAGAATATTATTAATACCAAGTGATCCAATTGTCACAAGTGCAGATTCGAGATTAAGCTTACCATTTTCTAATATTTTTGTATTACTTTCATTGAGTATGAGAGTCTCTGAATCTTTCGAAAATATGTTGAGAGACTTATCTGTAATTTGATTATTGCTGTCAATTACAACTCGAAGAGGATTTGAATTTAATTTCGGATTTCTGACTGTCAGCATTGGGTTATCATTTAAGATTGTTCCTGAGCCAGTAAGTATAGCTTGATTTTGGCTTCTCAGTTTTTGTACATCATTCCTGGACGCGTCAGAGGTAATCCATTTACTTTGACCATTTTTCATAGCTATTCT
>Ga0257115_1001650_pt1 | contig 14560 bp, 12 predicted proteins | sample SI112_100mmetaG_FD_194465 | JGI IMG/M metagenome (GOLD analysis project Ga0257115, IMG submission 194465) | Marine microbial communities from Saanich Inlet, British Columbia, Canada - SI112_100m | ecosystem: Environmental > Aquatic > Marine > Inlet | place: Canada: British Columbia | collected...
TTGGTAGCGGGAAGTGGGATCGAACCACTGACCTCAGGCTTATGAGTCCTGCGCTCTAACCAACTGAGCTACCCCGCCATAAATCACAAAAAAAGATTTATAATATAATTCCTCATCGATTCAATAAACATTTTAATTTAATTAGATATAAAGATTATGTATGTTTATTTGATCAGCTAAACTAACATAAAAGCTGACATCGCTAGAGTGCCTACTATCATTATAGATATAAAAGTTATTTTCTTATTAAAATCCTTTTTTTTATCCATTTTTACTCTGTTAAGTAAAATATTGATATTAGTAGTTTTTTTTCTTTCAGTGTTGTGAATTTTATCAATATCAAGATCATTATTTATTATAATTTTATCTCGATAATTTTTTTCCATATGTAATTAAAGCAGTTATTTGATTAAAAGACAATCTATTTAAAAAATTTTAGATATTTTTGAAATTACTTTGTTTTAATGGCTTTGTAAGTAAATCAGCTTGATATTTTGTTTTTTCAATTTCTACAAATATTTCTTTTTTAGCAATATCTTCATTTGATAAATCCGATTTAATGTAACCAAATGATAGGTTTTTGTTATAATTAAATGAATAATTTCCTGATGTAGTTTTGCCTATAATATCATTATCCAAATATATTGGCTCTTCATGAAGTAACAATGGGCTTCCAGCTTTATTTTCTTTTAAAACAAGCATAACAAATCTTCTGTCAAATTTTTGATCTTTTATTTCTAATAATTTATCTCTTCCTATGAAATCAAATTTTTTTTTAAAACTAATAGTAAAATTTAACCCAGCTTGATATTGGTTTTCTTCTGGAGAAATATCATGTCCCCAGTGTAAAAAACCACTTTCCATACGCATAGTGTCCATTGTATGAGCTCCACAATGTGAAATACCAAACTCTTTTCCACTTTTAACAAGTAAGTTATATATCTCTTTAGCATTTTCATTTTTTATATAAAGTTCATATCCAAGCTCTCCAACATAAGATAATCTTTGTGCCCAAACTTTGATTGAACCTAATTTTATATTTTTACCAGTTCCAAATTTTAGATTTTCATTTGATAAATTTTCATTTGAAATTTTAGATAAAAGATCTCTACTTTTTGGTCCAAATATTCCTAAACAGATCAATTCATCAGTGATATCTTTAAATTCTACATCTTTAGATAAATGCTTTAATATATGGGATTTATCATGTGTCCTCACAGCTGCAGAGCTAATTAATCTAAAATTATTTTTATCTATACATACAACAGTTAAATCAGTTTCAATGCCACCACCTTCATTTATCATTTGAGTATAAGTGCATTTTCCAATTTCATTTTTAATATTTGCTGTACACAATCTTTGAAGATTATCATAAGCTTTTTCACCTTTGATTTCATATTTTGAAAAAGGAGAAAGTTCAAACAAACCAACATTTTCAACCGTATTTTTAGACTCATATTCTACTGATGGGTACCAGTTTTGGTAATTGAAACTATAATCATATTTTGGTTTAGCACCATTTAAAGAATACCACATTGGTCTTTCATACTCTCCTGATTGACCAAAACAAGCACCTGCCTTTTTTAATTCTTCATGGTAAGGAAGTAGTCTTTGATCTCTTGATGTTTCGTGTTGTTTGTAAGGCCAATGCATACCGTATAAATCACCTAAAGTTTCAGTAACTCTACTCATAATAAATTTTTTAGAAGAATGAAATTTTTGAAATCTTTTTATATCGAGTGAATATAAATCTTCATTCATGTGTCCGTTAATCATCCATTCAGCGGTTACTCTACCCGCACCTCCTGAGCTGGCTATGCCAATGCTATTAAATCCACAGCATGTAAATAAATTTTTTACCTCAGCTGTTTCTCCCAAAAGATATTGTGTATCTGGAGTAAAAGATTCTGGACCTGAAAAAAACTTTCTTATACCAGCTGTTTCCAACGAAGGTAATCTGTGAAAAGATTTTTCCAAATAAGGCTCAAAATGATCAAAGTCATCTGGAAATTCACCAAATGAAAAATCTTCTGGAACAATGCCTTCTTCTTTAAATGCATTTTTTGCACCAGGTTCAAAAATACCAACAAGCATTTTTCCAGCATCTTCCTTTAAATAAAGACAATCATTATAATCTCTTAATACAGGAAGGTTTTTTGGAAGGTCTTTCATGGGCTCTGTAATTATGTAAAAATGTTCATTTGGATACAAAGGCACACTTACTCCAATATCTTCACCAATTTGTCTTGACCACATACCTGTTGCCAAAACTACATAGTCACAATCAATTTTACCCTTTGAAGTTTGAACTCCTGTTATCTTGTTATCTTTAATCAATATTTTGGTTACTGGAGTTTTTTCAAAAATTTTAGCTCCTTCAATTTTAGCTGCTTTAGCCAAAACATTAGTAACGCCAACTGGATCAGCTTGACCATCTTCTGGCATATATACACCACCTAAAATATCTTGATCATTAATTACAGGATATAAATCTTTTATTTTTTTTTTATCTAGAACTTCAACATTAACGTCAAAAAGTTGAGCGGATGTTGCTTGTCTTAATAGTTCTTGAAGTCTTTCTTTAGAGCTTGCAATAGTAATTGCTCCATTTTGTTTTAGTCCTGTTGAAAGTTCTGTTTTTTCTTCAAGTTCTTTATAAAGATTTAGAGAATATTTTCTAAGTTTTGTAATTGTTGCAGTTGCACCCAATTGACCAACAAGACCTGCCGCATGCCAAGTAGTCCCTGAAGTTAACTGATCTCTCTCAAGTAAAATTGTATCTTTCCATCCAAATTTTGCTAAATGATAAGCAACAGAACACCCTGCAACCCCACCTCCAATAACCACAACTTTAGAACTTTTTGGAAGGGGATTGCTCATCTTAATAATTAATAAATTTTAAAGTTTGCTGACTTAGCATCTTTATAAAAGGCTTTTACAGTTTCAATTGTTAATTGATCAAAAGATTTTCCAAACTTTTCAATTTTCTCAATTGTTGAAGGTGGAATGGTAATAATATCACAACCAAGTTGTTTTGCTTGAGTATAATTATAAGGCTCCCTAACACTCGCCCATAAAATTTCAATATTCTTAAACCTTTTAGCTAGTTTAATACTTTCTTTAAACTCTGGAACTGGATCTTTGCCAGTATCCCCTGCTCTTCCAGCAAAAATTGAAATAATAACTTTAGTTTTTTTATTTAATAATTTTAAAACTCTTTTAGTTTGTTTTGAACTATAGATAGCAGTTATATTTAATTTAATACTCAAACTATTTAATTCTTTAATAATTTTACCCATAAAAACTCCTTTAGAATTTGTAACAGGAATTTTTACATAAACATTTTTGCCCCAAGTATTAATTTTTAAAGCTTGTTCTTTCATATTTTGATAATCATCGGCAAAAACTTCAAGTGACACTGGCTTATCGGGGCAAATTTTCAAAATTTTTTTTGAATATGATTTATAATCTTTTGCACCAGCTTTTTTCATCAAGCTTGGATTGGTAGTAAATCCTTTAACAATTTTTTTTTTATTAAATTTTTTTATTAAAATTAAATCTGCTATATCACAATAAATTTTAGTCATATTATTATATTAGTTTGTTTGAAAATTATTAAAAACTAATTAATTGTTACTATACTTTTTTTTTGATAATGTCTTCAATACAATATAATACAATACAATTATTAATTAATATGGGAAATATTCTTATCACAGGTGGTGCTGGTTATATTGGTAGCCATATTACCGAACAATTAATCAAAAATAAAGAAACAATAATTATTTTAGATAATTTAATCACTGGATATAAGAAATTAATAAATAAAAAAGCTAAATTTTTTAAAGCAGACATCAAGAATAAATCTAAAATTATAAAAATTATTAAAGATAATGATATAACATCGATTATACATCTTGCGGCATATCTTAATGTTAGTGAGGCAGAAAAAAATAAAAAAAAATATTATCAAAATAATATTATTGGAACTAAAAATCTTTTAGAAGCTTGTAAAAATTCTAATGTTAAAAATATAATCTTTTCATCATCTTGTAGTGTATATGGAAATGTTAAAGGATCTGTTAATGAAAATAAAAAGCTAAATCCACAAAGTTATTATGCCTATACCAAATACAAAGGTGAAGAATTAATAAAAAGATTATCCTCAAAATATAAATTTAAATATGGAATTTTAAGATATTTTAATGTTGCAGGTGCAAGTCCATCAGGCAAAATTGGAGAGATAGAAAAATCTCATGGTCATTTAATTAAAAATTTAGCAATTCAATCTTTAAGAAAGAAACCTAGAATAAAAATTTTTGGTAATGATTATAAAACTAAAGATGGCACCTGTATTAGAGATTATATCCATGTTTCTGATTTATCAAACATTCATGTTAAAGGATTAAATTATTTACAAAAAAATCAAAAATCATTTATTTTAAATTGTGGTTATGGAAAAGGATATTCTGTCGAGCAAATTGTAAATATTTTTAAGAAAATTAAAAATGGAGTAAAAGTACAATATCAAAAAAGAAGACCAGGTGATATTGATCAAGTTTATGCAAATACTAAAAAATTTAAAAAGATTTTAAAATGGAGACCAAAATATAATAATTTAAAATTAATCATAAAAAGTGCAATAAAATGGGAAAAAAAATTAAAGAACTAACTATTAACAAGTTTTTTAAATAATTATTTATTTTATTTAGATTTTATAAAAATATTCTCAATTTCTTTTTCTAAATCTATTCTATCTGAGCTATTAGATGTATTTCTATTTGAATTAACATCTTTTTGATCAAAAACATTGGAGATTATTTTAGTTTTAGAAAGTGAGTCAGTAAGATCCTCAATTTTTTGAGAAATCTGACTTTTTTCATTTTCTATCTCATTTAACTGTTCTTTAATAAGTTTATATTTTTTTTGAGAATTAGATAGTTCATGACTTAATCTTAAATTTTCATCTTGATGAAAGTGAAGTTTTTGTTTTAAGTTTAGTAATTCATTTTCTTGAATTGTTGAATTTTTAGAAGATTTTATATTATCTATTTCATTTTGTAATTCTTTATTGTTTTCCATCAGTTTAAGTTCATTTTCTTTAATTGATAATAATTCTTTCTGTAAGTTTTCATTCATAGTCTTAAGTAATTTTTCGTTATCTCCATTTAATGATTGGTTATTTCGATTTTTTATTAGAGAATTTTCATTCTCAAGATCATTTTTTGCATTTAACAATAAGTTTTCATTACGAATAAAATTTGAAATTTTATTTTTTAATTCAATATTATTTTCACTTATTTGTTGTTTGGCTTGGTTAATAAATTCTACTTTATTTAATAAATTAACATTTTTTTTCTCTAGTTCTTTATTATTTTTTTCAATTTCAATTTTTTCATTGTAAGTTAAATCTATTTTATATTTAAAATCATTATTTTGTTTTTCTAAACTTAAATTATTTTTGATATTTTGTTGGTTTTCATCTTTCATATCACGTAATTCGATAGCTATAGCAGAATTTTCTTCTTGAGTATCATTTTGAGCTATTTTTAGTTCGTCTAGTTCTTTTTGATATCTATCATTTATTTCAATTAATAATTTTTTATTTTTTAACAAAAGAGAAGCTTCATTTTGAAGATTAACATTATTACTAATTAGCATCTCTTTATTTTCAGACATTAGTTTTAGTTCATTTTTTAATTTTTCATTTTCATTAAAAAGGCTATTTTTTGTATTTGTTAAAACTAATAAATTATTTTCGTTTATTTTATCACTGTCTTCTAATTTAGTTTGATAACTTATAAGATCATCAATTTTAGTCTGTAATTTTGATTTTGAACTCTCAATTGCAATGTTAATTTCTTTAATAGAGGTTAATGATTTTTTCATCTCTATAAGATCAGCTTCTAAATTTTTATTAATATTTTTAAGTTCAGTCTCTTTTTCTATAGAACTATCTAATTTACTTTGAATTTGTGTAATTTTTAAATTTAAGATTTTTTCATTATTAACTAAATCAGATATCTTATTTTTAAGTTCTTTGTTTATTCTTAAGCTTTGATAATCTTGTTTTCTTAATTCAGATAAATTAAATCTTAATTCCTTAATTTCTTTTTGTTGATCGATAATAATTTTTATCGTGCTCTTTTTAACTTTTTTATTAAACATCGTATACAATTCATTTACTATTTCTTGGCGATCAATATTATTTTCACCATTAGTGATCACTTTAGAACTTTGTTTTTCCTCAATTTTTAAGTTTTTATTATTTGTCAGCTCGGAAGTGTTTTCAAGTTCTTTTTCTAAGATTAGAGGTTCCTCGAAAGACTTTGGATGATCAATTATTTTTTTTTCTTTGTAATCTAAGTTTAAATTTTTACTTATTTTATCATTTGATGTGTCTAATAATTTTTCTGATGCATCGACAATTTCTTTAATAGAAAAAATTTTAATCATATTACAACTTCAGGTTTATTTATTTAATAAGGAATGTCTAGAGAAAAATAATGCCCTATTGACTCATCTTTTAAGGTTTAATTTAAAAATAATAATGGAACATCAATTTATTCCAATTTTTAATCTTATTACGATTTGGTAAATCTATTTAAATTTGAACCCTCTTGGTTCATCTTACTTTCAATCCATTTGTAAGTTTCAGTCAATCCATCTTTTAAGCTCATTTGGTAACTCCAGTTTAGAACTCTTTTTATTAAATCATTGTTACTAGATCTACCTCTTACACCTTTGGGTTTGTCTAATTGATAATTTTTATTCAATTTATTTACTTGGGAAATATTTTCTATAATTTCTATCATTTGATTAATGGAAACTTGTTCGTCACTTCCAATATTAATTGGATCTGAATGATTTGACTCAAATAATCTTAAAGTTCCTTCAACACATTCATCTACGTAAAGAAATGTTCTCGTTTGCTCACCATCTCCCCAAACATCAATTTCATTTTTATTTTCTTTTTTAGCTTGAATAACTTTTCTACATAAAGCAGCCGGGGCTTTTTCTCTTCCTCCATCATAAGTGCCGTAAGGTCCATAGATATTATGATATCTTGCAACTCTAACCTCTAAACCATAATCTTCCATAAAATGTCTGCACATTCTCTCACTAAACAATTTTTCCCAACCATAACCATCTTCAGGATTTGCTGGATAGGCATCATCTTCTTTTAAACCTTCAATAAATACATCTTGTTGTTTTGTTGTATTGTAAGCACATGCACTTGATGAAAAAAAATATCTTTGTACTTTATTTTCCTTACAAGCAATTAAGAGGTTAGTGTTAATTAAAACTGATTGCATACATTCAGCTTTATTATTTTCAATAAAGCCCATCCCACCCATGTTGCAGGCCATATTAAAAACATAGTCAATATTTTTTACAACTTTTCGACAGTTGGATATGTCTTTCATATCCATAGCATAATAATTTTTAGCCTCAGAAAAATCCTGAAACCAGAATTCTTGAGGCTTTATATCTGTTGCTACTATTGAATTACCATCTTTTATTAATCGATCAACTAAATGGCCTCCGATAAAACCTCCTGCACCAACAACTAATATTCTTTTATTTTTAATCATTTTAATTTTATTAATTTAATTAAAATACTACTACCACTTCTCATTGTAAATTTAAATCATATAAACAAAATTATTTGATCTTTATTAAATTTTTTTAGTTATAAGATAAATAATTTAATCAAGCTCAAATTCTTTAGAGTAGTCTTTTTTAAATTTTGGATTTTGCTTATTTTTATCCAAAATACAATTACCAATCACCAAATAATCCAATTCTGTACCCATAAAACAATTAAATGCATCTATAGGAGTATTTACTATGGGTTCTCCCCTCACATTAAAAGAAGTGTTTACTATAACAGGACAGTTAGTTTTTTCCTTAAATTTAGAAATCAAATCATAATAACGTTTGTTTGTATCTTTACTTACTGATTGAATTCTAGCTGAATAATCAACATGTGTTACAGCTGGAATTTCAGATCTTTTAATATTGAGTTTCTCTATACCAAAAAGATTTTTTTGTTCTTCATTCATATCTATTTTTTTTTCTAGATTAATATTTGCAACTAATAACATGTAAGGACTGTCGACATTTATATCAAACCAATCAGATATATCTTCTCTTAGTATTGACGGCGCAAACGGTCTAAAGCTTTCTCTGTACTTAACTTTTAAATTTAAATTTTTTTGCATTTTATCAGACCTTGGATCGCCTAAAATCGACCTACCACCTAAAGCCCTTGGACCAAATTCCATCTTGCCTTGAAACCACCCAATAGCTTTTTCATTAGATAAATAACTAGATGTCCTATCAATTAAATTTTCGTATTCAACTACTTCAAAATTAGCTCCTGAAGCTTTTAATTCATCTTCAATTTGATCTTGTGTAAATTCAGGTCCTAAATAAGATCCCTTCATATTATCACTTGAATTAACTTTTCTCTCATTATTCTGATCTAAGTACCATAAAGCTAAAGCAGCACCCAAGGATCCTCCTGCATCTCCAGCAGCTGGCTGTATCCAAATATTATCAAAAATTTTTTCTTTAAGAATTTTACCATTAGCAACACAGTTTAATGCAACACCTCCCGCTAAGCATAAATTTTTAATGCCATATTCTTTACGAATAGATTTAGATAATTTAATCATAACATCTTCTGTAACTTTTTGAATTGATGCAGCTATATCCATATGAAATTGAGTTAATTTCTCATTAATTGGGTTTCTAGATTTTTGACCAAATAAATTATTAAATTTATCATTAGTCATAGTTAAGCCTGTAGCATAATTAAAGTATTTTTGGTTTAATCTAAAAGTACCATCATCTTTAATATCTATAAGTTTTTTAATTTTATTTTCATAAATAGGTTTTCCGTAGGGCGCTAATCCCATCAATTTATATTCACCACTATTAACCTTAAATCCAGTATAATAAGTAAATGCAGAGTAAAGTAATCCAAGCGAATGTGGGAAATGAATTTCTTTTTTAATCTCTAATTTATTTCCATTTCCAACAGCTACTGTAGTTGTGGCCCACTCACCCACTCCGTCAGCTGTTAAAACTACAGCTTCATCAAATGGTGAAGGGAAAAATGCACTTGCTGCATGACTTAAGTGATGGTCTGAAAAAAATATGTTTTGATCAGATTTGTAATTAGTATCTTGTTCTTTTAGATAATTAAATAATAAGTTTTTTTGAAAAAGTTTTTCCTTAATCCACAAAGGCATAGCTTTGCTAAAAGAGACAAATCCTTTTGGTGCAAATGCAACATATGTTTCTAAAAGTCTCTCAAATTTTAAAAAAGGTTTTTCAAAAAAAACAATTTGATCAACCTCATTTAATTTTAAATTTGTATAATTTAAAACAAACTCAATTGCATTACTCGGGAAGTTTGGATCGTGTTTTTTTCTTGTAAACCTTTCCTCCTGGGCTGCAGCTTTAATTTCGCCATCAATCAAAATACAAGCAGCACTATCATGATAAAATGCAGATATGCCTAAAATTGATTTCACTAAAAAATTGTATAAATAAATGGAGCTACAGCAGAGCCTTGACTTAAAATAATTAAGCCACCAAATATAACTAAGACAATTATAATTGGTAAAAGCCAATATTTTTTTCTAACACTTAAAAACTCTAAAAATTCTTTAATAAAACTCATACTAAAATTGATTTTTCATTTTACTCTTTGGTCCATTTTTTTCAATCCAATAAGTGGAATTTTTATTATATTTAAGACTTAATAAATCTTTTTTTAAAATCCTCATTATTAAACCTATAGGTGTCACCACCAAAAAAAATATTATTCCCATCACTAATGGCGAAACAAATTTTCCAAGTAACAATCCAAATTTAAACCATATCTTGTTCATTGGGCTTAATATTTTTGAATTTAACAAACCTAGAATTAAGAAAATTATTGATAATAAAAAAGACCAAATTCTAATTTCAGAATTATAAGATAATGGCCACAAAGCAATTAACAAAAAAACTACAAAAAAAACTAAACCAAAACTTTTATTTGAACTAACTTTAATTTTCATATTATTTTTATTAATATAATTATACTATTTACAACTTTAGTCTCTAAAAATTAATTATCTAATTCCTTTTTTATTAAAAAATAATAAGATATCAGTGAATATTAGAATATAGAATATTTACCAACCTGAATTAAAGTATGATTTAATTCTAAAAATTTAATTTATGAGTAATTATCTAATAATAGATTGGATTTCAACAGGTCATAGAATTGATTATCTAAATGAAATTGATCAATATTTAATTAAAAAAAATAAAAAAGCTATTTTATTTTTTCCAAAAACTAAAATTAAAAAATATAAAAAAATAGAAAAGAAATTTTTTAAATTTAATTACCATTTTACAAATTCTGTTTTTAATAAAGTTATAAAAAAATTTTTTATATTACAAAAAATTAGTCAATACGTTAAAAAAGATACAAAAATAATTTTTTTACATTTGGATAGTTCTTTTTTATCAATAATAATTTTTAAAATATTTAATTATTTTAAGAATTACAGAATTAGTGGAATTTTAATGAGACCTGAAATTCATTATTTAAAGTATTTTAATATAAAGGTAAATATAAAAAAAAGAATAATGTATGCTTTAAAACATTTCTTCATAAAAATATTACTTAAACTAAAAGTAAAAGTTTACTCATTAGATTATAAGTATTCAGAATATACAAATAATAGAGTCAAATATTTAGAAGATTTTGTACCTATAGAAAAAACTTCAAAAATACTTCCAGTATTTACACCTAAGAATTGGATAAATTCTAAAAATAGAATTTTACTTTTTGGATACTTGGACAGTAGAAAAGGAATTTTTGAATTGATGAAATGTTTGTATAAAATAAATCCAAAAAAAACCAATATTCTATTTGTTGGTAAAGTTGAACAATCTGTACTCAAATATTTAAAAATTACTAAAAGAAAATATAAAAACTTTAATTTTATTGATAAATATATTGAATTAAATGACTTATCGAGTCTTGTTTATAACGCAGATAAAATTTATGCAGCATATATAAATTTTTCAGGTGTTAGCAATGTTTTTAATTGGGCTAAAACTTTAAATAAAAAAATTATTGTTTCAAATTATGGTGTGATGGCTTTTGAAGCAAAAAAATACAAAAAATCAATTATTATTAATAAATTGAATGTAAATAATTTAGTAAAAGCTATTGAGGAAAAAAATATTCCCAGAAATTTAAAAAAATTTTTAATAATAAATAATAAGCCAAAAAATAATTTTTCAAAAAAATTGCTTGAAAATTAATTAACTTATATGAAAAAACTTTTTTTTATAATTATATCAATATTTATTTTTTTTGAGATATATATAAGAGAAGTCTCTCCTGTAATCCATGTGTCAGATAAACATATTGGGTGGAAACTTAAAAAAAATCTTGACTTAAAAATTGAACAAAAAGATTTATTGGGTGAAAAATACAATGTTCATTTTCTAACTAATGAAAATGGGGCCAGATTTTATGGTACGAAAAGCAATGCAGATTTAAAGATTCTTGTCATCGGAGATTCTTTCACAAATATGCCTTATGCAAGTAATGATAAAATGTGGTTCTCAGTGTTTGCTGATAAATTTAAAAAAAAAACTAACAGTAATATTTATATTGAAACTATAGGTGCTGGTGGATATGGAAATCTCCAACAATTTTTATTATTAGAAAAAATGTACAAAGATTTTGATCCTAACTTTGTTGTGATGCAAATTTGTAATAACGATTTTATGGATAATACTTATGAATGGGTAGTCAAAAACCGCAATAAAAATCAATTTTTAAGAAGCCCTTATCTTAAAAATGATTTAATTTTTTATGATAAATCTTTATTTAGTATATTTTATAAATCAATATTTTATGAAAATATTAGATTGGTAAGCAGAATTGACTTATTCATATCTATAACTTTGTACAAAATATATTATTTGGTAAATAAAAAAACTTCATACGATGTTGATATTGAAATTAAGAATAATTCAATCAAAATAACAGATAGGATTTTTAAAAAGATTAAAAATTTTTTTAATGATAAAGATGTGTTTGTAATAAATTGTAGCCAAGATAATCGATACCCATTTAATCAATGGTCAAAAATTGCTTTGAATAATGAAATGATACCATTGAAAATCTTTAATTCTTTTAAATATTCAGATAAAGTATTTTATAAAGACGGTGGTCATTTTAATGAGTTGGGAAATTATCAAATCGGTGAAATCGTTGGTGATAAAATAATAAAATTTTATGATTTAAACAAAAATTGATAATTAAATAATGTTTAAAATTAAAAATTATAATAAAAATATTTTCATATTAATCTTTTCATCTATATTTATAATTTTTTTTTTAATTGACTTGTTTACTGAGAATAATTTTCTTTTATCAAATTTATTACCACACGAATTTAAAGTAATTTTTGCAGATTTAACAACGATAATACCGAGTATTAATGAATTAAAGCAAATTTATCTACTTGGAACAGAAAAAATAAGTTCTAATGAAATTTCAGGAAGACCCATGAATTATCCTGATATATGGGTTTATATTTTTAACTTTATAAAAATATTTGGAAATCCAGTTTATTTATTTGGTACATTTCAAATTATAATATATTTAATTTTTTCTAAAATTATACTTTTTAAAAATAAATCATTTAATTATATTTATTTTTTAGTTTTATTTTCACCTGTTATGATTCTGATGCTAGAAAGGGGTAATAATGATTTGTCTATTTTTTTTATTTTATTTTTAAGTATCATCTCTAGAAATTATTTATCTGGTTTATTATTAGGTTTGGCTATTTCACTTAAAATATTTCCAATTGTTTTACTTCCTGCATTTGTAATCTTAAATAAAGTTAATAAAAAATTTATACTTGGTTTTTTAGTTACCGTACCTTTAATAATCTGGGCTTTATTTAATATTAAAACTTCAATAACTAATACAGATGTGGTTGCCTCATTTGGTGCTTCTTTTGGAATTTATAGCCTATCTATGTTTTTAATAAAGTTTTTACAAGATATGTTTCTTATAAATTTAAGTAAAGAATATTTATTTTATATAAATTTAATTTTTATTTTTTTATTTATAATATTATCAATTCTTTTTAATTATTTTTTTAAAAAAGATTTAATTCATATTTTGGATATTTTAAAAAAAAATAAAAAAGATTTTGTATTATTTGTATTATTTTCTACACAGGTTATTTTAGTCTTTTTTGCATTTTCAAATTACGCCTATAGAATAATATTTTTATTAATGCCATTATTAATTTTCATAAAAAATATTAACAATTTTATAAAATTTAATAATCTAAAAAAGATTAGTTTTACTTTATTGGCATCTGCGCCCTTTTTAACTCCTTGGATTATTTTATCCTTTAATGAAACTTCAAAAAATCACCATATTTGGATTCTTTATAGCGTTATCACTTTTATATCGTTTATTTTTTACTTTACTTTATTGTCTAAATTTTATTTTAAAAAGATTATTCATTTTTTTAATTACTATAAATTTTAAAGATTAAATATTTCAAAGACATTTGAATTAAATTGGAATATTAATACACTTAAATTATTTATTAATGAGAAAATATGTTAAAAACAGAACTTCAGTAGTAATTCCTACTTATAATGAGGAAAAAAATATATGTAATCTTATTAAAGAAATAGAAACTGTTTTTAATAATAAAGATTATGAAATTTTTATAGTAGATGATGGATCAACTGATAAAACTATAGAAAATATTTTTAACAATTATTCTAAAAACAAAAATATTAGGGTTATTCAAAGAGAACATGATCGTGGCTTAGTTCAAAGTATCAAATTTGCTCTTCAATCTATTACAGGTGAATATTTTGTTGTTATGGATGGTGATGGTCAACATTCAGCGAATGATATCGAAAAATTACTTTCAAATCTTTCAAACAATGATCTTGTAGTGGGTGTAAGAGATTTAAATAATTTAACTCAAGTTTCAAACATAAGATCATTTTTTAGTAAAATGTTCAATAAAATTATAAAACTTTTACTTTCTGTAAATATTTCTGATCCCTTAACTGGTTTTTTTTCTGGAAGAACAAGTTTGCTTAATCCAAAATTTTTTTTACTTTCGAACTCTGGTTTTAAAGTATTGTTGGATCTTATTTTTTGTAGCAGAAAAAATGAAATAAAAATATCTGAAAATCAAATTAATTTTAAAGAAAGATTCTCAGGTAGTTCAAAATTAACTTCTCAAGTAATGTTTTCGTTTGTTACACAGATGTTATCTTATTTATTTAATGGTTTAATTTCTTCAAAATTCATTGGTTTTTGCTTGATAGGAGGATTTGGCTTTTTTATTCATTTTTCAATTTTCTTGATTTTATTGAATATTTTCAATTTACATTTTTTATTGAGTCATTTAATTGCAACTTTATGTGGTGCAACATTTAATTTTATAGCTAATAATTATTTAAATTTTTTTAATAGTAGAATTGACTC
>Ga0257115_1001664_pt1 | contig 14493 bp, 15 predicted proteins | sample SI112_100mmetaG_FD_194465 | JGI IMG/M metagenome (GOLD analysis project Ga0257115, IMG submission 194465) | Marine microbial communities from Saanich Inlet, British Columbia, Canada - SI112_100m | ecosystem: Environmental > Aquatic > Marine > Inlet | place: Canada: British Columbia | collected...
AAAGGGTATAAATGCGCCCATAGCTCAGCTGGATAGAGCAACGGCCTTCTAAGCCGTAGGTCACACGTTCGAATCGTGTTGGGCGTACCATTAAAGTTTATGGCGGGAATAGCTCAGTTGGTAGAGTTAACACTATATACCTTTAGCTATTCAAGTCAATCAGACTTACTTCAAATTTCATATTCTGTACAAATTCTGTTCACTAATGGAGATTTGTAATGGCAAGTATACAAAAAATAATAAACAAGAAAGGCACTACATATCGTGCTTTAATACGTAAGAAGGGTCTAAACCCCATATCTAAAACATTTCCAACTAAAAAACTAGCAAAACAGTTCGCTTTGAATGTTGAGAGCGATAGAAAAACTCAACTAGCTTTTGGCGGATTGAGCAATACAATAACCTTTAAACAAGCATTAGAGGAATATTTATGTAGTAGGTATAAAGATTCACAATATCGTGACTATAGAATGGATTATTGGAAAAAATTAATCGGAAATAAATATCTTGTAGACATAACTAAAAACGACATAACAAATGGACTAAAGGCGCTACCTAAAAATTTAAGCAACTCAACTATAAACAAATACAAAGCTGCTACTTCTGTAGTGTTCTCCTATGCTTGCAGGGAGTATGATTTACCTGACAACCCAGTGCGTAATATTCTCTCTTTACCAGAGCCTAGAGGAATTGTTAGGTTCTTATCAGATGATGAAAGAACACGTCTATTTGAGGCGTGTAGAGCCTCTCAGTGGTCTAAATTGTACTTACTTACACTGTTAGCAATAACAACTGGAGGACGCAAAGGTGAGCTAATAGGCTTAGAGTGGTCAGATATAAACTTTGACAGAAAATTAGCATATATTAAAACTACTAAAAATGGCGAACCAAAAGTATTGCCATTAACAGATGAAGTAATTACAGAGCTAAGTAAATTTAAAGAACAGAAACCTATGCTATTGTTCAATTCAGAGATTGTTACAGATAAACCATTCTGCTTTACTAAAGCTTGGAAGAAAGCACTAACACAAGCGGAGATAACTAATTTCAGGTTTCACGACCTACGTCATACCTGTGCTTCATATCTTGCTCAAAGTGGAGCTTCGTTACTAGAAATAGCTGATGTGTTAGGCCATAAGCAGATACAAATGACAAAGCGATATGCTCATCTATGTATAGACCATAAGCAGAAACTAATTAATAAAGTAATGGGCGATATGTCAGTCTAATTATATGTTTCAATATAACGTGAATATAATAGAAGTTATGAAAGGCGTACAACTTAAAAGATACAAAGTAATAAAGAGCTTCTTATTTAAAGAAGGCTTTGATGGGTTTACTAAAAAAGACCTGTTTATTATGCAGTTTATAAAGAAGGGCTGGGGTCAGGATATTGCAGCATTATCCAATATGGCAGAGGCCTTAACTAATATTGCCGTTAGTGAGCTACAGCCTATTTCAGAAGTTCAAGAGCTACTAGAATTTGTAGTATATAGAGCTGTTCATAATAAGGTTAACCCATATAAACGAGACATTAACAAAGTTAAATCACTAGGTAAATACGGATACTATTTAGAACATCTAAACATAATTCTAGGGTGCTATCAAAGAATTGCTGGTGATGATTATTTAAAGTTAAACAAAAGAGTAAGCTATCATCTTTTAGAAATCTCTATGAGGCATAAAAACTTTCACGCCGATCTATTGCCCTACTCTAGGATGAAGTGGTCAGCAGACCAGGCGGCAATAATATACTCACTATGGTTATATGATAAAAATAATAACACCAGTCTGCATAATGAACTATCAGATAAGTGGCTGAGCTATATGAAGGATAAAGCTACTCACAAAGCTACTGGATTATTTATTACCGAGGTTCAGGGTGTTAAAAGATTCTCTAAGCAGCCCAGAGGTTGTGCCCTATCCTACCTCATACACTATATGTCTAGGTTTGCACCTGAAGTAGCTCAACAGCAGTGGGGGTTGTATAAAGAGCATATGCTTACTAAGCGATTAGGTATGACGGGATTCAGAGAGTTTTTGCCTAGCTACAAGGGTAAGTGGTCTCCAGATTCAGGACCGATAATTGCCGGAGTAGGAGTTGCCGCTAGTGGTCTAGGTATGAATGCTGCAACCAGTGTGGGTGATGACAAGGTCTTTAATAAAATTAACAAAGTATCTTCACCAATCATAGCAATTATGAATACTGTAAGATGGATACCAGGAATAAAGATAATAGCTATGGTTGCGACTGACACTCTTGCATCGGCAATAATGCTAAATTCTGAAACAAAAACAAAATGGTACTAGGAAAAGATAAAAAATGAATATTGTAATAATAACTTTTTTGGTTGTAACCATTATTGTGGCCTGGTATTTTTATACTAAATTTAACCAAAATAAGCTAAAGAAAATCACTGAAACTATTGGAGATAAGAGCAGTATATTTAAATTATCTGAAAATTTAGACGTAAATCAATACAAGCTACCTAGAATCACAAAAAATAGAATTAATAATTTTATTGACTGGGTAAGAGAGGTAGATAGAGATAAAAGCAGAGAATCAATTTCTAACTTAATAACAAATAAATTGGAAATTAAAGCACCTGAAATTGGCGTAACTTTGATTAAAACACAGAAGACTGCTGGAATCATAGATAGTAAAGATTTTGACTTTAAACTAGACGTTTTTCAAATTGAAAAAGAAGAGTGTTACAGCGATATATTAAACATAGAAAATGATTATTTGCTAACCTTGCTGGATAAGCCTGAATATCTACCTGTATTTAATGATGAGTATGATTTTCAACTCTTCTGGGATGACACTGAAAGCACAGAAGAATACGATATTGAGCGTATTGATTGTGAAGGTAATTTTATTGATAAGGCATATTATTATATGACTATTGATAACTCTGAATATGTCTCAAAATCATCAGATGCGGATGATGAATTTGAATTCGGAGTTGAGGCATTTACCACGGCAGGAGAAGTTGGGCCTGATAGTGAATGCGTTAGATTAGAGATAAAGGAAGCTTCGTACATTCCAGATATTGAAATTAATGGCAAGCAGTTTATTTTTAATGATAATGAAAAAGAATATTTAATACTATTATTAATGGCTTCATATAAACCAGATGTACTTAAAAAAATAAAACTGGAGTTGGAAAAATGAATATAAATAAACTATTAATTGCATTTGTAGTCTTCACATTAAGCTCTATTATTAATGCTGACAGTAAACCTGCTTTAGATGCTTGGTATAAAGGTGATTACGTTAAATCTTTTGAAGAGTGGAAATCATTAGCTGAACAAGGGGATGCTGAGGGGCAATATAGCACAGGATTATTATATGGGCTTGGCAGAGGTACAGACTTAGATATGAAACAAGCCGTTCAGTGGCTTGAGAAGTCAGCTGAACAAGGCTATAAAGATGCTCAAAATAAGCTGGGGCTTATTTATTCTAATAGTAATCCAGAAGAATCAGCTAAATGGTACAGAAAGTCAGCAGAGCAAGGTGATGCAGAATCACAATATAAGCTGGCTTATATGTATTACAAAGGTGAAGGTGTGTTAAAAGACTATACAAAAGTCGCTTACTGGTATCAAAAATCAGCAGAGCAAGGTTATGGCCCAGCTCAGAATATTCTTGGTATGCTGTATCTTAAAGGTGAGATTGTAAATAAAGATAATAGCAAGGGAAAATATTGGATTAACAAGGCTTATGAAAATAGCAACTCCAAAACCAGTAGAGAAGCTAAGCTTATTTGGGATAGTCTTAAGCTTTGGAAACATTAAATACATACAGCTATGGAACCATCAAAAGAAGAACTAAAATTTTTAAAACAAATAGCTAACTTTGAGTTTTCAAATGATAGGCTTTCTAGATTGAATGGTGTTGCTAAAGCTAGATTAAAAGAAGAAATTGAAATTTCAAATTTAGACGATTACAAGGAAGAATATAGAGAGAAACTTGATAATGAAGACTTTATGAGAAACATTCCTTTAGACTGTCAAGATAGAAATAGTTATATAGAGGGAGAAATAGAGAAAGGTAAGCAAAATAACAACTTACTTATATTGTTCTGGTTTATTATTTTCCCCATTCTTATTGTCTTAGCAACTTTCGATTAAAAGCTTCAGCAAATAAAATAGAAACTGTGGATACTAATTTCTTTCCAAAATCACTTTTACAGGATACTAAAAAATCATTAGGAAGTGAGTTTAGCGATCTTACTGACAAGTTCCAAGCTGGCTATACTTGTATCTTTTGGAACCACTCAGGTGTTATTAAACATAATCAACACAATCAAGATGTTGAAAGCTTTAAGATGCCTAGAAAAGAAGTTGAAAGTTACTTCACAGACCAAAGAGATTTTAGGGCTGTTAACGATAACGGCTACTATTTAGGATTTAAGAAAACAAGGCACGGGGTTAGCAATAAAGCCTCACTGTCCCGTAAAGAAACAGAAGGTTTTACTTACCACCCTCCTACTAATTGGATTATAAAAACAGTTGAAGCTTATAGCGGCGGGACAGCAGGAAAAGGTTGTACTAGTGGTTACAAGTTAACACCTAATATTATTAATATTCTTGATATTTGGAACAATAAAGCAGAAGAAGATATAAAGGAACACTCAGGTTGGATTAACACCAAAGGTGAATCTATTATTGATGTTACTAATAAGTTAAAAGGAGGAATAGTAAGAAATAAAAGTAATGTTAGTAAAAGTATTAATGTTGATGTAATGGTTAAAGTAGATATAGAAGCACTAACTAAACATAAAGAACAATTAACTATTATTCTTAATTACCTAGAAGGTAGTAATGTAGTAGAAGGTAGTAGAAGTAGAGAGGAAGAAGCTATTGCGGCCACTAAGGGCAAAGCAGGGGTAAAAGTAAAACATATTATAGATAATCCTCTTTCTTCCCTTATAAACAAAGGCTTTAACAGTGATGGCATCAAGCAAAGAATTACTGAAATCAACAGGCTATTGTTGACCTCCAGAGAGCTAGGCAATAACAATATACCTGTTATTTATGAGGAAGTATCAACAGGCAGATATACCGCTAAAGGAGCAGTTATACAGGGCTACCACAAGAGTGTCAGATATGCTGCACTTAAAGGTTGTTATGAATATGACTTAGAGGCTGCACATCAAAACATACTCCTTCAACTACTAGAAAGAAAAGGTGTCGACTTTCCTGAGCTTGAAACTATCAGAGAATATACTGAGAACAAACAAGAGATTAGGGTAAAGCTTTCAGAAGAATTAGATACTGATATTGATATTGTAAAAAGAATATTGCAATCATTAACCTATGGTGCACAATTAAGTACCAGCAATAAGTGCTCTCTTTATGAAACCTGTGATGATATATTACTACTTCACAGGGTTGTTAATAACACTTGGCTTAAAAATTATAAAAGTATGTTTAATAAAGCACACAAGCATATAGTTGGTTCAGTTGATAAGATAACTAATGCTGTAGGCATTACAAAAGAAACTAAAAGCAAATCAAAGGCTATAGCTCATATTCTTCAAGGCTATGAGAGACTAATATTAGATGCGTTAGTTGAAAATTCTAGCCGAAACGATATTGCTCTTTTGTTACACGATTGTGTTATTTTTTATAACAAACATTCTCCTGCTGAATTATCAGCTATTGTTAAGGAAAAAACAGGCTTTAATCTTGAATTTTCTGAAGAGAAATATTAGCTAAATAAGCAACGTAAGTTATTGAATTAACTAATATAATCTCTATTAAATTAAGTCCTTTATATGGTCAAATTTGGAGCTCTTAGAGGGTATTCTGATAAGGTAAATTGGTTGTATTTATCTAATTAAAATATATTTAATGATAGATGAATGTATAAATGATTGTAGTCTATTTTTAGTTCAAAATCACCTCTCAAGTGCAAGTGAGTTAACACCAGTTTAACGTACTATTATTTTGGCCCCTCCCCTCTCCTTTGTTTGGAAAAATTTTAGAATCATTTCTGCACACTCTCATACATTAGTTGACTATTTTTGCATATAATATACGCCGTACATAATACGAAGTTTAAACTAGAAGAAGTCATAAGGTGCTTGATATTAATAGGTTTTACACTATTATAAAATTCTGTATCTATATGCCCTTCTAAGCCGTAGGTCACACGTTCGAATCGTGTTGGGCGTACCATTAAAGTTTATGGCGGGAATAGCTCAGTTGGTAGAGCCCCGGATTGTGATTCCGGTTGTCGCGGGTTCAAACCCCGTTTCTCGCCCCACATTCTGTCTGCATTTGCAGACAACTTCATTCAAATAAAGCCACAGGAAAGTCTCTTTCCGTGCCCTTTTGCGGGCACTTTATTTGGAGAAGTCTATGGCTTACATTCAGAAAGTGACAAGAAAGAAAGATGTTGTGTACCGTGCATACATCAAGAAAGCTGGACTCAAAAGAGTATCAAAGACTTTCAAAACTAAAAGACTGGCTGTACAGTTTGTCAATAGTATTGAAAGCGATAGAAATAAACTCATCTCTTATAACGACACAAAACCACAAACCAAACTATCAGTAGTTATTGACAACTACCTGTCTAAAGAATACAAAGGTTCAAGACCAAAAGATGAAGAAAGAAAGCTAAATCTATGGGTTGAGCGTATTGGTGATAAACCAATAAGAGATATTGTTAAATCAGATATTAGTACCGCCCTCTCCTTCTTGTCTAGCCGGCTATCCAATGCCACTGTCAATAGATATAAAGCAGCCATATCGGTTGTGTTTTCGTATGCTTGCAGAGAATATGATTTACCCGATAATCCTGTACGCCATATACGCCCCCTACCTGAGAATAATTCCAGGACACGATACCTATCAAATGATGAGAAAGAACGCCTACTTACTGCAGTTATGCATTCCCGATGGGATAAGCTATACCTAATCACACTGCTAGCAATTACAACTGGAGCTCGTAAAGGTGAGCTTACGAGTCTTAGATGGTCTGATGTTGACTTTGATACACAAACAGCATATGTCAGTACAACTAAGAACGGCGAGCCAAAGGTTCTTCCTTTGACTGAACCAACGATAGCCGAACTTCAAAGATTTAACAAACAGGATGGTTCGCTTATATTTGATTCAGCGGTTAAGCCTGGTCGAGCCTATTGCTTCACAAAGCCCTGGAAAAGAGCACTGAAAGAAGCAGAAATAACAGACTTTACCTTTCATTCGTTAAGGCACACCTGTGCATCTTATTTAGCCCAATCTGGGGCATCCTTACTTGAGATAGCGGATGTATTAGGGCATCGTCAAATACAAATGACTAGGCGCTACTCTCATCTCTGTGTGCAAAGTAAACAGAAGTTGATAAATAGTGTACTCGGTGGCATAAGTGCTACATAATATGTTCCAAAGTCACACTAATAATTGTTACTATGTGTGTATCTAATGACTCAACAACAATAAAACAATGAGAACAAGCACAGCATTAATGATTCTTTTCGGAGGAGGACAAGTGGTAGTTGGAATATTTAAAGGCTATATAGATTGGTCGATGCTTGGTATAACCCTTGCATTCATTTATGCAATAGGGAGAATGACCAATGACTGAAGTATCAATAACTAATTTAAGGATAACCAATGAATAAATTAATCATAATAGTACTATCAATATTTAGTCTGCAATCGTATGCAGCCGTACTACCTAATGACTCAGTGGCAAAACAAGTGCAGGATTCACTTAACCGCTCAGCGTGGGTATTAGGCTGGAATGAGGGTGTGTGGATTGACTCGGTAGCAATGCCTTGTGGACTATCAGATAAACATAAAGAAACAATGCTGTCGAAGAGTCTTGATGGGTGGCTTAAGCTGGTAGCAGAAGAAGACACTAGAGCGTTGGGTATGATTGGAATGATGTATTTACACGGTGTAGGTGCTAAACAAGATGAGCAGTTTGGGCTGGGATTCATAAAAAGTGCTGCCAATAAAGGGAGGGCTAACTCTGCCTTCTTAGTTGCATTTGCTAATGTATGCGGTACTGGCAATCTTACTGTTGATTATGTTGAAGCCATTAAATGGTACAAACTAGCTGAAGAGTTAGATAAGGAAGATACATTTAACTTTGACCTTGGCAGCATATATCTTAAAGCTGCTGAACAGGCGACTACTAGAAAGGATTATAGACAGGCTGCTGACATACATAAAGAAGCATTAGCATTAGGCTATAAGCAGTCAGCACCATACCTAACTGCCCTTTATGCAGCTGGTTTAGGAGTTAATGAGGATATGGATAAAGCTCTTGAGTACGCTAAACAGGTTGATGTCAAGACACTATTTAATAATAATGATGACTACAAGGAGTTTGGCGACAAACTTAGCCCCGAGACCATTGTTGCACTTATTAAGATGAATACATCTGCTCGACACAGTGATGTTTATAAACGCTCAGGCGAGTATCACCAAGCTAGGCTAATGCTTAGTTCGGTAGTCACTAAGAATGACCCAATTGGGGCTTATGTTGCTCATAAGGCGGCTTATCAAACTAAAGACTTTGGTTACGCAGCACACGTGCTTAACATAGCTGCTGAGGCTGGTTTGCCTGCTGCACAATTCGAGGTTGCCGATACTTTAAATCGAATAGGTATTGAGCCTAAGCACGCGTCTGAGATGTTCAAGAAGGCGGCAGAGAATGGGTACGGTAAATCGTATTTAAGATATGGCACTGAACTGTACAACAGTGGCAATCACAAAGAAGCACTCAAGTGGTTAAGTAAAGCTACTGAATATGAGGCGGGTACGGCGAACAATAACGGCAAGCCATACATCGGGGTAGCTACTGACAACTATATTCAGTCCGTTGAGTTACTAGCTAAGCTTTATTTTGATGGTAAAGGTGTTGAGCAAGATAAAAATAAGGCAGCTGAACTGATTGATGAGCTAATAAAACAGGTTAATGGAAAGATTAATATTAAGAAGATACAGGTTTCACCCAATGCTGAATGGCGACCTAATAACTTCAATAGTAGAGACGAACAGATACAGTACTACAACAATCAGTTGAATAACTATATGAGCAAGTCTGCTGAATTGGTGAATCTTAAAAGAATGATGATGGATATTAAGCAATGAGACGTGCTTTATGCTTAATAACTGCCTTTCTAAGCTTGAGTGCGTATTCAGTTGAAGGGGTGATGAGCTGCACTATTAAGAAACAGACTGTTCACGACTTTAATAATGGAAAAGTGAGTGAGTTTTCGGGCTATAAAGATTCTATGAAGGTTGGAGATGTTTATAAGTTAAGGCATAGTCTGGATGACAATAAGTTGAATATTGTAATGGATGATGGCTCACTTGTATCTCCTACTGTCTATTATTACGCCAACCTTGATAATTCAAAGATTGATGGAATGTATGGATATGTAAACATACAGCCCAATGACTTGATGGCTGGACATAAAGGTTCTTTTGATAAAGATTCTTTTAGTTTAAGTGTGGGGACAAACTGGATACATAATTTCAAGAGATATCATAAGGATGATTGGATGGGTGTATCTACTTATCAAATTGTTCGAAAAGACTCTATTAATAAGCATACTATATTCTGGAATTGTAAACACGCTACAGACTCTAAATTTGATGAAATATATAATAGATTAAACAGTCTAAAATAGCTGATATTAAAGGGTTTGTGGTATAATTACTACTATGAAAATACCACCTAAAAAGACTAAGAAACCTGACTTAGATGTCTATCCAAAGACTCTCTTTTCAGAGGTAAGTGAAGAACTGGGAGAGGAGTTTAATAGGCTACCTAAACGTATTCAAACTGGATACACAAAAGTCTTCTGGTGTCATAATGGACTTATCAGGCATAACCAACACAATAGAGACCCTGAAAGCTTTGCTATGGGAAGAAGCGAGCTTGAAAGGAATTTCACTAGTCACAAAGATTTTAAGTCGGTAAACAGTAAAGGATATTACTTAAGACCTAAAAGCAATAGATATGGGGTTATTAACAATCAATATGTATTAGAACGAAAGAAGGTTGAAAATTCAGTTGAGTATAGACCAACAGAATGGATAACAAAGACGGTTGAAGCCTTTGAATCTTGGAAGGAAGGTGGAGTAGGCGGAAGTAAGAGTGGCTATCAGTTGTCACTTAAGATTCGCGACCTAGTGACAGCCTGGCACGCGAAGTCCTCTGAAGAGCTAAGTGATGACAGGGGGTTTGTTAATCATAAAGGTGAATCAATCTTAGAAATCGCCACTAAGTTGGGTGGTGGCATCAGTAGAGATAAAAGCAGTACACCTAGTGAGGTGAATGTTAGTGTGTCGGTACAGATAGACAAACACTCACTAGACCACCACAAGAAACAGGTTGAGATTATTCAAAGGGAGTTAGAAACCAAGAAGGTAAACACACTTACTTTTAACAGTAAGGAGTGGAATGAAGTGTCATCAAAGGTAGTAATAAACGAAGAAGGAGAAGAAGGAGAAGAAGGAGAAGGAGGAGAAAGGGAAAGGGAAAGGAAGGAGGATGAACACAAGGAGACTCTAGGGTGGGTAAATAGAGATACGTCACTACAATCCCTTCTATCAAAGGACTTTACACTCGAAGGAGCTAAGCAGAGACTAATTGAAATCAACACACTACTGGTCACTGCAAGAGAGAATAAAGATTCAACCATTCCTGTTATTTATACAGAAGTATCGACTGGAAGATATACAGCCAAAGGTGCAGTGCTGCAGGGTTATCATAAGAGTGTCAGATATGCTGCACTTAAAGGCTGTTATGAATATGACCTAGAGGCAGCACACCAAAACATACTAATACAATTGTTAGACAATAAAGATAGTAGCTTCCCAGAATTAGATGTTGTTAGAGAGTATGTAGCCAATAAGAAACAAGTTAGGAATAGACTGGCTAAAGAGTTAATTACATCAGTTGGTACTGTTAAAGAGATTATTCAAGAGTTGACATATGGTGCACAGCTAAGCCGTAGCCCTAAACAATCAATCTACAAAACCTGTAAGAGTGATAATGATAAGGAATTGCTAAATAGAGTAGTAACTAATGAATGGTTAATCAAACTAGCTGCCACATTCAAATTAGCCCATACACATCTTATTGGGAATGACAAAGAGTTAGTGAATGTAGTTGGCATTAAGTTTGATTACGAGAAGAAAAAAGGTAAACCAGCAGAGATGGCTCACATACTTCAGGGTTACGAAAGACTGGTACTGGATACAATCATTAAATACTCAAATAGAGATGATATCACCCTTCTAGTTCACGATTGTGTGGTCTTTTACAACAAACAATCAACTGACAAATTATCTCAAATAGTTGAACAGGAAACAGGACTATGTCTTGCTTTCTCAGAAGAGGAATATTAGTTAATTTATCCTATTTTACAGGGCATAATATAAGCCCATTTTGACTATAAATAGTGTTAGATTACAACTGATATTCCTACAATATATAGCACCCCTGTATGGGTAAATATGGAGCTTTCAGAGGGCATTCTAAATCACTAATTGGAGACACTAATAGCTACTAGTCATAGGGTTCTAATCTCAGGGCACAAATCCCTTATTTTTACTTAATAATCAACTACTTGTATAGAATATAAGGAGGTTGATTTAGCAAGTCTTGTATTATTTGATAAAAACGTATTTCAAGTATACAATATAGATTAATTCAATCCATATATTTAATTAATGTCAAAAACAATTAATAAGCCAGATTCCATAGAAGGTGTAATATGGATGCTATCCTTTATGCTAATTGCATATATAGCAGTTATACATCTCCCGTTGCTATCTTCTGCCCCTAATGAACTAGGATTCATAACTTTTTTACTTGAAGCGTCAGGAGTATTCATTCAAGGTTTTGTTATTTATAAAGTTTCACAAGGTATAAATTGGGCTAGATTAATCACTATTGCAGGCAACACTATAATTCTTATTTTTATTATAGGAATTGTAGTCTTTCAAGGGTTGAATGGATTATTTTCACCAGATTCATTTTTAAACTCAATTGGTTTTGATACTGAAATTATGTCTGAGCACCCAATTTTGACTGGTGGCTTTGTACTACTATTAATATCTACAACCTATGAACTTAGTTTTACCTCAGAGACATTAAACTGGTTTAAAAGTATTAAAAATAAAATAGATTTAAAAACCAGAACACAAAGGTTCTTGAAGGGGTTCTCGTTATATATTTTTATAACTTCTGGTTTAATGCTTGCTTTAGAGGTGAAGACCTTTGATTATATTAATAAGTACGGTTCTGATTCCTTAAGTGCCATTCAGATTCCAATATCACCTAGTATGGAAGATGCACTAGCAATCGGGATATCTATCCCCTTAGCAATTGTAACTTTAATATGGTTGTACTACCTTGTCGTATTTACACTTTTTCCTTTAATATTTAATAGGAATGGGAAGGTTTCTAGTGAAACATCTAATAGTAACGATTTGAATGATGATGATAATTATATAGTCGCCTACAATGAAGTGGAAACTATGAATATTGAGAGTGAATCTCTTTGGATTAAAGCTTACGCCCTGGCTGAAGGTGATGAAATAAAGCAAAAAGCTATTTATGTAAAGTTAAGAGCTAAAGAGCTAGATGAAGAGAATGAATAAGTCTTTATTACATCTAAAGAGTGATGATTAAGAAGTTATTCATAATTATATTTTTACTATTAACTGCCACTGCATCAATTGGAGAAGGTGCTTACGTAACTGTGCATCTACCAAAAGGAATTTCTTTAGATGTTCCGAGGAATTGGGTGTCTCTATCAAATAATGAGAAGATAGATTTAACGGCTTTTGCTGAAGCAGCAGCTGAGGGAATAATAGACTTAGAGGATGAGCTTGAAATACTTCACTTTGCTGCAAATTATCACAACAAAGAAGGCAAAACAGAGGCTTTGGTTAATCTTAGATACTACCCTGATAATAAACTGACTCAGAAAGATGTAAAAGAAGAGATGTATGATTTGATAATAGCAATGGCTGACACCCAGAATGAAAGCAATATGCGTAAATTACTTGATAATGTGGGACTAAAGGTTCTAGAGTGGAAAGGAATGAGAAAAGAGAGTATTGGGGGTCTGATTGCTATTGTGACAGAATACAGAAGGACTGGTAGCTTTGCAGACTCTGGAAGAGTTAGATTAATGATGTTTAATAATGGAAAAGACTCTTTTCATATGACAGTATCTTATGATGATAAGAAGTACAATAGCTTTATGTTAGAAGCCATTACAGATAAGATAGTCCGTTCACTATCTATTGGGAGTGATTTATGAGAAAAGCATTATTATTTATATCAATACTTTTAACTTATTCAATGGCACAATCAGAACTCTTTGGCCTATTTGGGACTACTATTGATACATCTGACCGTGGTATTACCATTAGTAACACTGACTTTGAGCCAGTAGATTTTATGATTTTCCCTGAAGATGAGGAAGAAACTAGATACTTTTCTGGCAAGTTATTAAATAGATACACTTCTAAAACCATTACCCAAGTAACAGTTCAAATTACAGTAAAAGGATGTGATGGCATTAGTTGCACAACTTACGATATAAAAGAAGTGGACTTGTTTGACTTTAAAGATAATAACTTACCTCCAAATCAGGCTCGTTATTTTAGCAAGAAGTTTGAACACAACATTCCTGCAGAAACGAATAGCTACTCGTTTAAAGTCATAAAAGTTAAGGGTTATTAGGTAGTTACTATGAGGTGTAACAATTTATTATTACTTTTGTGTATTTTAATCAGCACTCCTTATGTTAAGGCAGAAAGCTTCACTCTAGATGTGGGAAATACAACTATTAATATAACCAGTCCTGATGGTTTTTATAAAGTAAAGTCATCAAATCAAGTTGCATCTAAACTTGCCAAAATGGTAACAGCACCATCAAATAAGTTATTAGCAACATTACTAACCAAGGATGATATAGAGCTTTCTAGGTCTGGAGAGTTTCCATTAGCAAGCGAATATATGCTCATCCAAACCCCTATAAAGCTTTTAAAATATAATTTATCTGTATCTAAATTTAAGGAGTTAAAGGACTTAATAAAGCAGCAGCAGCATACCTTTATGAGCAGGCACAAAAAGAAGATGGATGCGATAGTAAAAGGCATATCATCTAAATTTAATAATGAATATGGCGAGGGGTACGATATGGAGTTGAGCGATTCTGTGTCATTAGGGATTTTCTTAGACAAGAGTGATGCAGTTGGATTGACGACAGTGACGACAAATAATCTCGTAGATTTAGGAACTTCGTACAAAGTTATTGGCTCGTCAACAACTATGCTAGTAAATAATAAATTACTCTTTATTTATGTTTATAAGACCGTTGACAATCTTAGTAGTGATAAACTTTGGGTTGAAGCAAAAACCAATGAATTTGTAGACTTGATTCTGGAAGATAATGAATAAGGGTGAATTATGAAATATAAAGCAGTTATGCTTACAGTATT
>Ga0257115_1001679_pt1 | contig 14438 bp, 12 predicted proteins | sample SI112_100mmetaG_FD_194465 | JGI IMG/M metagenome (GOLD analysis project Ga0257115, IMG submission 194465) | Marine microbial communities from Saanich Inlet, British Columbia, Canada - SI112_100m | ecosystem: Environmental > Aquatic > Marine > Inlet | place: Canada: British Columbia | collected...
CCCTGGGCGGCGACATTTCAGCCACCGTGGTGCGAGTGCTCACTAACGGTAACTTGATTATCCGTGGTGAAAAAATGATTAAGCTTAACGATGGTAATGAGTACATTCAAATTTCCGGTATGATTCGTTCCGAAGACGTACAACCAGATAATACAGTGCTTTCTAAACGCATCGCCAACGCAGAAATCAGCTACAGCGGCGACGGCGACTACGTAGACGCCACCAAGGCCGGTTGGGGCACCAAGTTATTTTACAAACTCTGGCCGTTTTAACATCAGCATGACGCAAAGGGGGCAGGCATAACGCAAACTCAGTTATTCTGAATCCTCTCCGTCATTCTGAACTTGATTCAGAATCCACAGATACCGGCATACGCCGGTATGACAAGAAGTAACCCCAGCGTGACGAAAACTCGGTCATTCTGAACTTGGTTCAGAATCCAAAAATATCTCATAAAAAACCTAAAGTTCCTCAATAGCTCGCCGATAGTTACTCCAAAGGCTATTCCAACCCGGCCTTAATCGAGCGATTTCCAGCTCGGAAATCGTACAGAAAAGGGTCGGTTTACTTACTTTAGGAGAATTATCATGAGCATGGTAATCGGAACAAACGTAGCATCTTTAACCGCACAGCGACATTTAGCAAACTCACGCGCCGACATGGAAACCTCCATGGAACGATTGGCTTCAGGCAAGCGTATTAACTCCGCCATGGATGACGCCGCTGGTTTGGCTATTACCCACAAATTGGAGTCCAAAATAACAGGTTTGAATCAAGGTATTCGAAATGCTAATGATGGTATTTCAATGTTGCAGACTGCCGAAGGCGCTTTAGAGCAAACGAGTGCTATTTTGAGTCGCATGAAGGAGCTTGCTAGTGCAGCCAGCAGCAGTACTTATTCATCTTCAGATCGAGATTCGCTGGACTTAGAATTCCAAGCCTTACTTACTGAAATATCTCGAATTTCAGACACTACCGATTTTAACGGAACGGCTTTGTTGCAAACAAAGGGTTCAGCTACCTTTGTCGTTGGTGACACAAGTTCAGATACAATTTCTGTTTCACTTCAGGCAATGGACTCTAAGGATTTAGGGATTACTGGCAGTGGTGTGATCACTGAAACGGGAGCAGCAGCCATTACCACGGAAAATGGAGCTGCCGCAAAGCAGGTAGGTACATTTACTATGGCCGCCGTAGTTGCCACTGGCGAATACCTCGAAATGGAAGTTAATGGTACTACCTTTAAGCAGGCATTTTCTACTGATGAGGCAACTACAATGACCTTGTTAGCAGATAAAATTAATCAAGGAACAGATGGTCTGACGGCTACTAGATCTGCAGCAAAGGTGATCACTCTTACTAGTACTGAAAACGGAAAAGCATGGACTTCTTCTGGACTTGCCGAATATACCGCGACTGTCCCGATCAATGAAACAGGAGCAGCAGCCATTACCACGGAAAATGGAGCTGCCGCAAAGCAGGTAGGTACATTTACTATGGCTGCCGCAGTTGCCACTGGCGAATACTTGGAGATGGAGGTTAATGGAACTACGTTCAAGCAGGCGTTTGATACCAGTGAAGAAGTTACTATGACCTTGCTAGCCGACCAAATTACCAATGGAACAAACGATTTGACGGCTACTAGATCTGCAGCAAAGGTGATCACTCTTACTAGTACGGTTAACGGAGCGGCATGGACCTCGGGTGGACTTCGTGAATACACTGAAGGAACTGGTGCTTCGAGCTTGCAGACTGCTGACTCTGCCGCTAAAGCTATGGGTAATATAGATAGTGCTATTGCTAAGGTAGATGCTTATAGAAGTGATTTAGGTGCAGTTTCCAACCGCTTGGATCACACTGTCTCAAACTTGATGAACCGGGTTGAAAATCAGAGTGCGGCTAAGTCTCGTATCGAAGACGCTGACTTTGCTGTCGAATCTGCTAGCTTGGCTAAATCTCAGGTGTTGCAACAGGCCGGAACTGCTATGTTAGCTCAAGCTAATGCTTCTGGCCAAGGTGTGTTGTCGCTGCTTAAATAAGCTTATAGTGAACTATAAATAGGAGGTTGTTATGGCGATTGAATCACTTGTAATAAGCCATCAAACAGCCCCCGTTGTGGTTGGCCATAACGTTGAAAGCGGTCGGTTTGGAGCTGATTCAAACCTTGTAGTAGGACGTAAGTCCAAGCCAGTTCCAGAGGCTCCAATGGTTGATATTGATCGTGAACCGATTATTTCATCCTCAGAGCTGGAAGCTAAGATAGCTGAGTTAAATGAAGCCTTGGCTTCACGTAACCACGCTATTGTTTTTAGTCGGGACTCTACAACGGGTAAAGATGTGATTAGAGTTACCAACAAAAGTACCGGTGAACTTATTCGTCAAATGCCTAGCGTTGAAGCTCTCAAAGTAATGCAAAATATAGACCACATGATGGGGCTGATATTTAATCAAAAAACTTAAGTTGAGTTACTATCAATGTTAAAACAGCGCACCTTCCTAGGGCGCTGTTTTTTTTTGCGATGAATCTCATGTTGATATTCTTTGTGGTTCTAATTAGTGGCACGTTTTTTGCTTATATAAGTTTGAATGTAAGTTTTTTCTAATCGATGGCAAGCTATTGCCACCTTATATTGAGGCAGTTATGGAAACCGATTACTTAAACGCTCTTGGTGTAGGTGCTGGTTTTGATACAAAAAAAATTGTCACCGCCCTTGTTAATGCCGATAAATCTAGCAGACAGGCTGATATTGATCGTCGTACTAAAGGTGTGGATGCAAATGTGTCTGGCATGGCTAAGCTAAAATCCTCCTTAATGACGCTTCAGACGGCGTTTAAGTTAGTCGATGACAAAAGTGATTTTAACTTTTCTAAAGTGAGTAACTCTGCGCCGGCCTCCTTGTCCGCTAACTTTGATGCGAGCGCCACCCTGCCAGGTACCTATAAAGTAGGTATAAGTCAGTTGGCGCAAAATGATGTATTTCAGTCCACTAGCTATACCAGTAAAACGGTAGATCAAAACAGTTCAACGGCTGCTAGTATCACCATTCAAGTTGGGTCAGGCGCCGTAGAAACTGTGTCATTATCTGCTGGCGCTGCAACTTTGGATGACTTAGTTATAGGCATCAATGCCTTGTCCGCTGATATCCACGCTCGAGTGGTGGAAACCAGCACTGGTAATTATCGGGTTATCGTAGAAGGGCCTCAAGGCGTCAGTAATGCTTTAACCATCACTGACAGTGTGTTCGGTTTAGAGACATCGAGTAATAAAATACAAACAGCGCAAGATGCAACAATTAGTGTCAATGGTTTGTCGATTTCGAGTGGTACTAACCAAGTTAATGGCTTGGTGCCTGGTCTTAATCTAAACCTTATGGCCACCACAAGCGCTGATGTTGTACTATCCGTTAGCCGTGATACTTCAATAGCCAAGGCGGCTATCATAGATTTGGTGGCGGCCTACAATACCTTTGAGGGTGTAATTAAAGGGCTCACTGCAAGTGGTTCGAAGACGGCAGATGAAGGAAGTTTAAAATCAGATGCGTCAGTTAAGGCTATTAGAGCCAAAATGCGCAGCTTTCTAACGTCGGATAGTTCAACACCGGGTACGACTAAAAAGAACATGATTGATATTGGTATATCATTACAGCGTGATGGCACCTTCAAGGTTGATCAGACCACTTTAGGCACTGCCTTAACTAGTTATTATAGTGATATCACGAAAATATTCAGCGCAGATACAGACAATCAAACTAGTTCTGGTACAGAAAATCGGGGTACTGCAGGCGATTTGGTTAACCAAATCGCAAGTTATTTGGCATACGGTGGTTTGGTAGAGTTGCGCGAGGCCAGTTACACCAAAACTAAAACGGGGCTTACAGCAGAGCAGAATGCATTGGATAAAAAGATGGTTGCTGCCGAAGCTAGGTACACTAAACAATTCAGTACCATGAGTAAAATCATGGACGAAATGAAATCCACTCAGAAGTACTTGGAGTCGCAGTTGGATAACCTCCCATTTACATCAAAAAATAATTAACACTGTGTAAATTAGTAATGCAGCTATTAATTTTGTTCCAAACCTGTCGATAGGATAAGTGACCTTGAACAATAACTTAAGGAAGCAACCTATGAATGCTCTTGCTGCATTAGCTCAATATGGGCAGGTAAAAAACGATGCCCAAACCATGTATGCCTCACCCCATCAATTAGTGTTGATGTTATTTGATGGTGCTGTCGAAGCCATGAGCATGACCATGGGTGCGATACAACATAAAAACATCGAGCTGCGCGGTAAACAAAGCACTCGTGCTATTAGTATCATCAACGGCCTAAGAGATTGTTTAGACATGGAAACCGGTGGTGAACTGGCAGATAATTTGTATTCTTTGTATCAGTACATGGCGCAGGAGTTGTTTAGAGCCGCGTTTAAAAATGATGTGGAGACTATTGAAAATGTTCAGGCCATGTTGAAAGATATTCGTGGGTCTTGGGAAAAGATTCCGCTGGATATGCATTACATGCAGAAGGCTAATTAGGCATCACGTCATTCCGGCGTAGGCCGGAATCTTAGTGGGGTTCCTGAGATCCTGACCTTCGTCAGGATGACGGTGGTTTGGTTAGATTAGAATGGCTGTGGGTAGGTCAGGATACAATCGGTTACAAACTATCTGGTGGTTTTGCTTGCGCTAAATTGAATATGTCGGTAATTTGACAGGCTTACCCCCTAGAGTCTGACCCATGTCCATTACCGATTCCCTGCTGTTGGGTAACTCAGCACCTATGCAGCAAGTGAAGCATTTGATCCAGCAGGTGGCTCGGTCTAATGCATCGGTATTGATCTTAGGCGAATCGGGTACCGGCAAAGAGTTAGTTGCCCAAGCCATCCATCAAGAGTCCCCCCGCAGCGACTTTGCTTATGTCCCCGTTAACTGTGGTGCCATTCCGGCTGAATTATTAGAAAGTGAATTGTTTGGCCACGAAAAGGGCGCCTTTTCTGGGGCGTCTAGTGCGCACAAAGGCCGTTTTGAGCTGGCGGATCATGGCACGTTATTACTCGACGAAATTGGCGAAATGCCGCTCAATATGCAAGTTAAACTGCTACGGGTGTTACAAGAGCATGTTATTGATCGGGTGGGCAGCGAAAAGCCCCGTGCGGTTGATGTGCGTATTGTAGCGGCCACCCACCAGAACTTGGCCGATAAAGTGGCCGAGCGAGACTTTCGCGAAGACTTGTATTACCGCCTCAATGTATTCCCCATTCAAATGCCCCCCTTGCGTGATCGTGGTACAGACATTTTGTTGTTATGGGATCATTTTGCCAAAGACCTGTGTTTTGGTGATGAACCGCCGGTGTCGTTATCGGCTGCTGCAGCCCACGAGGTAATGCAGCGCGAGTGGAAGGGCAATTGCCGTGAACTGCGTAATTTAGTAGAGCGTATGAGTATTTTGCACCCCAATACCGAAATTAGTTTGCAGCAAATTCAGCCCAGTGCCTTTATGCTGGTGTCGGATATGATGGCCATTGAGGGGCAGGCTGAGCTTAGCCTTCAGCCTCAGACACCTGTAGTAGCCGTGCCTGTGCCACCGAGTTTGTTTGAGCCCATGTCTGCTGCAGACGTGCCTGCGGATACAGAGCAATTGGCCGACGTATTAGTATCAGGTATTGATATTAGTCAGGGTTGTGACTTGAAGCAGCAACTCATTGCGGTAGAAACGCAGCTCATTCAAAAGGCGCTTAATGCAACCTTTGGTAATGTGAGTAAAGCGTCGGATTTACTCAGTGTCAGGCGTACGACACTGATAGAAAAAATCAAAAAATACCAGCTTCTAGAAGTTGGTTAATTATGACGGGTTCCCGTCGATCAAACCTTTGTTGTTATTCTAAGACATCTTAATAACCCTATAAATCGTATATAAAACAATTGATTAGTGTTGTTTTATATACATGGCACTGAAATTGCATTTAAGTTTGTGAATAGTTGACCGCCTTAATTAGGCCCAATACAAACGGAAGCAATGATGCCCCACTCACACACAACAGTCGCACTGCTAGACAACCAGGACACCGGTTTGGACATGTTGGCCGAATTGGCCAACGGTGCCGGCATGGCGGCCTTGCCGGTCCGCGACCTTAATGAGTTGGCGATGGTGTTGGGGCGTAGCTGTGTGGATTTGTTGGTGATTAATGCCACTAACCTACAAGTGCCGCTAGCCGTGGTATTCACCCAGTTGGCTGCAGCGCTGCAGCGTGCTAGCGTATTGGTATTGGTAGAGGCTAACGATGTAGCCACTGCTGTAGATGCGATGGCTCTCGGGGCTAAAAATGCCCTTACCTTGCCGATTGAACCCGGTCGCTTTAAACGTTATTTAACTCAACTGGTTGAGCAGCGCCCGCAGGGTTTTATTTGCCGCGATGTACGTAGTCAGCAGTTGTTGGCTTTGTCTGAGCGGGTAGCCCAAACCGATGTTACCGTGTTGATTGGAGGCGAATCGGGTGCTGGTAAAGAGGTATTGGCTAACCATATTCATCAAGCTTCGCCCCGGAAAGGCGGCGAATTTGTGGCTGTTAACTGTGCGTCTATTCCCGAAACCATGCTTGAAGACATGCTCTTTGGCCATGAAAAAGGCTCTTTTACCGGTGCCCATGCGCGTTACTTAGGGTTGTTTGAGCAAGCGCAAGGTGGCACTTTATTTCTTGATGAAGTGGGCGAATTGCCGTTTGCCCTGCAAGCTAAGTTGTTACGGGTACTGCAAGAGAAAGAATTAAAACGTTTGGGTGGCACTGAGGTGATTAAATTAGACGCCCGTATTATTGCGGCCACCAACCGTAATTTACAACAGGAGGTGCTGGACCAGCGCTTTCGTGAAGACCTCTATTACCGAATTAATGTATTCCCGTTGAAACTGCTCCCTCTTAAAGATCGCCCGCAGGATATTTTGCCAATTGCTCAATTTCTGTTGCAACGTCACCGTGGCAGCATGGGCGCTATGGCGGTTAACGCTAAGTTTGGTGCGGCGGCACTTGAGTTTTTACAATCCTATGCTTGGCCTGGCAATGTGCGCGAATTAGAAAATGTGGTGCAGCGCGCGTTGGTGTTGGCTGTCGGTGGCGTGATCGGTATGGAGCATCTACTGGTGGATGATGGGCTTGATGACTTTATGCAACAAATACCGCAAATGGAAGCCATGCCGGTAGCCGTAGAAGTGCCAGAAGAGCAATATCAAGTATTCCAAGCCACGGGTACCGACGGTGGCTTTGCGACAGCGGAGACACAAGCTCGGGGACTATCTGATGTGGCCCGAGACAGTGAACAAAAAATGATTTTAAGCACCTTAGACCGACTTAATGGTAGCCGTAAAGATGCCGCGCTAGAACTCGGTATTAGTCCACGGACATTGCGTTATAAATTAGCCAAGATGAAAGATCTTGGTCTGGCAATTCCTCGCTAATCCCGTTGATCAAAGAGAAACTTAATATGAATGTAAACGACGTTAACTCAATGCAAGGCATGATCAACCAAATGCGTATCATGGCGGGCCAGTCGCAAACGCAATCTCCGAGCATAGCCAATATTACCGAAGTTGGGTCTGGATCCAGTTTCGGCACGGCCATGGCCGACAGTTTGAAGGCCGTGAACGAAACCCAGATGACGGCAAAAACCATGGCTGAAGCCTATGACCGTGGCGCTGATATTCCTCTGGCCGACGTCATGCTCAGCATGCAAAAGTCATCCATGGCCTATCAAGCCACCTTGCAAGTAAGAAACAAAGTCTTGTCTGCCTATCAAGACATCATGAAAATGCCCGTTTAAACCCCAAGATACTGATACGATTTAGGATGATCTCATGGCCGAAACTACAATCAACCCAGCGGCGTTACCCACAGGTGCTACCCAGCCAACACACGGTATGTGGGCCGAATTTTTAGCTCAGCCTGCGGTGCGTAGAACCTTGCCTTTGGCAGTTTCTATATTTGCCTTGTTGGTGATGGTGATGGTATTTATGCAAATCAATAAGGCCAGTTATCGACCTTTATTTCCGGGCATGAGCAGTGTCGACCAAGCCGCGGCCTATGAGAGCCTACAAAAAGCCGGTATGCCAGTAGAAATAGACGCTGCCAGTGGCTCTGTGAGTGTGCCCAGTGATCAATACCATGAGGCAAAAATGGTGTTGGCAAGTCAGGGTATCCCAGCCACGGCCAACGACGGGTTTGCCATGATCCGCGACCAGCAGTCCATGGGCACAAGTCAGTTTATTGAGCAAAAACGTTACCAACTCGCCATTGAAGAAGAGTTGGCCCATTCCATTAGTAGTATTCAAGCGGTGCAACATGCCCGTGTGCATTTAGCCGTGCCTAAACAGTCGGTATTTGTACGTAATCGTGTGGAGCCTACGGCTTCGGTTATTTTAACCTTAGCCCAAGGCCGTCGTTTGTCAGACGCACAAGCTCAGGCCGTAGTGCACATGGTGGCTTCTAGCGTGCCATATTTACAAGCCAGCAACGTGTCAGTAGTGGACCAGTTTGGTAATTTGTTGGCAGACGACCAAGACATGAGTGGTTTAGGCATGAGCGATAAGCAGTTAAGCTATCGTAATAAATTAGAAAAGATGTACCAGCAACGTATTCAGTCGTTGTTGGGCCCCTTGGTGGGTGCCAATAAGTTACGTGCCGAAGTGAATGCCGACATGGACTTTACGGTACAAGAAATGACGCAAGAGAATTTTAACCCGAATACCATTTCTATTCGCAGTGAGCAGTTGTCGCAAGGCGAGGGCAATAAAAATGGTGTGTCTGGCGAAGGTGTGCCGGGTAGCTTATCTAACGAGCCGCCTAAAGACCCAGTATTGGCAGAAAATCAATCGGAGACTTTACCTGTTGCGACCAGCGGTCTTGCAACCAGCGATACAACCGGGGCCCTCAACCGTACCCGAAATTACGAGATCGACCGTACGATTCAACACACTAAATTGGCCACGGGAGAGCTTAAACGATTAAGCATTTCGGTGGTGATTGATGAGCCTCTCACGGTTAACGAAGCGGGTGATGAAGTTCGGCAAACCCTTACCGCGGAGCAAGTGGCGCAGTTCCAAAGTTTAGTTAAAACGGCGGTGGGCTTTGACGATCAACGGGGCGATAACGTCACCGTGATTGGCATGGCGTTTCAACCAGAAATGGTGATCCCAGACGTGCCCGTGTGGGAACAAACTTGGGTACAAGACCTGATACGCCAAATTTTGTTAGCCATTTTAGCCTTGGTATTTATCTTGGTAGTACTGAGACCAGTCATTAAAAACTTGGTAAGCCCTAAGGTTGTAGTAGCCGAATCCGCCCTAGAGGGCAGTGTTGATGCCAACGGTAACCAAATGCCCCCAGCCCCGCTAGAGGCTGAACCCAGAATTGAAGGCGAAACCATTGAAGAGATGAAGGCTCGCATGAGACCGAAGAAATCGAATATTTCCATGGATATGCTCGACACGGCCAACAGTTATGATGATAAAGTGGCACTGATGCGCATGTTAGTAACAGAAGACTCTAAGCGTGTAGCAGGTGTGATGAGCACTTGGGTTAAGCAAGACCTTTAAGGTGGGTTATAGCAACCATAACCCGTCGAGGCATGAGAAAATTGTATGGCTAATAAAAAACAAAATGTAGAACCCACCATGGATTTGAAGGACGACGAAGAGTTTAAAACCCTCTCCAACACCCAAAAAACCGCCATTATAATGATGGTGCTGGGTGAAGAAGAGGCGGCCAACGTCATCAGTCATTTACCACCCCGTGAAGTGCAGCATTTGGGTGCGGCTATGGTGTCGGTGGCTAACGTATCACAAGGAGCGGTAGACCTAGTGCTGGATGAGTTTGTACTCACCATGAAGCAACAAACTAACCTGTCGATGGGCACCAGCGATTATGTACAGCGAGTGCTTACTAAGGCCTTGGGTGAAGACAAAGCCGCCAGTGTACTCAACCGTATTATCCCTACACGGGCGAGTCGCGGCTTAGATATTCTAAATTGGATGGACTCACGCTCCATCGCCGAGATGATTCGTGGCGAACACCCGCAAATCATCTCAATTATTGTGTCTTTCTTGGAACACGAATTGGCAGCCGACGTATTACACTTTTTACCTGAAGAATTACGCCCAGAAATCATCATGCGCGTGGCGCAGTTAGAAACCATTCAACCTGAAGCCTTGGAAGAACTTGAAACCATCATGCAAAAACAGTTCTCCAGTAATTCTGCGGTGAAGTCCTCCAACGTGGGTGGTGTGACCCAGGCGGCTAAAATTATGAACTTTACCAAGTCTGAGATGGAAACTCAGATTATGGGTAATTTGATGGAACGTGATGAAGACCTCACCGGCCGTATCCAAGACAATATGTTTGTCTTTGATAACCTTGAAGGGGTGGATGCTCGGAGTATTCAGGTGCTTATTCGTAACATTGAAACCGATTTGCTCATGGTGGCTCTGAAGGGCGCTGATGATCTGGTTAAAGACAAATTCTTGGAGAATATGTCGAAGCGCGCTGGCGAGCTATTCTTGGATGACATGGAAGCCAAAGGCCCCATGCGGATCAGTGAAGTTGAAGAAGCGCAGAAGGATATTTTACGTACTGCAAGACGTTTATCTGACGCCGGCGAGATGATGCTAGGTGGCGGAGCAGACTTTGTCTGATCGCGTGGTGAAGCAAGGCCTGGCAAACGAGTACCAGGCCTGGAACACGCCCTTGTCTGGTGCGGGGGTGGAGTTTGCACCATTCTTCTCTTTAACCTCCCCTACTCGCGCTCCAGCGTCGGGTAACTTTGCGACGGCCGAGGTGTCGGTAATGAGCCAAGTACAAGCCAAAAATGAAGATTGGCAGGTGTTTGCAGCACCTCATGAAGCCGCAGGTGCTGGTTTTTCATCCATCGCTGGTGATGGCTTTGGTGACACAGAGGCAGAGACTACAACAGCGTCGATGACGACCCCTGGCCATGCCGAGGGTTACGACGCTGGTTATGAAGAAGGCTACGAAAAAGGCCTTTCATTAGGTCAGTCTGAAGGTGAAATTAAAGGCCAGGCCGCAGGCCAGCAGCAAGCTCAAGAACTGATGCAGCAGCGTGATCTGGAGTTGCAACAAGCCTTAACTAGCTTGGCGGCGGTGACTAATACCTTGAGTGATGAGCTACTTCAACCCATGCAAGCGCTGGCCTTACATATGGCTAAACAGTTGGTGAGGGGCGAGTTAAGTTTATCGACTCAGGCCATTGAACGGTTGGTGCGGTTAAATATGGAGCAATTACATCAATCTCAAAGCAGCATACAGGTGCACCTCAACCCGGCGGAATTCGAGCGTTTGCAAGCCGCTAATAAGTTACCAGAGCAAGTTACCTTACGACCTAATAATGAGGTCGGCATCGGTAGTGTGAAGGTTGAACAACAAGGCAGTTGGGTGGAAGACCTAGTGCAAGATCGGTTAGCTCAGTTGTCGCAACAAGCCTTAGGTTTTGTGGATGACGCAGTTGTTACACCATTGGACTTAATGGATCTAGAGCATCAGCTACAACCAGAGCCTCAACCAGGACCAGATCCTCAGATAGAAGCAGAAGCTGTGTCCGTTGAACACGCTGACGCGGTCGTTGAGCCAGAACTAGAATCACCAGCTGATGAACCCCAAACCGACGAGCAGCAAGAGCCGGTCGATGAGTAGCTTAGCCGACAAATTGGCGCAAACCTTGTCGCAAGTGCAATTGCCCAAACCCCAGTCGCAAGGTGTGCTTACGCGAGTTGTGGGCCTCACCCTAGAAGCCTCTGGCGTCAATGCGCCGGTGGGCTCCTATTGCGACATTATTGGACCGCAAGGCCAGGTATTAACCGCAGAAGTGGTGGGATTTGGCGATGACAAATTATTACTCATGCCTTTTGGCAGCGTGCAAGGCATTGCCGCTGGATTTAAGGTAAAGCCGCAAACGCGGTCGAACAATACGGCCATGAGTCCGTCCATGCTGGGGCGGGTGCTTGATGGCATGGGCCAGCCATTGGATGGTGGGCCGCCTATCGTCGCCGACGAATACCGTAATATCCGAGGTGAGCCCATTAACCCGCTGATGCGCAGACCTATTGATCAACCGTTAGATGTGGGTGTGCGTAGCATTAATGCGCTGCTGACAGTAGGTTGCGGCCAACGTTTAGGCCTAATGGCGGGATCGGGCGTAGGTAAGAGTGTGTTGATGGGTATGATGACGCGATTTACTCAGGCCGACGTTATTGTTATCGGTCTGATTGGTGAGCGCGGCCGTGAGGTGCAAGAATTTGTGCTGGACTCTTTGGGTGAAGAAGGTTTGTCTCGGTCGGTGGTAGTGGCGGCACCTGGTGATACGTCGCCGGTCACCCGATTACACGCGGCTCGCCTTGCCACCACTATTGCCGAATATTTTAGAGATCAGGGGCGCTCGGTTTTATTGCTGATGGATTCGATCTCTAGGGTGGCACAGGCACAACGAGAAATCGGGTTGGCTATTGGTGAGCCACCCACCACCAAAGGTTATACCCCGTCTGTGTTTACCTTAATTCCTAATTTGATGGAGCGTGCTGGTAATGGTCACAGTGCCAATCAAGGTGCCATTACGGCGTTCTACACGGTATTAGCAGAAGGCGATGACCAACAAGACCCTATCGTAGATGCAGCCCGCTCGGTGCTGGATGGTCATCTTGTCTTGAGTCGCGATTTAGCGGGTGCGGGGCATTATCCGGCTATTGATGTTAATCAGTCGATTAGCCGATTAGCGCCGGCATTACAGGGCTTGGGGCAGAAACAAGCTGGTCAGCAATTACGTCAATGGTTGAGTAGTTATGCGGAAAACCAGGACTTGATTACCGTGGGCGCATATCAAGCTGGAAAAAATATAGTGTTAGATCAGGCCTTGGACAAAAAGTTAGACATGGACCGATTCTTGCAGCAAGGAATGCATGAGTCGTGTGATTTGGCTGCTAGCGTTGATCATTTACAAGTATTAGCGCAACCGCCGCAACACGAATTCCAACAATCAGAAACCCTGCAGGCCATGCCTTAACCTTGTTAATGCTGCGATTGCAGCAAATATAGGAGTTGTATCATGGCGGCTAATAAAATTGAACGCTTTACCAATTTAGGTAAAATTCAGCACCAACAATATGAGCAAGCCTTAGCAGGCGAATTAAAAATTAGGCAAATGATTGACGATATTGATGCCTCGGTAGTTCAGGTTAAGCAATATCAACAGGATTATCAGCAAGATCTACTGCAGTTTCAGCAACAATCCTGTACCACAGACAAGCTGTTGCGTACGCGTAAGTTCTTGCAGCAGTTGATGCAGATGGAAGTGGATCAGTTACGCCAACGCCAAGGGCTAGAGCTTCAATTGCAGCATGCACAGGCAGAAACTATGCAACGCTTGCAAAAATCTCGCATGAGCGACAAACTCACTCAAAAAGCCCAAGTGGAGCAGTTGGCGGCCAATAAAGCCCTCGATAACAAGCAAATGGATGCCATTTTTTCTCATAGGAATACTAAGTCATAGTGTCAAAATAACTCTGGTCCGATTCTTGCATTTAAGTAATGAATACTGGGTTTTTTCTAACGAAAGGACCTAATTGGCTCCGGTTGGGGCTGGTTTGACGATTAACCGACACTGGCGCAGGCTCATTACAATGGCCCAAATAGATTTGCTAAATTTGCTTAAGGCAACCGCCCCCACTGGGGCAGGCTTACCCTCAGCCACCAAAAAAGCCGCGCCAGCGGGCTTGTTTGAGCAGGTTTTGGGTGATCAAAAAACCAGCCTCAGCGAACCTAAATTAGGCGGCAACAGTCTGCCGAGTGGCAATGCGTTGCCGCTTGTGGCAATGACTACGCTGCACCAGCAGCAAGTGCAGAGCCAAACTTTGGCAAGCCTTACAGCCGAACAGCAAGATCAAATAGATGACTTGAGCTTTATCACTCAGCTACAACCTGCGACTGACATGCCGATCAATACACTGGTCAGTGGAACAGCTGAAGTGGGACGGCAAACCGCAGCCCCGATTAAAGTGAGTGAACAACAATTATACAGCTTGTCTCAGCAACTGGGTATTGATCCCGCCGTGGCTAAATTGGTGCTAGATGCCACCGCCTCTACTACTACCGTAACACCGTCATCGCCTCAAACTGTTCAAGCGCCAGTGCTCGGTATGGGTTTTAACACAGGCCAGGTGCAGGCACAAAAGCCGGCAGTCGAATTATCTACTAGGGCGCCAATAGAGCCACAAGTGAAACTAGAGCCACAAGTGAAACTAGAGCCACAAGTCAAACTAGAGCCACAAGTGAAACTAGAGCCACAAGTCAAACTAGAGCCACAAGTCAAACTAGAGCCACAAGTGAAACTAGAGCCACAAGTGAAACTAGAGCCACAAGTCAAACTAGAGCCACAAGTCAAACTAGA
>Ga0257115_1001711_pt1 | contig 14243 bp, 3 predicted proteins | sample SI112_100mmetaG_FD_194465 | JGI IMG/M metagenome (GOLD analysis project Ga0257115, IMG submission 194465) | Marine microbial communities from Saanich Inlet, British Columbia, Canada - SI112_100m | ecosystem: Environmental > Aquatic > Marine > Inlet | place: Canada: British Columbia | collected...
TACTCGGAGATAGTCTTTCAGGTCTTGGTGAAACAGCAAAAGAATATGTAACAGATAAAACAGAAAAAGAAACTCAAGATTTTGTTGGACAGTTAATGGCAACCGATAGTATTGCTGAAAGAGATGCAATGATTAAAGCTGCCGAAGGACAAGACTATTTAAATTTTCAAACAATTGGTGAAAAAAGTTATGAATTAGGAACTGATGAAAGAGCTTTAGAAACTCAATTAGCTGCTGAAGCTAGAGCTGTTGAAGCAGAAGACCTAATTAATACAAGAGAACTAAAAGAAGCTAAAGACGCAACATTGCTTGAGCATAGTCTACAAAAAAGTCTTAATGCACAAGTATTAGAAGATAATTTATATCTTGAAAATATACAAAATATTAATGATACAAATCTTGCTCAAACAGAATTTGATTTTGATGTAGACCTTGCTGAAAAAAATGCTGAGCTTTTAGAAGCGAAGTTAGACGCTAACTTTAAAAGAGAGCAAGAAGACCTTATAGAAAAAGCAAGAATAGCAACAGAAAAGGCTTTAGCTGATTCAAAAGATGAACAAGAGAAATTAAGAATTCAAGGCGAAATAGATAATGCATTAAAGATTGAATTAAAAGTAATAGAAAAAGCTCATGAAGAAAATAAACAACGACAAAAAGATTTAAGAGAAGATAATAAAGACTATATAAAAGAGATAGGTTCAATACCTAAAGGTCTAAATGGAATCTTTACTAAAGCTAATGGTGGCTTAGGAATGTATACAAAAGATGGTCTAGGTTTTAAAAATGGTGATGTAGCTGCTTATGAAGAGTTTAGAACGAAGGCTCTTAAAGCATTAGGTTATAAACCTAATATGAAAACTGAAAGAGATCAATTTGATAGATGGGCAGCTGATAATATTACTTTTAATGATAATGGTTTATTTGGTGGTGTAAATGACTTTTCATTCATGAATTCAGCTGGTGGTATTTCTCATATTGGTAAAGCTTTCCAAACATCTGATAACAATATAACACAAGCTATAGAGGCATTTACAGATTCTAAAGTAGAAATTGATTTAAGAAATGAACAATTTAGCTGGTATGAAAAGTTTGAAGGTGGAAGTGGTAATATAAGAAATTATCATGCACATTGGGGTGGTTATGCATCAAGTAGAGATGAAGGGGAAGCATTATCTGCTGCTGGCTTTAAAAAATACATGTATGCATTGCTAGATAAAGAACCAGGCAAATAAAACCTAATTATGGCTACAGATTTTGAAAAAAGTGTAAGCTCTTTTCAGGCTAGAATTGATGCTAAACGTGAAGTGCTTGATAATAGAGCATCTCAAATAAAACAATATTTAAATACTCCATCAACTATCTATTCAAAGAGGGCTAATATAGCTTCAGCTTCTACAGTATTAGAAAATAGATACTTAGATGATCCCGTCAGTAAAGACTTTCCTAGTATTTTTAGTGGGATTGACGAAGATAGACGTGACGGTGATACTGTTAAAGTTACTGATTTTTATGGATATGACTCTGAAGTTCGATTAGGTTCTCAAAATCCTGGTCAAAGTCTAGATACATACGAAACAGCTAAATACGAAAAAAATGAATTAGGTCAGTACATACTTGATGAATCTGGCAATAAAATATTATTGCCTTATAACGAAAATAAGTATGAATATCATAGAATTCATTATGCTAAAACTCATGGCTTTCCAAATAAAGACTATGTAACACAAGAAATGCTTAATAAAGAAGCAGAAGTACAAACTCAACGCTTAGTACAGGCATTATATAAAGGCACAACCTGGGATGATTATGGTATTACACCTTTAAGAGGTGAAGCAGTACCTTATCCAGAAGATGTACAAAAAGAACTTACTGATTTAACACAGCAGTTTTACGCAGAAGCAGATTTACAAGCTTCTAACAGAAAACTAAATGAACTTGTCACCGATAGACGCATACAAGAAACTATAAACCTTGTAAACAATCTTAAAGAAGATGATATTACTGGACTCCCAGCAGAGACAGTTTTAATGATAGATGAGTCTATCAATGGTATCTATGAATGGTTTGAAAGTAAAGAAGATACTAAGAGTTTAACTAAACTAAATATGATTCAACGTGAAATTCATAAAGTTAAGTTTAGAGCAAATGACTTACGTCCTCCTATTGATGCATCAATACTTACAGGTGATGTTGCCGTAGACATCCGCAAGGATGGCGTAGGCATATACAATCGAGATATAGGGGAATTAACGAATCCATTAACAGGTGAAATTTTAAATGATAGTTTAAATACTATAACTAATAACGCTGCTTATTTTAGTAAATACAATAGAGCTTACTCAGAAAAAATATTAGCTAGTATTCATGAAGTAGTAAGACAACCTAATCCTGATGGTGAGGGCTTTTTTGCTGAAATTGTTTATGGAGTACTAGGAGGTTTAGATAATGTACAAGCTGTAATTTATGGTACAGGCATGTTAATTGCTGATAGACATGATAATATTGAATTAGCTGATAAATTTATGCAATTAGCTATGAAAGAGTATGAATCTGCAGAAAATCGGGGTGTAAGGCTACCAAGAGTAGAAGATTTAGATTGGACAGACAAAAATGCTGTATTAAATAAAGTTGGTCGAGCATTTGGTGAAGGTATTCCTTCAATTGCTCTTATGTTTGGTACTGGTGGTATAAGTGGTTTTATAGCTAAACGTATAGCTAAAAGAGCAGTAAGAAAAAAGATAAGTCAAGAAGTAAAAGATAAAGCAATACAAAAAATTACAAGAATTAGTCAATATAGTGGAGCTTTTGTTGCAGCTAATATAATGGAGACAGGAGGTATTTATCTTGATGTAGCCCAAGCAGGTAAAAGAGATAGGAAAGCTCAATGGATGGCATTTGCAGGTGGTTCTCTTGCAGCTAGTTTAGAAGCTATATTTCCAGCTAGTTTATTTGCAACAAAAAATTTAACAAAAGCAGCTGTTGATGGCCTTAAAAAGAAGTTTTTAAAACGTTTAACCCCTGCTTTAATTAATGTAGTTAAAGCCACTGCATCAGGTGCTAGTGTAGAGTCTGTAACTGAAGGCTTACAATTTGTAGTATCTGAAGTTACACAAGAATTAATTAAAGAAGGTGATTTAGAGGAAATTGAAGCAAAAGAATTTATATCTGGAGTTATAAATTCTATGTTTCAAGGTGCTATACCTGGTGGAGGAATTCGTTTAGTTGCAAGTACAGCATCTGGAGCTGTTAATGTTCTTTCAGATTCAGATACAAAACAAACAAGACTAAGACAACGTGAAATAGAAGAAGAAGCTAGAACTGCATCAAGAAAAACTATTTTAACTGAAGATGAAACTAGAACTTTAGATGAAATAATGTTTGGGTCTGAAACAACTTTAGCAGCTGTTGTTACAGAAGTATTAAAAAATACTAAAAAATTAGGTATTAAAGTTACTGGTAAAGATCCAAATCTAATGTCTAGTGCAGTAGAATTATTGGATCAATTACATCGAACTAGAGATAAATCAGAAATAGAACAAGAGCAAAAAGTATTAGATGAATCTATTTTAAAATTAGATGAAGCTATAAATAGTTTTGAATCAGGTATCCCAGAACAACAACTCGCTAAACAATTAAAGATTCTTCATAATAAAGAAAAAAGAGATTTAGAGGCTATTAAAAATGAATATGCTATTAAAGAGTCTGAAACTAATGATGCTGATAAAATAGCAGCCCTTAAAAAAGAGCAACAAGACAAAGAAGCAAGTGTAATTAAAGCAGCTGATAAAGAATCTAGAAGAATTAAAAGAAGTGGTCCAGTTTTAAAAGCTGAAAGAGCAGAAAGAGAGTCTATAAATACTGCTGTTGAAAAGGATATTAAAACACTTAATAAGATTAATAAAAAGCTTGAAGATCCATCTCTTACTAAAAAACAAAGAGAAATTTTAGAAAGAAGACGTGAAGCTTTAGCAAAAACAATAAATTCTTTATCTATAAATTATGAATTAAAACCTGATACTAAAGATAGGGCTGAAAAAGCTTTAGATTCATTTGAATTTAAAAATAGAGTAATACCAAGAACATCTAATAAAGAAATTAAAGCAGCTAATACTAGAAGTGCAAAAATTAGAGATGAAGTATTAAAAGCTAATAGTGACTTAGATATTAATCCAGAAAAACTTAGCATATTAATGGAAGATTTCAAAGCCTCTTACGAAGAGTTAAAGACGCTTAAAGACGAGTTATTAAAAGCAAGTTTAAAGTCTACTAATAAAAAAGAAAAAAGACAGCTAGGAACGCTAATTAGAGGCTTACAGCAGTCAATTAAAAAGATGAGTACTGTATCTGCAACTATTTTAGAAACTCAAAAAGAAACAATATCACAAGAAAAAGATACTGCAAATAAAAATCAATCACAAGCAAGTGATATATTAAATTCTTTAAAAATTAAAGTTATAGATACAAAAGTAAAACTATCTAAAGTAGTTATAAATAAATTAACTTCTGCAGAAACTGAATTATATGCAATAAGAAACAGAATAGCTAATGCTAAAGTAAAAATTGATGAAATCGGTCTATTTTCTACTTCTAGCCCAAATAGAATATTACAAAGTGTACATAAAGATGTACTTGAAGGTTCTAAAGGCTGGAAAGGACTTAAAGAATATTTAGCTCAAGCAGAAAAAGGTAGATTTGATTTACCTTCTTTTGAAAAATTTAAAGAACATCACACTAAAAAATTAGAAGCTTTCAAAGAAGCTCAAGCTAGAGTTACAGAAGCAGGTATGGATGCTAATTTAACTTTATTTGTTGATAGAGATACTTTTGAAATATTAGAAGAAGATAATGGTAATACTTGGTGGATTGGTAATCAAAGTGCTGTATTCATTGATTTTGTAAACAGTGAAGTTAAATATATCCAAGGACTTGGAGAATATATTAATGCTGTTCTTAAAAATAAAGACTCTAAAAACAATATTAAAAAAGCTAATGCAAGAATTAAAAAGATAAATGAAACTATTCAAAGTGAAGTTATAGCAACAGAAGAGCTAGGTGATAGTAATTTAAGTAGTGAAGAATTTACAGATGCTGTTGAAGAAGAATCTGTAGAAGTTGTGACAGAGACGGCTAAACCTAAAGAAGACGCTAATAAAGAATATATAACAGTTTATGACCCTAATGGTAAAGAATATAGAGTAGAAGTAACTGCTCGTAGTAAAGCTGGTGGAATTAAAGTAATAAGCCCCCAAACAGGTAATGAAATAATTCTAGGAACAACTTATAGTATAGAAAATCCTTTAAACAAAGATTATGTAATTGATAGTAGACAATTTGAAGGAAAGCCTAAAAAAGTTTCTGAGTTAACAGACGAAGAATTAGATGTATTTATACAAGATTACACAAAAACAGTAAAAGAAAATGAACAGGCTAGAAATGCAGGTCAATTAAGTTTATGGAATCAAGTAAGAGATCTTAAAGCTGCTAAAGTTGAAAAAGCTAGAAGAGCAGGGGAAACTCAAGATAGTACAGAACAGTCTGCAACTGCTGCTACTAAACCTAAAAAAGAAGTAGTACCTTTAACTAAAGAAGAATTACTTGAAAATGAAAGAACAGCTACAGATAACATTAGTAAGCTTGAAGCTACTATTGCTAGACAAGAAGCTGAATTAAAAATTCTAGAAGATTCTGAAACTTTAGGGTCATTACCCAAAAATGACATTGAAAAACTAAAGTATAAAATTAAACAAAGTAAAGACTTACTTAGACAATTTAAAAGAATACAAAAACAAAGTTTAAATAAGTTAGAAAAGATTAGACAAGAAGAAGGAATTCTTAATAATGTTTTAAATAAGTTTACAGATCAATTTTTTAATCTTGCATTAACTGCTGATAATTTATTAAAAGTTAAAGATTTGTTCACAATAAAAGATATTACTAGAACTTCTTTCTTCTCAACGAATAAAGAAACTAGCTTAACAACTAAATTTATTGAAAAGCAGTTACTTAGCATTGGGATGGATAAGGATAAGACTGCTAAAGAAAATGCTGAATATGTTAATGCAGTAACTAAAGTTTTTACATCATTTAAAAAATCTCTAGTTGATAATGTTCTACCTAATATGGAAGACATTATTGCAAAACTTGATAGTAATAATGGAGTATATGCACTTTCAAATCCTCAATTATTATTAACATTAGAAGACGGTACTATCCCAGACGAAGTTATATTCGCTATGATGTTGTCTACAATGCATTGGGCAGGGATAAATCAGAATATATCTAGAAATACCCCAAGATATAAAATAGCTTCTTTATTATTTGAAGACCCTAAACAAACTAATAGAATATCAGCAATACAGTATAAAACTTTTAAAGATTCAGGTATTTCTATACGAAGTGCAGTTCAGGATATAAGTACAGAGATTTTAGATACATTAAATATTAAAGGTAAAAATGCTACTGAAGATGAAGTATTTATTAAATTAGATTTAGCAAAATTAGACCCTTCTTTTAACGAAGTGTTATCACAAGATGCAGTTATTGCTAAAAGAGCAGGTAATGCTTTAGCATTACTATCTATTGAAGCTGCAAGATATTTAGCTATTAATAAATCAAATTTAATATCATCAAATAATATTATTCAAGAGAAATGGATAAAAGGTGAAAAGAAAAGAGTTAGAGTAAAAGGAACAATTATTAAAGGAGGCTTTTTTGAATTTCATCATGGTAGATATGCTCCAGAATTGTTTGAAAATACAGATAATCTTATAAAAGAAAAAGATAAAAATGGCATAGAACGCATTGTATTAAATAGTTTAGTTATTAGAGATACTAAAGCAACTAATACTATCTTAGAAGTATTTAAAACCAATGCAAAGAATTTTGGAATTATTAAAGGTAATCAAACAACATTAAATGATGTTTTTGATAACCCTGTAAAAGAAGTACAAGAACGTACTAGAGATAGTTTTTTTGTATTAACAAAAGAACAAACAGACGTTGTTACAGCATTACAAAATGTACTACATAAAGCAAAAGAGGACTTATACCCATTATTTAATGCATTAAGTGACTCAACCTTACGTACATTAAATAAGTTTAATATTCTTGACGAACAAAATGATGAAAAGAAAGAAGGTAAAGAAGCTGCTAATAATGAAATTGATCAAGATCTAGATATTCTTCGTGATTTTGTTAAAAATAATAAGAACAAAGGTTTTTATCATCTTTGGAATGTAATGAAACAGGGTAGATTCCAAATTGTCAGTAATACTATCAATTCACAACGTAGTAAGATGCATAGAGCATTCTTCTATTCAAATAATCCTGCTACAGTGAATACAGAAGCTGATAGAGCTGTTTTTAAGGTAGCAGTAGCCCAAGCATTCGGTTTTAAATTAACAACGCTACAAGACGCTATTGATCAATTTAACGCTATTAGAGATTCAAAGACTCCTGCAGGTGCAATTATTGCTGAAATGTTAGAAATTATAGATGCTTTACCAACTACATTTATAGAAAGCACCATTGATACTCATTTAAATGAATTAGTGTTAGAACTACTTACAGTTAACTTTATTATTAACGGGAAACCTGTAAAAGTTTCACCAAGTATGCATATACTTGAAGGCTTAGTAGCATTAACACAATACAATACAACTAGTTTTGTTACTACACTTGGTTTTGAAACTGATGGAACTACTAGTGGTTATGCAATTGCTTTAATGCAACTTTCTATAGGAACACCACAAGAACTTATAGCACAATTAGCTAGAGTAGGTATTAATGCTCAAAAAGGAGATGTCAAAGATACTTTTGAAAAGTTTATAGCAAGAGGTGAATTAGATGTTTATGAATTCTTTTCAGATACTTTTTATAAAGATTTAACTGCTCCAGCATCAGTAGAGATTGGAAAAGAAAGTAATCGTCCTGGTAATGAAAAAGAAGAACCAATTACAGCAGATGATTTAGCAGGAATTGAAGTTCTTCATGGAGAGTTTTATCAAGATGAAGTAAATAAAAAGTTAACTAAATTTGCTAGAGATATGGCAAAGAGTCCAGTGATGATTAGTAACTATGGTGCTGGTATCCAAAAAGTTATTGTAAATGTTGTAGATTCAATACTTCCTGATTTACAAGATAAATTAGCAAAGTTACAAACAGAATACAATAAAGCAACAACTGATACTGAAAAAATTGAAATAGAAAGGAAGGTTAGAGTTATTGGAGAACAGCTCAATAGAATAATTAAACAATATGCTACTGACCCTGCATTGAATAAAAGAAGAAAAAGAATTGAAACTATTAAACTTGCAGTTAGATTAAAGAAAACAGGAAGTACACTTAATGAGTTTAACGGCAAAGACTATCAGAATAATTTATATGGAGTTGTTTTTGATAAAAATCAAACTGAAGCTATTAATTCAGTTTTTAAAAATATCTATACAGAACCTTTTACCCAAACTTTAGAAAGTATATTAGGGCCACTTAAAGAATCTAGTGATTTAATTGTGCAAGCTGCAGAAGTAATGCATTTTGCCTTTATGCAAGCTTATACAGATGCTATTACATATATAGATCCTAAAACAGGAAAATCTAAAGAAATAACAAATTTACCCACAAAATTAGCTATAGCAAAAGAATTAAGAAGTTTATTACCGCAAGTTCGTGGGTTTGGAAGTCGTTCTGATGATGATGTTATAGATTTATCAGATACAGCTCCTGATTCAAAGAAAGCTGTTCAAATATTTACAAAAGGCATAGCTGCACCTATTGAAGTTAAAACAGAAGATTGGAATACTTTAGAAAACAGAAAGTTTACAACATTACAAGCTTTAACTTTTACACCAGACTTTGTAGCACCTGGAGTAGCTGCTATTATCAGACAAATTTTAAATATTGATTCAGTAATAATAGGTGCTTTAGCTAAACATAACCCTAAAGGAATGTCTATTCATGATGCGAAAGTTAGTTCTATAACAGATGTCATCCCTGATTCTATATTTTTAAATGATAAATTTAAAGAAATTGGTTTAAATTGGAATATCTTACAAGAAACTTTAGATTCCTTAAATAAAATTATAAGTGAATTAGATAAGAGAGATCCAGCTGGAATTAAAAACTATCGAGAAAACGTTGAAAACGATATAAAACTTAGAAGTTTTAAAATTAAATCTTTAGAGAAAACTTTAAAAATACTAGAAGATAGTAAGTCTACTGAAGCTGTGCGAGCTCGTATTATTAATATTAAACAAGAAATAGAAGAATTTCAACGCTTTACTGATATAGCCTTTATTTCAAAAAAAATTACTGAAAAAATTGATCAAATTAAGAAAGACCATTCTCAAATTGATTTAGCAAATGCGCGGTCATCTCAATACTATATTCCTGAATCAATACTTGATTTATCTTTAGTGCCAGATAAAGAAGTGGCAAATAAAACAGGACAAGAAAAAAATGATGAAGATAATGATAATCAAGAGGTAAATACAGATGATGTTGTTACAACACCATTAACACCAGAAGATATTGCTAAACTCAATGCAGAAATAGCAAACAGCCAGGGAGATCTTAAAAATTCTAATCTAACTCCAAATAATATAAATACAGTGCCGTTTGTTTGGGAACAAATGGGGAAACTTGAAGCTAAAACAAAAACAGAATTATCAAGAATATCTAAAGTAATTGGTATTGCAGTAGAAGAAAATGCTTCTAAAGAAAAAATAATAGAACGAATAACTAATAGTCAGCATGGATTACCACAAGAGCCCCTTAAACCAATAGAGCCTAAATTTACTAATAATAAAGCTTTTATAAATTTAGTTAAAGAAAGAGGTGGTATTAATCCTAAGAGTACACTAGGCAAAGAATTAAAAGCTCAAGATATTACAAATAAATCAATGCCTGGTTTATTTAGAAATGATAGTACTACTGGTGACTTAGATAATATGCCTATTGAAGAATTAATAGGAGTTGGTTTTTTCCCAGAAGATGATGGCAGTGGTTATGCAGCATATGATTGGGTATTTCAAAGAATTGTAGATGAAATAGGTGGTGTTGTTGGATTAACTGATGAAGACCAGAATACTAGAGATCAATATGAAGAAGCTATAGAACAATATGATGAAGAAAAAGCAGCTTATGATAGAGCTAAACTATTAGATGATAATAGTGAAGAATTAGGCTCTTTATTAGGTTCTATAGAACAAGAAGTAGAAGGTGAATTAAAGAAAATTTACACAAGTAAACCTGGAGATTTAAGGTCAAATTTATTATCTATCTTTAAAGTAATAGGTGATATGCACTCAGAAGCTTTTTATTCTAAAGAAGATAAAAATAGACAACAGAAGCATTTACAGCGTGTTTTAAAAGATATTATTGGAAAAGCAGGGATTACCTTAGATAAAACTACATTAACGCTTTATAAAGGCAAAATTAAAACTGGAGGACACGCAAATATTACAAATAACTCAGTAAATGTAAATATTAATAAATTTCATCCAAGAGCTTACGCACAACAAAGTGGTCAAGAAGTTTATACACATGAGTTAGTTCATATTCTTACTAGATTTATTTTAAAAAATAATACAGAATTTAAACGAAACATTAAAAGAATTAGAGAACAGGTTAGAAAACAAATAGAAAGAACAGAAAAACGCCCTTATGAAATCTTTTTACATAAAGATGCTGAAGGAAATATTATTTATAGAGTTGATGAAGCATCTGAAATTGAAGCCGCTAAAGAACAGTATGAATATGTATTTGAAAAACCCCCAGCAGATGCTGTATTAGATGAATTTTTAGCTTATGCACTAACAAATAAATTTTTAGTAGAGTATTTAGCAGATATGCCATCAACCAGTATACCGCTTTGGGGCAAAGACCCTGATGATACTGTTGTTGAAAAATTATTTACATTTTTTGCAGAAATGTTAAAAAGGTTTGGAGATATTTTACAAAGAAAGCATAAACCTGATAATTTACAAGAAGAAATATTTAATCTAACTAAAGAAATTGTTGAAGTAAATCAATCTAAGCGAAATAAAATAAGTAATATTCTTTATAGAGAGAAAGTAGGTGGTATTGCTGATCAAGGTAATGCAATTCTTTCTGATTTTATAAAAACCTATGGCAGTAAAGGTTTTGACCTTACTGTAGAGAAATATGCCAATATAATTGATACATTAACTAGACAAGGAAAGATTGATAATTTTTTAGCTAGTGTTTTATATAACACTAGACTAGTAGCATTTTTAAGTAGTAAAAATCAAGAATTGATTGAGAATGATTCTGAAATCCAAAGAACATTGGCTAGAATCTATGGGAGCTTTAAACCAGGAAGTTTAAAGATTTTGAGTTCTGTTAAAACAGATATACTTGGTAATGTTAACCAAGATTTTATTAGACTATTATATAAATCTAATAAAGTAGTTGATGCGAATCGTAGATCACATAAAGAAATTAGTCAAAAACATTTAAGAAAACTTTTTAGAGACTATGAGTCTTTGACTGATGAAGATAAAACTGCAATAACAAGAATAATATTAAAAACAGATTTATCTATTTTATTAGAAACAAAAGCATTTACTATTGAAGAAATGATGACATTAGTTAGTAATCCTGTTGAATTACAGAAAGCTATAACTAAATATGCCAGTGGATTAACTGATTATCAGTTATTACAAAGTGACGGTTTATCAGACTATATGAATACTAATAAAACTGATATTAACAATTTATATTTAAACGCACACAATATTTATACTACTAATCCTTTAAGAGGAAAGGCTAAAGTTGATAAAGATAAAGTAATCAGACAATTAGAAATATACATAACATTATTAGCTTTACAGAAAGCACCTAATGATGCAAAAAAATTATTTACAGTAGTACAAGAACGAGAGTTTGATTTAAATGATAAGCGTAATGGAATTCATTCTTTATTAAACTTACATATTGGTTTTAAGAGAGATTCATTAAAAAGAAGTTTTAATAACAATCCAGTTTTAATGCGAAAAGGTTATATTGCACAAATTACTGATTCAGATAAAACACTTAGAGTAGAACTTAATACTATTGAAATGCAACTAACAATGGAGAGTCAAGGTTGGAAATATGTAGGAGCATTTAATAATATTAAAGGTCTTAAAAATGAAGATTGGGGATTATATGTATTAGATAATGATCCTGATACTGCTCGTACTAAAGGTATTTTGTCAATGACTGCTATGGCAGAAGCAGGTATGGATTATTTTTCAATTAAAGCAAGAGACGGTAATGATCCAGGTCAAATGAAAGCTGCTTTAAATAAATTTAAAGTTCAAGAACTTGCTAATGCTCAGTTACAAGTATCACAAAAAGGACAACATAGAACTGGTGCATACAAAATGGTGCCTATTACAGATGAAGAATTAAACATAGTTAGTTATAGATTTAATTTACGTCAAAATGAATTAGAAACTCACTTAAAACAAAATTTACATTTTGATGAAGTTTTGCCTACTATGTATAGTCAAATGGAAGACAGAATTAATTCTGAACTAATTAATCAAGAAGCGATTCAAGCAATGGACCAATATCGCAAAATAGCTTATAAGAAAAATCCTAAAAAATTCATAAATATATTAGGACCTGAATTTATAGAAGAATATTTTGATCCATTACCAAAACAAGCTAAATATGAAATTAGACAAAGAGCAAGATTTAATAAAGAATTAAATGTAGATGAATTTTTAGTAGAAAGAGGATATTTAGATACTATATTTGGATATGTAAATCCTTCAATATCTAGTTTTATTCCAAAAGGTAAACTTCCTAAAACTGAACGATATTTAAGAATTGCTGAAAAGTTTGTTAAAGAAATGGTTCAAATGGCTACAGTAGCTATTGTAATTAAAATTCCAATTGTTCCAGCAGCAAACTTTACAAGTAATTTTATTACTTCATGGATGTATGGTGTACCACCAGACTATATAGCTAAAATGTGGTATGAAGGGGTTAAAGAGCTTAAAGAATATAGAAAGATGGCTGAAGCATTAAAAATAATAGACATGGACATGCTAGCTGATCCTATTTTACGAAATAGTAGTGCTCTTAAATTGAGGAGGGCTACTTTAGTCGCTGATATGAACAACAACAAAGTAGCCCCTTTTATAGATGAAGGGTTATTTAATTCAATAACAGAAGATATTAATCAGAATGAATTTACATATAGAAATAAAGCAATAAATAAAATTAGAGAGAAAGGTAGCAAATTAGTAACAGGAACAGTTTTTGAAATCGCTAATCAAGCTTACATTGGTGAACATACAGCTATATTTAAAGCATCTATGCACTTTTTACAAATAAGTGATTTTATTGCGCGATACGCTTTATACAAACATCAAACAGAAGAACAAGGAATGGATAAGAAAAAAGCATATGAATTAATGATACAGACTTTTGTAAATTATGATCAACCTCTTAACAGATATTTAGGTTATACCAATGATATGGGTCTTATATTATTTGTTAAGTATTGGTTACGTATTCAACGTGCAGGTCTTCACTTAATGATTAATAAACCATTAAATGCTGCTTTATTATTTTCAGGAAATAGTTTATTAGGTTTAGATATTGAAACAATTTTAAATTCTAGCCTTATCTCAGGTAATTTTATGCCTACAGCTGGTGGTCTTGAGAAAATACTTGAAGAAGTACTTATACCACCTGGGTTAGAAATTATAATGCTAGAAGGTTTTTAATTATCATCATCATCTAAATCATATACCATAAGACGTACAACGAAATATACTACAAACATAATGAATATGATTGCTAGTATGGGTATAGCCACTATAGACAAAGCTAGAATGGCTATAATTAACACAGTAAATCCTGTTGTACCAGCTATAAGTTTAAGATTCTTCGGGAACTTCATCTTCAAATAGAGTATTAACTGGTGCTATTGTATCTTCTTTAGTAATAGCACTGTCAGTACTTTTATCTAAAATAGTTACTTCTGCTGATACACCAGCATTTTTTCCTCTACCTACTGTAATAGTAGTTTCAATGTCAGTATAACTGTCAATGATATTTTGATCTTGTAAAAGTCCTCTAATAGCACCATGAATATCTTTGTTGTTTAGTTTAATAATCATAGTACTCCTTAGTTAAATAGCTTTTTACCAGCTGGTTTAGCAGCTGTAGCTGTAGCACCTGTAACTGCTTTAACTCTATTAAGAGTTTTACCAGTATTACGTTCT
>Ga0257115_1001720_pt1 | contig 14198 bp, 12 predicted proteins | sample SI112_100mmetaG_FD_194465 | JGI IMG/M metagenome (GOLD analysis project Ga0257115, IMG submission 194465) | Marine microbial communities from Saanich Inlet, British Columbia, Canada - SI112_100m | ecosystem: Environmental > Aquatic > Marine > Inlet | place: Canada: British Columbia | collected...
ATTATACAATATGTATGCAGATAACTATTCTGATTGGAGTCCAGGCGATCGTGAAATTGGTGACGATGGAACGGCTGATACGGATCAAGTATGGATGGCTCCTGGCTATTCAAAAATGGATGTGCATCTTTTCTATGACCTCCCAGAAATGGCTGGCATGAGAGTGCAAGCTTTCGCTCACATCTTTAATGCTTTAGATGCTGTCTATGTCCAAGATGCTGTAGATAATAGTAATTATAACTCTTGGGGAACTAACGAGCATAAAGCATGGAATGCAGAAGTATTCCTTGGAGCACAAAGGTACTTTAACGCAGGTATTAAAGTTAATTTCTAATTTGATTTAGAAATGTGATTTACAAAAAAGCCTCGGCAAATGTGTTGGGGCTTTTTTGTTTTTATTATTATAAGATAACCCATTATATATATTAATTATTTTGAAGAAATAAATGTCATAATGACTGCATTATTGAGTTTATTTTCAAAATCATAATAGTATTCCATCTAAAAAGAAATGGAATACTATTTTAAAACAAAGAAGAAGACACTTAAGTTTCCCCGCTTTATTTTGCATTGTTGTAAGGTATAGCCACATGGTGGGTGTAGCTCAGCTGGTTAGAGCACCTGGTTGTGGCCCAGGAGGCCGTGGGTTCAAGTCCCATCACTCACCCAAAAACCGTTCGGTTCCACCGAGCGGTTTTTTTATATAGCTATTTTCTTCCCACATGATTGAATGACATTTGACTCTTGTGAAATAACACCTAAATTTCCGGGCTTTTTTTAGCGAATTACGGGGTGTAGCGTAGTCCGGTTAGCGCGCCTGCTTTGGGAGCAGGAGGTCGGGAGTTCGAATCTCTCCACCCCGACACTTTAAAGCCTTATTTCTCGAGTAGAAATGAGGCTTTTTTCTTTATAACCTGATTTAGACTGCTTTCCTTCAAAACACCCTAGAAAGCACTAAACGCACTGGTAATACACTGGTCATTTTTTGTTTATAGGATGATTGGTAGATTTGGATATGGAGATAATATGAATATACCAACTGATGCAATAGTGATGACTGTGGCTCTAATTGTGGGTTTTATATATTTTAAAATGCAAAAAGAAAATACGAAACCTAAAGAATCACAATTAGATGAGGAAGAATGACTTAAGACCCATCTCTTTAATCTGCATCAACCTCCACATTCTTGGGGTTTTTTGTTTATATCCTCCCACACATTGTAGGGTAATTCAGTATACCATAATTACGATATTAATTTGTATATTTAAATAACATCAGGAGTGGTTTCTATTTAGAAACCCACCAACCGAGCCTAAAAGCTGCGGTGGTTAGTTCCGCAAAGCGAAAGATGTGCCTTGAAAAAGGAAAAATGGAACCGCCTGAAATGGCGGTTTTTTCGTTTATAGACCTACCTGATGTGTTAACTAAAATAAAAAAGGAGAACACATCGTGAAGAAAAAAGAAGACAAATCAAAAAAGAGAAAAAACAACATAGAGGTTAATGGCAAGAGAATCAAATTTGCCTCACCTGATTCATCAATCTATAAAAACGAATCAACCATAATACTTTTTGGCCGCAGGCATAATAAGTCTGAAGAAAATCCAAAAAGGAAGTTTGAAGAGTTTATAAGTAGAGCTCCAATTAGTTTTGATGATGATGAATAAAACAGTAGAAAAGCTAAAAAAACTATTCCCAGAGGCTAAGGTTTTAGGGTCGGATGTCCCCATTTACAAAGAGCCACCAGGGATATTATTTGCTGGAATTCGAAAAAAACTAAGAAAGGATAAGAAATAAGATGGCAAAAATTATATGTCAAGGATTAGCGAAAGCTGGTAGTGTAATATTCCAACCAGGGTTTACGACCAGGTTTGTTGTGACATCGAAGAAATCAAAAAAACGATTTAAAAAAGGAGGTAAATTGATAAAAAGATAAGGGAATGAAAAAATCAACACATCTGTGGGGCTTTTTGTTTGTAGCCCCACACACATTGTAGGGTAATTATTTGTAGATTTGGATATGAATAGATATATCACATTACTGCTATTTATAGGAATTGTTAGTGGGCAGTGCGATTTCAATAATGATGGGCAATTAGATTCTTTGGATATTGCAAATGGAGTTAATTGTATTTTGGCAAATTGTTATAATGGCTCTCAATGTGACTTTAATGGTGATGGGTATTTAGATATATTTGATATATGTGCAACAGTTGACTGTATTATATCTGATTGCTGGCAAGAAGATGATCTATTTACACTTCATAGCAGTATAATTTTTAAAGATATACCTGGAGGAACTTTTACAATGGGTGAAAGTGAAAGCAATTATCAAGGACCTCCAGGGAGTTATGATGCTTATTTACATACAGTAATATTGAATCCATTCCAAATAAGTGAAACAGAGATTACGAATGAACAATATACCCATTTTTTGAATGGTGCTTTTACTGCGGGGCTCATAGAGGTCCAAATTGAAACTGGTCCAGGTCCATACACGGGGGATCTGCTTGTATTTGGTACAGATTCAGCTCCTAGTGATTATAGCGGAATGGCTCTGTATAACTTAAATGGAACTCGAGTTATGAAGGATCATGATAATGCTGATGGAGATAACAATCCATTTACCGGTGAGATAGAACCAGAAAATCCACTAAATATTGCATATATAGGTTTTGATGAACTAAATACAGAGAATCAATGGTTCTATATAAAGGATCCTGCAAATCTTGAAGATTTTGATTGGTTAGAATTAACAAATTATTATAATTACACTGACGTTTCACACCAATACGATACATCTGTTTTGTTAAATGATTATAATGATTGGGAAGAGTTAGATGATTATCCGAATAATTTGCCTACGGCATTGGTCGTCAGCAATTGGCCTGCAACATTCATCCAATGGTATGGTGCAAAAGCATTCACCTTATTTTATAATGTTACATTGCCTACAGAAGCACAGTGGGAGTTTGCTGCGCAAGGAAGTTCGGAGTTCATATATGCTACAACAGATGGAAATGTCTATGGGGATGGCACAAGTGCCAATTGGAATCATTTAGGAGAGAGTCCTTCTCTGGGCCATGTTTTGGATGTGAAAATAAATGAACCGAATCCTTATGGCCTGTATAATATGGCAGGCAATGTTTGGGAATGGATTGAAGATTGGTATGCTTCAAATTATTACAACAATACTAATTATGCTACAGACCCTGTTAATACTGAGGATACAGGGCTTAAGGTTAGAAGAGGCGGATCTTTGAATTATCATCAAGCACCATTAAAATCATCAGCTAGAGCCGAAGATGAGCAATTTAAAGGGAATGATCATTTTGGATTTAGAATAGCACAATAAATTCAATTCAGCAAAGTTTAATAAAGCTTAATAAACCCCACATTCGTGGGGTTTTTTGTTTGGGGGATGATGGGTAGATTTGGATGTGAAAATTATCAATACATTATATTGAGTAACTATTGCAAAAAGATCCAAAAGTTGAAATAATGAATAAATCTGAAATAACAATTGCCTTAGACGCCATGGGCGGCGATCATGGCATCAAGCCCAATGTAAAAGGCGCGTTAATCGCCGCAAACGCCAATCCGGTTCGCATTCTGTTGGTCGGAAATGAAATGGAGTTGAAAAAGTCACTTTCGGGTGCATCTTATCCAGATGGTTCCATTAAAATCATTCATGCATCGGATCATATAGGGATGGATGAGCATCCACGGGAAGCACTAGGGGAAAAGCCGGATGCATCCATTCTTGTGGCTGCGCGATTAGTCCAAGAAGGAAAAGCGGACGCTTTAGTTTCAGCTGGCAGTACGGGGTCGGTTGTTCTTGCAGCTGCAAAATATCTTTCCAGGATTCATGGTGTACGTCGTACAGCTATAGCTACGGTGTATCCAACTCTTAACGAATTCAAAAAAAATGACCATCTTGCCCTTATGCTGGATGTGGGCGCCAATGTTCGTTGCGAAGCGGAGGAACTGGTCCAGTTTGCCATTATGGGGGCCGCATACGTTACAGAAGTGCGTGATGAGGCAAATCCATCGGTCGCTCTACTGAATATCGGAGAAGAAGCCACCAAGGGTGGAGAAAGAATGAAAAGCGCATATCAGTTGTTAAATAATACTCAAAATTTGAATTTTATCGGCAATGTAGAAGGTAAGGATATTTTAAGAGGCATAGTGGACGTGGTGGTGACGGAGGGATTTGTTGGCAACATCGTAATTAAAACACTTGAAGGTGCTGCAAAGAGTGTGAGTCTGCTGACGAAAATGGCGTTTAAGGCAAGACTTGCATGGAAATTGGGACTCTTCTTTTTAAGGAAAGCTTTGACTTTTCTTAAGGAGGTAACTGATTATTCGGAATATGGTGGAGCACCCTTATTGGGCTTTGACAAGATTGTTATTATTGCCCATGGCCGCTCAAGCGACAAAGCAATCTCGAATGCCATAAAAGTGGCAGGAAAGTGTGTTCGTGATGACATTTGTGGAAAAATTGAGAAACAGATCCGCGAATTTGAAAGTTTGAGTGGGCTGGAATATGAACGTATAGGGCGAGAATATTGAAGGTATTTGAATAAAAGGGCACTATCTGCATCATCTTACAAATGACTGAAATAGATCAAATTCAAACTTTTAATCCGGTAACAGACTTGGATAAAATACAACATTATTTCAATGTTGATAAAAAACCTTTCGTTATAAGAAATGTTATAAACAGCAATGTAGATCTAAAATACCTGGGAAAGCATTTTGGCCATCAAAATGTCATTGCCCTGAATGATAATTCGGACAAAGAGACCCTACTGATGGCTGAACTAATTGATAAAATAAATCTGGGTAAAAAATACCGATTAAGGGCAAACACTAAGTTAGGGAATCTGCTGGTTCCTCAATTGGACACCACCTACCTAGAGAAGATAAAAGGTAGTGGCAGCCATCTATTTGATCATTTATTATCTTTCGGTAAAACATCCAGACAACACACTTTATTTTTAAGTACTCGGGATTGTACTTTTGCCAAACATGCCCACATAATCTCAGGACTTATTATCCACCTTTACGGGCAGAAAACATGGTATGTATCAAAATCTTATGATAGCTTTGGGTCGATTAAATATAAAAGGCTAGTCTATCCAAATCCACTTTACATAACAGATAAAAACCCTACAAATGAAATAGCCTTTACAGTAGGGCCGGGAGATATGATATATATGCCTGCATACTGGTTTCATTACACTCACTCAGATGATGTAAATATTAGTTATAACCATTTTTTTACTGAAAAGATACAATACTATTTGAACAGAACATTATTAATGTTCTTGTACCAATCATTCACGAATCCGATCCATTCCTTTATTAAAGCTGTACGCAATGAGCCAGAAGAACATATTTTTGACAGGCAGCAAGTGATAGATAATTGCAATAAAATAAAAAATGATATACAAAGACAAAAAGCATTAATATTTTTCAGAGACAATGATTATTCATAAACCATATATAGTGGGTAGATTTGTATATGCGTAGATATATATTATTACTTTTTATTGGGTTAGTTTGGGGAGATAGCGGCCAACACTCTTTTTTCACACCATATATTAGCCCTGGAATTCAAATTGGATACAATGATAATAAAACATTATTTATTTCATGCCAATTGACTTTAGGTACTAGCTTTAAGGTTACGAAAGAAAAACATTTTGAAGATACATTTCCTTTTTTTTTGGGGAGAACATTTGGAATAAGACGATATTACCAAACAGGAAAACCTGTAGCCAGATATAAATATTATGATACTCAAATTTCCTTTTTTCTAGGCGGAGTAGGAATTGGAAAAATAATTAACAATAAGGGAGAATCTTTCAAAAAAAATAAATATTGGGCAGGAGCATTTGGGTTATTATCATATGAAAAAATTCATTTTAAGGATAAAGTTGAAAAGCAATATGGTCTTTTTGGAGTATTGCCTTTACCTGTTTTTCAAATACTTAACAATTAAACAAAATTAACATAACCAAATTGTACTCAAGCCCCATATGTGTAGATTGATTTTGTAATGATTAAATTATATCAGCGATTAATTGAATTCCTTCTTAAGGATGCAAAATCAAAAGCGGCAAAGCGTGGGGTTGATTTTAATGAGGAAAAATTTGTCAAAAAACATGAAGCAGTATTGCCAATCATATTATATTATTTTTTTATATGGGTTTTGGGGTGGATATCTCCAGGCATACTTAAAGTTGAGTATTTATTAATTATCTTATTATGTTTGATAGTTAGAGGTCTAAATCATTATTTTGGTTGGATTAGAATAATGAAAAAAGACTAAAACGGCGATATGACAAAGATGGTCAATTATTTATAAAAGCAAAACGATGAATGAAGAAAACACATATATTTTAGGCACAAATAACAATGAATTAAGCCGGTTGAAATTGCAGCATAAGGTTTGGTTATCTGAAGCAAAATATGGATGGGGACTGGCTGAGTTCAAAAGTGATCAGAGTATTTTAGACTTAGGGTGTGGCCCAGGATATTCCACTGAAGAATTGGCTCGTATTGTTGGGAAAAGCGGAAGAGTAATTGGCGTAGACAAGTCAAATGCTTTTATTGCACACTTGATTCAAATCCAGCAATCCACTCTACTACCTATTGAACCGTATTTATCTGATTTCAATTCTCTTTCATTGGATGATGATTCACTGGACGGTATGTATTGTCGTTGGGCATTGGCCTGGGTTTCGAACCCAAAAGAAATATTAGCAAAGGTGAGAGATGCTTTAAAACCTGGGGGCAGAATGGTGATTCAAGAATATTATCAACTATCTACTTTTAAAACACATCCAGAGCGGCCTGCTCTAAAAAAAGCTATTAATGCTACATTAAATAGTTTTAATGAATCTGAGTTTAATATTAATGTTGGAAGCTGTTTACCTGAATATATTGAAGCACTTGGGATGAAAATAAATCATCTACGTCTAATACCAAAATTGGCAACACCAGGCTCTTTGGTTTGGGAATGGCCAAAATCATTTTATCAAAATTATTTTCCTCGTCTTGTATCAATGGGCTACCTTGATAATCAAGATGTGGATGGTGCGATGGAAGATTTACAAGAATTAGCAACAATTTCTTACGCTACTTTATGTTGCCCCCTGGTCATAGAGGTTATTGCTGAGAAATGATGAATGATATTGAATTATAGTCCTACCTTGGTAGTGGTTTTTTTGGAGTGTACAAAAATTTCGTATTTATTTAGATTAGCGCAATGGAGAATCAATTGAAAATATTTTTCCAAATAATGATATTACTGGTAAGCGTCACGAGAGCTACTCAGGTTACGTTTATTGTCGATATGTCAGAAGAAACAGTTGTCGCTGGGGATGGTGGCTCTCCAGCAGTTTATGTTTCAGGATCAAATTTAAATGGACCGGGTGGGCTAGTAATGACTGATAATGGTAATGGGATCTGGGAACTCACGACACAGCTTAATCCGGGGTCATATACTTATAAATTTAGAAATGGTTACTATGATTACTGGGATGGCCCAGGCTGGGAAGGTGATAATGGACTTATCGAAGGCGGTTGTGCAGTCGGTGATTATTTTGATCGGCAAGTTGTCGTTGGAAATAGCGACCTTGTTGAAGGGGTTTTCTGTTTCGGGAGCTGTGATGAAACATGCGATAGTGATACTATTGCATATACACTTGTTTGGCAAGATGAGTTTGATGGGAATGGAGTAATTAATTCTGAAAAATGGTTTCACCAAACTCAATTACCGAATGGGAATAGTTGGTTTAATAACGAACTTCAACATTATACGGATCGTTTAGATAATTCCTATGTTAGTAATGGCAGTTTAAAGATCGTTGCAAAAAAAGAAACATATACGGATCAGGGCCATACAAAAGAATATACATCAGCAAGGCTAAATTCAAAATATGCATTCACATATGGGCGTGTAGAAGTGAGAGCAAAATTACCTGAAGGAGTTGGGACATGGCCCGCTATCTGGATGTTAGGCCAAAATATTAATGAAGTAGGTGCTTATTGGCAAACACAAGGCTATGGAATGACACCTTGGCCTGATTGCGGAGAGGTGGATATAATGGAGCATTGGGGATCTAACCAAAATTATGTGCAAAGCGCTTTACATACTCCTTCTAGTTATGGAGGAACAATTAATTTAGGAGGCCAATATATTTCAAATGCTTCAACACAATTTAATACTTATTGCCTTGAATGGTCTCCACAACAAATGGTATTTAGCGTTAATGAGAATGTGCATTATACTTATAATCCCAATGTCCAAAACTCAGAAACTTGGCCTTTCGATTCTAATCAATATTTGTTATTGAATATTGCTATTGAGCCAAGTATTGCATCGAGCTTTACCGAAAGTGAAATGGAAATTGATTATGTGAGGATTTATGAACCTTCAGCGCTATCATCTCATAAACAAAAAATGCCAGTACATTTTACTATTCGACAAAATTACCCTAATCCTTTTAATCCCATAACTAATATCGAATATGATCTACATAAAGATGGAAATGTAATAATCACTATTTATGACTTAAATGGCCACGTCATTAAAGATCTAATAAATGGCACACAAACATTAGGTCGCCAATCTATTAAATGGAATGCGACGAATAACATCGGTCACCCAGTATCAGCTGGCGTTTACATATATAGGGTTCACGTAGACGGTTTTAGTCAAACAAAGAAAATGGTTCTGCTAAAATAGATTTATTCTTTTACAAACAAAAAGCCCCACATTAGTGGGGTTTTTGTTTGTAAAAAGGTTTAGGTGATGCACGAAATTCTAAGCATAGTAATAGAAAAGTTATAAGACTCATGCCATCCACAGGAATAACTATAAGCGGGATATGGGAATCCAAAATATTAGTCACGCCCATAAACCATCATACGACTTCAAATTGATCTATATCTATTTCCCCAGCTTAAAAAAACTAATTTACCATAGTAAATACATTCCATGTTTTTTTGAACTCATCTGATTTCCATAAGGTTTTAAAATTGCTTTTACCGTCCCAACCAAACAGTGTCCCCTTACCATTATTTTTATCATATAAAAACAAATCGACCTTAGTGTCGCCATTAACATCTGTAGGATAGATATCCCACGTCTTATTAAAGGTAGAATTTTTCCATAAGGTTTTAAAATTGCTTTTACCGTCCCAACCAAATACTGTTCCAGCCCCAGCTTTTTTATCATATAAAAAGAGTGCTGTTTTACCGCTACCGGTAAAATCTCCTGGGAAAATTGACCAAGTCTTTCTAAAGGTATTGTTTTCCCATAGCTTTATTGATTTTCCGGTCTTTGGGTCTATTGAGTATAAAACACCCTTCCCTTTTTTATTGTCATACAAAAACATATCTGATTTTTTATCACCATTAAAGTCACCTACATGAACTTGCCATGTTTTTCTAAACGTAGTGTTTTTCCAAAGCGTTTTCCATGCTTTTCCGCTCCAGCCCCATACAACACCGACTCCTGCTTTTTTATCATAGAGAAACAAATCTGATTTACCGTTACCATTAAAGTCTCCTGGGTGGATTTCCCAAGTTTTCTTAAAGGTATCACTTTTCCATAAGTTTTTGAAGTGCCCTTTTTCGTCCCAACCAAAAACTACACCGGCCCCAGCTTTTTTATCATAAAGAAATAGTTCTGACTTCTTTTTCTGAGTGAAATTGCCAACATAAATATCCCATGTTTTTTTGAATGTTGTATTCTTCCACAAATTATTTGCACCAGATTTAGAAGATGCATCTAATGTTAGAACTACACCAGTACCAGCTTTTTTATCATACAAAAACATGTCTGTTTTGCCGTTCCCGTCAAAATCTCCAAGATGAATTTTCCATGTTTTTTTGAATGTATCGTTTTTCCATAGTGTTTTCCATTTTTTGCCATCCCAGCCCCAAATAACACCTGTACCAGTTGTTCTATCGTATAAAAAGAGATCATGTTTTCCGTCTCCATTAAAATCAGCATAATAAGTACCATCTTTTGCCTTATTATTGCCAAAAGCGATAGAAAGAGTACAAACAATCATAACTATGGATAATAATATCAATTGTATTTTTTTCATTTAACTTTACCCTCCTTGTTTATGAGAAATAACATCAATTAAACCATATGACCTATGAATATAGTTTATTAAGAGTAATAATAGTTATAATAAAATTTAAATACACTCTTTTAGAAACTCTTTCTGGAGACTTGGGTTGTTTATTTGTTGGTACCTTAGTAGATTTTTAAAAGAATGCACATCTTACCACTCATACTCCTTGGAAGTTTTTTATTTGGGCAATATGAAAGTCAAGCAATAGTCAAATTCAATGATTTGCCTAGTTTATATGACCCTGTTTATCAGCCATCTTTAACTCTTCCATATCTTGAATCTTTCACCGGCTTTAATAAAGAAAAAGATTTTAATCAAATATTTGGTATTGAGTATTTCGAAAATAAGCATGGTATTAATTATTGGCTGGAAACATTTGAAGATAATACTGCTTTGGGCTTAAGAGTCTTTCCCAAAGATGTTGCTTCAATGGCCAATTGTACATCTATTAATAATTGTCCCGACCTCGATACTTTAAGGTGTTGTTCTAGTCGTGATCGGTGCGAGGCTAAAGTATATCCTCACCATACGACTGGCACATTCTATTATGGCTGGAAATTTATGATACCAGACAATTTTGTTTTCCAAAAAGAAGGTCGGGATAGTATCAACTACGGCAAAAAAACTCGTCACTTTATTGCACAATGGCATCAAGCATATGTTTATGAATCGACTAGAAGGAACCCAAATTATAGATCCACGAGGGTGGAATGGAAATATAATCAGACGGTTGACTGCAATGGAAGAGAATTGAACCTCAAAGGTAAACCGCCCATAACATTCAATTTAATGCATGATGATACAGATAATGATCATCGTTTAGATTTAGTTATCTCTTATGGTACTCAATATAATTTTCATTGGTTGGAAAACTGTATCCCAGATATTAATTCTGTAAAAGGAGGGCGACAGTACAGATTAGAAAATATTGTTGAACCAGGCAAATGGGTTTCTATACTCACAGAAATAAATTGGTCTACAGAATTTGATGTTGGATATATGCGAGTTTGGATTAATGATCAACCATACCAGATACATATGAAAGATGGTGTCCGATACCTTACAAATAATAATAAATTGCCTCCATCAAAATTAAAAGGGGCAAATCTTTACATAGATTCACATGGCTATGAACAACCAAATTATTTAAAGTTGGGCCATTATCGCAGCAATATGGCCGTACCTCATACCATATTTATAGATGATATTCAAATTCGGGTAAAGAGCTAAATATCAAAAAATATGGAATTTGCCTATCTAGAATTGATAGAATTTTTTTAAATAGGTATTTTATTGGTCTTAAGAATCAAAAATAAGTCCCACATTCGTGGGGTTTTTTGTTTAGAAAATAAAAACTAAATTCTTCTATGCTAAAGTGTCTTGCAATTCTTTTGGTCTTATTGAATTATGTGCAATGTCAATCAAAGCCCAAGAAAGTATTAATTCAGCCAGATAGTTTAAAATTATTAAGCAACACTTATATTACTAACCAAGAATCCAATTTATTAAAAAAAAATATAATAGATAAGAGGGCATTAATAATGAATTCCGGCTCTCTTGATTCACCTTATGATCTATACCTGAAAAACTATTACTATCATAACCCGCTAATCTATGATTGGATGAAAACCCAAAATAAAGAATATAGATATAAATATAATAAAATAGATGAGTGCGGATATAGTCCAATCAACAGGTTTGAGCCATGATTCTTTAAGCATCATGTCCATCATATATCACATTATTAACCATCAATCTCCACATTCATAGGGTTTTTTATAATTGAGGCTTTTCTTATATTGAAACGTAAATCTGTTAGTAAAAATAAATTAATCTACAATAAAACCACATAGGACACTTTATGCTTAACAAAACAGCAAATCTAATCTTTTGCCTTTCTCTTTTAGTGTGGATTAATTCTCTAGAGGGAAAACAACACAATATTTCTCCACCCATTTCATCAATTCATAAAGAAATAAGTAAAGATGAATGTGGTAAAAATAATAAAACGGATTTAGTCGAAAGACCTGCAATCCCAACTGCTTTTATTACTTATAGTCACATTGATCGAGATACGACATATACTTTTGATTATTTAAATACTCTTAACTACGATGAACTAATAGATTTAATTGTCACATTAGATTGGTGGGAAATAGATGGTTTATTTCAATATTCAGATGATACTTATGAATTTTATAGCGATACACTTCGGATGCATGCATTATTCAATGCCGTGGAAGAAAGAGGGAATAATTATACAGCAGATGATGGACTTGGGATTGGCGTATTAGTTGAAGTAATAAGATCCGGTTTTTACATAGCATTTTATAATGATGAATTAAATTTTTTAAGAGATTTTGATTTTATGGATAATACGGTACCGGGAATGGATGCCATTTCTAATAATCCAAATTTTGGATTTGGAACGGATGCGCAAACAGAAGTCGTTAAAGCCTTCGGTTTATATCAGGGGATTGGAATGAGTAGTATTCATTCTTTAACAAAGTCTGCAGGTGTATTTGAAGATTTTTATCAGAATTTTGAATCCTATATAGACGATTGGGATAAAAGCAATGCCATATACTACTTGGGAAACGGTGTTTATTATTCTCTTTATACTTATTCTTGGCATTTCAATCCGGAAGACACTGAATTTTATAATGAAGTTGACAGTTTGTTTAATGCGATCGCCAACATTGGATTATATGGTACAGTTACCGAACAGAATGAATGGCTATTAAACAATGCTGTCTATTGGGATGCACGAATTGGATTATATGATGATGAAGCAATAGCTGTTCAATTTTTAACAGATATAGTTCAATTATATGGAGAATGGACAGGTCCATCCCTTGAAGCTATCGAAATGCTTTGTTGGCTTTATAATTGTGAATATGCAGATGGGACACCTATTGATGAAGGTGAAATATTGCAAAGTGTACACGACTGGCTGCTTCCCAATCGCACTACATACGATGATGAAAGGATTATATTCAAAACAGGTGATAATGTAACACCCGAAAAAATTGAAACGTTATACTGGGCAATGAAAGAAGTAAGATCTCAATTTCATAGAGTCTCTCTCAATGATATTCCGCTAGATCAGGGTAACCCCGATGATTCACTTATTGCTGTTATTTATAACAGTCCAGCTGATTATACTTTTAATAATTTTCTTTATGGTCTGGGTACCAATAATGGTGGAATATATATTGAATCCTGGGGCACTTTTTTTACTTACGAACGCACACCTCAGGAAAGTATATATACATTAGAAGATTTATTCAGACATGAATTTTCACATTATCTTCAGGGGCGATATATGGCACCGGGAATGTGGGGGCAAGATCCTATTTATGATAATCAAAGGCTAACCTGGTTTGAAGAAGGTGGCGCAGAATTCATGGCGGGGAGTTCAAGGTTAAATGGAATCCAAACTCGCTTAACTATGGTTGATCGTATCGCTCAAAACGAATCTGATCGAATGACTCTTGCTGAAGTGGTAAATGCTACTTACGGGAATTGGGAATTTTATAGATATGGTTTTGCATTTTTTGACTATATGTATAAATACAAAATGGACATGTTACTAGAAATGGTTGAATTTGTAAAAACTGGTGATGGAGATTCATTTGATATTTTAATGGATGAAATAGCAAATGATGATTTATTAAATGATCTATATCAAGCACATATGGATAGCTTAAAATCTAATCAAAATAATTTTACTGACCCGGTTACCAGCAGTTTATATTTTGAAGAAATAGAAAACATACCTACGGAAGATATTATAAATGAAATTTCATCAATATCTCAAATCCAAAATATATCATCTGAAACCTATTTATCATCTGATCATAATTTATTATCGATTAATGGTGATATTACCTTAGAAACGAATAATGATTCAGACTCTTTATGGCTGGCAATGAATAATAATGTAAATAGTATATTATCTTCATTAAATGAAGTGGACTGGAATGGATATAATACTATTAATAGCTGGTTTAGTAATCCTGAGCTAAATGAGAATAAT
>Ga0257115_1001733_pt1 | contig 14091 bp, 7 predicted proteins | sample SI112_100mmetaG_FD_194465 | JGI IMG/M metagenome (GOLD analysis project Ga0257115, IMG submission 194465) | Marine microbial communities from Saanich Inlet, British Columbia, Canada - SI112_100m | ecosystem: Environmental > Aquatic > Marine > Inlet | place: Canada: British Columbia | collected...
CACCGCTGATTGAGCAATACGAAGGCATAGACCTTCTGCTGACTTATGAACCGGAAGGACGGCACAAAGGCTGGTCTGGAATTATGCGTCTCAGTCATGAACTTCAGGAATTAAAATTTGACGCAGCACTGCTTTTTTATCCTCGGGCAGAATTAGCGTTTGCACTGTTCAAAGCCAAAATTCCTCTGCGCATCGGGACGGCTTACCGCTGGTATTCTTTCCTGCTAACTCAGCGTATTTTTGAACACCGCAAGGAATGCCTGAAGCATGAAGCAGAATATAATCTGTCACTGCTTAGCTCACTGCTGCCCGGAGAAAATCCGTTGCCACAGGCAGACTTTAAAAAGTGGATTCCGGAACCGTGGTGGAACAATTTTCGCGCAGAGCTAAATTCTGCTGAATATGTCATCGTGCATCCCGGCAGCGGTGCATCCGCCCCTAATTTGAGCAAGGAACAGTACCGACTTATTATCCGGCTGTTGCTCGAAAAAACCGCTTGGACAGTTTTGTTGACCGGAACTTCCGCAGAAGAAAACTTGGTACATGAACTTGCTGCGGATTTCCCACAGGAGCGTGTAAAAGAAATAGTGGGTCGTTTTTCACTCGCGAAATTTTTTTCTGTAATCCGCAATTCTTCTTTGCTGATCACCAGCAGCACCGGTCCTTTGCATCTAGCAAACGCAGCGGGAACTCCGCTACTCGGTTTTTTCTGTCCGGTGAAACCTCACACTCCAAAGCGCTGGGGACCGTATGATCAGCAGAAATGGGTTGTTACTCCTAAACTGGACAGTCCGGAAATTTGTGAATTTAAAAATTGTCCGCACGGAGGATGTCTTCAGCAACTTTCGGATTCCGAAATTACCACAGCACTGTGCGAAAATAGATTGAAGGATTTAATATAAAGAACCACCAGCCAAAAACTTAACATGAATAAATCATCTTCCTGGGAAAATTTTCAACAGCATTACCTCGAGCTACCGGAACTCGGCATCTCACTTGACACAGCATTGATGAATGCTCCGGATGTGCTGCCTAATTCTACGGAAAAACTTTTCCAGCAAGCTTTCCAACAAATGCAGGAACTGGAAGAAGGGAGCCTCGCAAATCCTGATGAAAACCGCATGGTTGGACATTATTGGTTGCGGAATCCGGAACTTGCTCCCTCGCCGGAAATTCAAAACCTGATCAGTTCCACACTGAAAAATATTCAGCAGTTTGCACGGGAAATTCAGCAGAATAAACTCATCCCTCAAAAAGCTGATTCTTTCCGGAATGTGTTGTTACTCGGAATTGGCGGTTCTGCACTTGGTCCGCAGTTCGTGCAAAACTCGCTTGCTTCAAATGCAGATCGAATGCAATTTTATTTTCTCGATAACACTGATCCGGACGGAATTGATCAAGTAATGTCCTCAATCGGAGATAATTTAAATTCTACTCTGACCCTCGTTATTTCAAAATCAGGAGGAACAAAAGAAACTCGGAATGCAATGTTGGAGGTGCGCCACGTCTATGAAAATTCCGGACTCGATTTCAGCAAACACGCTGTTGCAGTCACAGGTGAGAAAAGTCAGCTTGACCAACTTGCAGAAAGAGAAAACTGGCTACGTCGTTTTCCAATGTGGGACTGGGTTGGTGGTCGAACTTCAGTTCTTTCCGCGGTTGGTATGCTGCCTGCCGCTTTGCAGGGTCTTGACATTGAGGAAATTCTGCAAGGTGCAAAAGTTATGGATGAGCTGACACGCCGTAAGGTTGTGAGCAATAATCCTGCTGCAAAGCTGGCCTGGATGTGGCATCATGCCGGTGGCGGACGAGGTGAAAAAGCGATGGTGATGCTGCCCTACAAAGACAAACTGCTACTCTTCAGCCGTTACCTGCAGCAATTGGTGATGGAATCTTTAGGTAAGGAAAAAGATTTGGCGGGAAAAACCGTTCACCAGGGACTAAGCGTTTATGGTAACAAAGGTTCAACCGATCAACATGCATTTGTCCAGCAACTGCGTGAAGGACCCGCTGATTTTTTCGTAACTTTCATTGAGGTGCTTAAAGAGCGGAAAAAAGCCGGTATCGAAGTTGAACCAGGAATCACTTCCGGAGATTTTCTCCAGGGTTTTATGCTTGGAACGAGTGCGGCGCTTTTTCAAAATGGACGTCCGTCACTCACCATCACGCTGGAGGAAATTAACCCGCAAAGCCTCGGTGCTTTGATTGCGCTTTTTGAAAGAGCAGTCGGTTTGTATGCATCGCTGATCGGCATCAATGCCTATCATCAACCCGGTGTAGAAGCAGGAAAACGTGCGGCCGGAGATGTGATTGAACTTTCATTAAAAATCCAATTCCAGCTCAAGTCTCATCCGGAGCAACAGTTTTCAGCCGCTTCACTCGCAGATATTTTTGCAGACACGTCACAAACCGTGACCATTTTCAAATTGCTCGAACACCTGGCAGCAAACGGTCGTGTGCAGAAATTTTCCTCAGACACCCCCTTTTCTGCAGAATTTAAAGCAAATCCTTAACTTTTAACTGCTGTATTTTTTCACTTGATCAGTAATTTTATTATAAAATTAGCACCGTTTTTTCAACAGTACATTAGAAGTTCTGAAAAAATCCGTATTTTAAGGCGGAGAATTTTATTTGTATCTGCTGAGTTCAATCATTAATTTGGTTTGACTTTTAGCCCTGAAAGCCTAAATTAGCATAGATTATGCACTATTTTGTGCGCTCTTAAATTTAGCTTAAGCAAGACAGTCACATTACTTGGGAGATCCTTGCCACTGTCTTTTTAAGGAACAGGACATTTAGAGCTGCATCTACCCATAGCAACGATTTTGTGAAACATCACCTTCATCCGTAAATTTTTTCTCCAATGCTAAAACGGCTTCAAAACGGGAACTCTGCTCACTACATGATCATGTTTGTGCTGTTTATCATGCTGTGCTTTCCTGGATCTGCGGCAGCCACCACACATGAAGCGGAGATTCTCATTTTCAGTCTATCTGCTGACAAAGTAAAAGAACAGAAAGGCGTTCTCAAAATTCAAATCAGCACCTTCAGTCCGATTCAGCAAGTAACAGTAAAAGGTAAGCCCAGTAAATTTCCAAAAGGCGCAAGCCTGGTCTGGCTGAAAATACCTTACACGCTCAATCCCGGTGTTAATATTTTTGAAGTTTATGTTAAGACAAAGCTCGGAGAAGCAAAGAAGAAAATCCGGACTATCTATGAAACACCGGAATTGCTAAATCAATCAAAACTTGGTGATCCTTTTCAGTTAATTACCATCCTTGGTGCGGCAACGAGTGATAACATCGAGAAGGTTGATGACAGTGATAACAAATCCTATGCATTTTCTTCAAGTCTGCTTTTTGTTCCGTCCTACCGCTTTGATATCTTTAATGACTCGAGCATCTTTCTGCGCGGCGTAGTGATGGGTGACCAACACCACAATGGTACATTTGAATCCAAAGAAGTCTCGTTCAAACAGGCCAGCATTGAGTGGGAGGAGCGTGAAAGCTGGGCCGGTGTCTTGACATTGTTATTGGGTACTAATGAAGCCGGAACCAGGGAAATTCCTGTGACCTCGTCTCCCAGAGACAGTCTTTCCAACAAATACAAACGCGCGACACGAGATAACGTCTACACCATAAAAGCCAAACAGGAGCTTGAAAAAGATACAACCTGGAACTGGCAGCTTGACCGTAAAAAAAAACATGTGGAGGGATCCGACGACGACAGCGGTTATTCCACCACTCTTATCGCAAGTTATGTAACTCCGCTGTTTGGGGTGAAAACAACATTTGGGGGAACGCTTGAGAACTCAAATCTGAATGGAACCTACAAAGATACAAATGCACTCAAAACAAAGCTCAAAGTAGATTATCCAATTCCGCCGGTGACTCTTGGCCTACAGTATGATTTTTCGCAAACCGAGGACAGAATCGTAGATCCGTCACTGGCAGGCAAGACAAAAACGCGGAACCGGGCCTTAGCGCTCAGTCTCAATTATCCCGCGGCAAAGTGGTGTATTTTCGGGCTAACCCAAAAATATGAAAGACAGAGTTCAAACATCGTTGGAAGTACTTACAAACTGAACACAACACAATTACAGGTGATCCTCATTTATTGATTGTTAAAATATACAGTTTGACATAGAAAAAATAAATTCAAGATGATTAATATCGATGGTTTCATAAAAAGTTTCATATTCACTCATTTGTCATTCCGAGCGTAGGGAGAAATCTGTTTTATGTTAAACACTGATATGATTAAGATCTCTCTCTTAGTTCGAGATGACAAATAATTAGTTTAAGAGTTTTTATGACTGCATTATTATTGAAGCATTCATAATTAGTTGTCATTCCCGCTTTCGCGGGAATGACAAACATGGGTGTCCTTATGACTTTTTACGGGACCATCATTATTGGTGAAATAACCAAAATTATTCTTATGAAAATTCGTATCTTATTTCTGTTTGTACTTTTCCTGACATTCGTCTCTGTAGTTCCGCTGCAGGCACAGACGGGATTGCTGTTGCTGGAAAAAGGTTCGGTCAAGGTGATTGGTCCGGAACGTACTCGTCTGCTGCGTAAGCCCGGAGCAAAAATTGTTTTACAGGCTAATGACCGTGTACAGACCGGTAAAGATACATTCGTTAAAATCAAGATCAAGGGCAAACCAGAAATCATTGAACTTTCATCCCGCTCATTTTTCCGGATGGGAAAGATCACCCGACAAACCAGCAGTATTTCGCTGTTAACAGGCAAGGCGCGTTTTAAAATTCTGGGTAAACTCAAAAAGAAAAGTAAAAGGAAACGCTTTCAGATTCGTACCGTTACCGCGCTGGTAGGCGTGAGGGGAACCGATTTTGTGGTTGGCGCTTCCAACACACAAACGAGTCTGCTCACTATTTCCGGCACAGTTTCAGTAGCGCCGGTGAGCATGCCTGACATCGAAATTGAAGTCCCGGCCAACCAGGCTTCCACAGTTCAGCAAAACTCCACACCAACCGCTCCGGTTGAAGTCACTCCAAAAATGCGAGCGCAAATCGTTAATTCCGATTCAACAAAAGCTTTCAGAAACGTCAAATTTGGAGAAGCCGTTAATCCGGAAGAAGTACGCAAAGATAACGAAAAAAAGAAAAAGGAAGAGGAGGAAGAACAAAAGAAGGAAGAAGAAAAACAAAAAGAAGAAGAATCCAAAGAGGATGGAGAAGCAAAGAAAGACGGGGAAGCACAAGAAGGAGACGAGGGAGAACCAAAGAAAGACGGGGAAGCTGAAGATGGCGAAGGAAAATCCCGTGAGGAAAAAGAAGGTGAACCGAAAGCGGGTGAAGAAGATCCGGAAGGTGAAAGAAAACCCGGAGATGAGGACGGCCCTCCAGGTGGAGAAGAAGACGGACAGGAACCGCAGGAAGGTGAGGACGATCCTGAAAGAAAAGGCCCCCTTGGACCAGGAGTTCCCGGAGAAGGTGAGGACGAAGAAGGCGCTTTGTTCGGACCGGAAGGTGACGCGAAACCAGGAGATGAAGAAAGGCCTGGAGGTGAATTTGGACCGGAAGGTGAGGAAGGAACTGGAGCTGAGTTTGGACCGGAAGGCGAGGAAGGAACCGAAGGCACATTTGGACCGGAAGGCGAGGAAGGAACTGGAGCTGAGTTTGGACCGGAAGGGGAAGACAGCGGAGCTCCTGGAGAGTCTTTTCGTCCGGGTAGTGATGAAGGTGCAACCGGAGAGAGCTTCAATCCGGAAGACGGGGAGCGAACTCCCGGTGGTATTAACGTGCCGGAAGGCGGCGACGATTTTGGAGGACAAGATGATTTAGGTCCAAGCGGTGACGATTTCGGAACAGCCGGTGACATCGGTATTAAAGATGATTTCGGACCCGGCGGTGACGATTTCGGAAACACGGGGGATTTCGGTATTAAAGATGATTTCGCTGGAGACTTCGGCGGTGATGACGATTTCGGAAGCGGATTCGGTGGGGATGACTTCGGTGGAAGCTTCGGTGGGGATGATGACTTCACTGGAGGTGACTTTGGAGGGGATGATTTTGGCGGTGATTTTGGTGGGGAGGACTTCGGAGGCAAAGATGATTTCGGAACAGGGGATGACTTCGGTGGGAAAGATGATTTTGGCGGCAGAGACGATCTTGGCGGGAAAGACGATTTAGGAACTGGGGAGGACTTCGGCGGGAAAGATGATTTAGGTGGAGGTGAGGATCTTGCTGGAGGGGATGATTTTGGAGACGGAGAAGATCTTGCTGGAGGTGATGATTTAGGAACTGGTGATGACTTCGGAGACAAAGACGATTTCGGAGGGACAGATGATTTAGGTACTGGGGAGGACTTCGGAGATAAAGACGATTTCGGAGGGACAGATGATTTAGGTGCTGGGGATGATTTTGGCGGAGGTGATGACTTCGGAGGTGATGACTTCGGAGGCGATGACTTCGGAGGTGGGGACGATTATGGTGGTGGTGATGATTATGGTGATTACGGTGGCGGTGATGATTACGATGATATCCTGGGTGATACCGGTGGGATTCTTGACGATCTAGATGACACGCTGGACGACATAGAAACGGTCCGACGTGTGATCATCAAAATTAATTACGATTGAGAAGCAAAATGGGATTCAAACGAATGTTACGGTGGATGGTACTTGCGCTAATGCCCTTATTTCTTTTTACGGGTTGCGGCGATTTAGCGCCGGAAATGCAGGACACGCGGACCGTCATGCTGAAGATGGACCTCAGGCAAGATTCTTCCCTGAGCCGCTCACTGGTTTCTGCTGCTGATCTGAGTGCCTACAATACTCACCTGATTATGGTCCTGCCTTCCTGGGAGCGACTTTCCAGCGATTACCGTAATTATTACAACATCTTTGCAGAAGAATTGATGGACCCGGTGAGCAAACAAGTCAGCCTCGAAATTCCACTCAACACGCAACTAAATATCTTCGCCTTTCTCTTCAAAGAAAATTACAGCAAATATGATTTGTTTACGGCAATAAAGGAGGTAGGTTATTACGGAGAGTCACCAAGTTTTTCAATTACTGGAGAGACAAACAATCTCAGTTTAGCTGTCAGCCTGACACAGGTTCCCGGTACTGACACCGAAACTGACACCGAAACTGACACTGATACTGGAACTGACACTGGAACTGATACTACAGCACCTGTACTTACGGAGGTCACTGCCATCTCATCTCCAACCAGTGACTCTACACCGGATTACACTTTTAAATCCACTGAAGCAGGAATTATCAGCTATGGAGGTTTATGCTCGTCCGTGAGAACAGCTGCTATTAGTGGAGACAACATTATCATCTTTGACTACTTGATTGATGGGAATTATCCTGACTGCACAATAACCGTCACTGACTCTGCGGGAAATATAAGCATCCCACTACCTGTAACAAATTTCACTGTTGACACAAGCTCTTCCAATACTGATACTACAGCACCTGCACTCACAGAGGTCACTGCCATCTCATCTCCAACCAGTGACTCTACACCGGATTACACTTTTAAATCCACTGAAGCCGGAACTATCAGCTATGGAGGTTCATGCGAATCGGATAGTCACACATATGCTATTAGTGGAGACAACATTATCACCTTCAACACTTTAACTGCTGGAACTTATTCTGACTGTACAATAACCGTCACTGACTCTGCGGGAAATATAAGCACCCCACTTTCCGTAACGGATTTCACTGTTATGGATCCATCACTTGAGGCGTTTTATCCATTCAATGGAAATGCTGAAGATATCACTAGCAACGGAAGGGATTTAACAGTTACTGGTGATACAAGTTTAACCTTCGGCAAGGACAACTCCAGCAACAGTGCCTATTATTTCGATGGCAACGGAGATTATCTGGAATATGTAACAAATATCCCCAGTTTTGACAATTACACTATTTCACTCTGGGCCAAGCCCGCCAGTTCGGGAACTTATGAAGCTATGTTTTCAAGCTACGATAACTCAAACAATGGCTTTCAGATTGATCTTAATGGAAACAATTTTCATATCCGAAAATCAAGCGGCGGCAACATCGTTTTGAGCACAGCACAACTAGAAGTTTGGACGTTCATCGCTTTCACTTACGATGGTACTAATTCCATAGGTTATATTAATTCAGTCAGTGATAATGAAAGTTCTGGAGGTACGACTGAATTCAACCGTTTCAGAATAGGAAGAAACAGAAGCGGCAGCACTTATTTCAGTGGAGCAATAGATGAATTAAGAATCTACAACAGAGCATTAACTGCTTCTGAAATAGCTAGCCTTTATGCGAACTGAACCTTTAAACTCGTTCCGGGTCTCTTCCACAGAATGAGGTCCGGAGTGTTCGGCCTTGGTATTGTGTAATGCATGATGTTCCATTAATTCCGCTCTGTCGTTTCCCCGGAACGGAGTCCGGGGCTACCAATCAGAATTATTCTTTTGCATTATCTTTACCCACCGTTCTGTCGTTTCCCCGGAACGGAGTCAGAGGCTAGCAATCAGAATTATTCTTTTGCATTATCTTTGCCCACCGCTCTGTCGTTTCCCCGGAACGGAGTTCGGGGCTAGCAATCAGAATTATTCTTTTGCATTATCTTTGCCCGCCGCGGAGGACGGAGCTACCGTTCAAGTAAGAAGATAAAGGGAGAATGGAGAGAATGAGTAATTGAATGGTGCACCCGGCAGGAGTCGAACCTGCGGCCTACGGAATCGGAATCCGTCACTCTATCCAGCTGAGCTACGGGTGCAAAATTTGGTGGGAGCGGCAGAGAGGGTTTTAACCGGCTCAGCTTTTATATTCCCGCTTTTCAGCATAGCAATTTCCCACCGCCAATTCCATCACGTTTTTTGCTTTCATAGTTTCACGCTTTGTTTGGATTTTTCCGGATTGAGTTGCTCTGATTATGAATTACTCAACGCTGATTTTGAGAACAGCCCCCGAATTTACGCCAATTCCATCACGTTTTTTGCTTTCATAGTTTCACGCTTTGTTTGGATTTTTCCGGATTGAGTTGCTCTGATTATGAATTACTCAACTCTGATTTTGAGAACAGCCCCCGAATTTATTCGGGGGTCCTGTGAAAACAACAACGCCTTCAAACCGATTTATCGGTTTACAATTTTGCTCTGCAAGCCCGTTACTCCCGAAAAAAATGGCATGATTTGTAATTTTCGAAATGGCACTCCAGATCCTTATTTTTCACGCCCGTACGAGCGGCAATTCATTCCAACAAGTTGTAAAGGCGGGACTCCGGGATTTACTGCGCGCCCTCCAATCCGAACTTCCGGAAACAGAGGCGGAAGCCACGGTATAGCGTCCGAATTTCTGATTGATTTTTTTCACGGCTCCCATCAATTGCTGCGATGCCTGAATGCTCGATTCCGTTTCAAAGAGCGTGGCCGGAATATTTTTTACTGAAATAAAATCATGTAAAAGCACACCGACTTTGTGGTATTCAAATCCGGACTCAAAAATCTGCTCCAGCGCGCGCTGAGCCGCAGCATTGAGCTGCATCAGATTGTTGGTTATTTCCAGTTCCACAGATGCGGACACACTGCGCTGCGTGATGTTTTTGCGAAAATGGTTTGTTGAGAGATAGACGGTAATGGCTGAAGTCGCCTGTTTGTATTTCCAGAGTCGAGTCACTGCATTTTGCACAAAATGCGTCAGCGCCGGACGGATATCTTCCAACTCTTTCAGCGGTTTGCCGAATGAACGACCGCACATGAGGGACTTTCTCGATTCTTCCGGTTCCTCCAGTTTCAGGCAGCTTTCACCGCGCAATTCCAGAACTGTGCGCATCAGCACCACAGAAAATTGTTTTTTAATCCAGACAGGATCCGCGTCCCGCAGCTGCTTTGCGTTGTCGATACCGAATCCGCTTAATTTTTTACTGATCTTTCCGCCGATACCCCAGACATCTCTGGTCTCCATTTGTTCCAGTGTTTTGCCGAAACTTTCAGTCGTGGTTCCAACACAAACTCCAGCCAGTTCCGGATGTCGTTTTGCTAACCGGTTTGCGGCTTTGGCCAGGGTTTTTGTACGGGCGACTCCTATCGAAACCTGAATTCCTGTGTGACGCTGTACTCTGTACCGTACAAAGCGGAACAGTTCCACCAACCGTTCACGTGACAAACCGGAAACATCCGCAAAAGCTTCGTCGATGCTGTATCGTTCAATCTTCGGTAAAAGCTCTTCCAGTATGTCCATTATCCGGCTGCTCATATCGCCGTAAAGGGCGTAGTTCGATGAACGTATCTGCAGTTCGTGGCTCCGGACAAATTCACGGACACTGCCCGCTAAAACTCCCATTCCGATACCCAACTTCTTGGCTTCACTGGAACGTGCAATGACATTACCGTCGTTGTTGGAAAGCACGACGAGCGGTTTTCCCGCGAGTTGCGGTTGAAAAACCTGTTCGCAGGAGGCAAAAAAATTGTTACAGTCAATCAGCGCAATCATAGTTTTTTTAAAGTCCAGCTGACAACTCCCCAGACGGAGAAATCCATTTCAGCTGTAATTTTAATTGACGGATAGTCCGGATTTTCTGCTTTTAAAATTACAGTTTCCTGTTCTGTGGTAAAACGTTTAATCGTAAATTCGGAATCAATCACCGCCACCACAACGCGGTTTTTCCAGTTCTCGATGCTGCGGTCCACAACGAGGATGTCGCCGTCCGTGATACCGACATCCCTCATCGACTCACCGGCCACACGCACAAAAAAAGTGGCGCTTGGATTTTCAATCACCAGCGTGTTCAGATCAAGTCTTTGCTCCAGATGATCTTCCGCGGGAGAGGGAAATCCGGCCTGAACCTTGGTATCAAAGAACGGCAGCTCAACACCCTGTGAATCATCCGCAAACCAAATTTTGCTGATTGAACCGTCCGATTTAAGCGGCAATGCTGGTGGATTGGAATTGTTCATAATATTTTCAAAATAATTTTTACGAAATTATAAAAAGTTAAAAACCGTGCAAAAGGTGTTTAACCACAGAGTCACAGAGAGCACAGTAGAATCCGGATAACATGCTGACCCTGTAAAAAAGTTGTCATTCCCGCGGAAGCGGGAATCCAGAGGAGACTCCTCAATCCCTAATTCACGACCTGATGGGTAGCGTTTTAATGCAGATCTTAACTTCCTACCTGTTTGCTGACAATTTCAAAAGATTGCGCCTCAACGGTCTTTGTTTCGCCAATACCCATGCGAATTGAATGAGATTATGGAGCAACCCGACTTGTTCTGAAAATCCCATAGTTTATAGCCTGACATTGAGGAGGCACAATGAGTTAAAATATAGCTTATAGACGATTCTATGCACGGTGTGTATAGCTTTATACATGGCGTGTATAGGTCTTATACACCGATATATACCGCGTATTTTCGTTCTCCTCTCTTTATGATCATCTGTGAGTCAACCAATTTTTTTAATAAACGATATGCTTGCGGGCCATTTAAGTAACAAAGCTCCATAACATCAGACCGCCTGATTGAGCCATGCAGATCCAGATACTTAATTATCATCTGTTCTTGTTGAAGACGGTCAAATCCAACTTGTCTAACATATTCAGTTTTTTTACCTACCTGTTGATAAACCTTAGCACTCAGTGTATAGGTTCGTCCACGTCCTGTTCCATGCGATTCTAAAAGACCTATTTCCAGAAGTTTTTCAAGGGTTCCCCTAACATTTGTTTCTGTTTTTTGAACAATTGTGGCCAAATCATTTGTAGCTAATCTCCGTTCTTCGCGGAGATGAGAAAGTATAATAAGCGAGTCAATTGGCATATAACCCAGCTTATCTTCCTGCTCCACCACCATCTGAAGAAAATTGAAATCCGCAGTAGTATCTACCATCTGCACATTAACCGATAATTCATTAGACATGGAATAATCAGGGGCAGGGCGACCGTATCGGAGCATACCTTCATAAATACGGTCTATACCACGTCCAGTTCGCTCAGCTAAACCGATCCTTTTTATAATGTCTGCCAACAACGGATTGCGTGAACGGGGGGCTGCTACTAGCAGATTGTCCAGTGTCACCCCTTCAACGAAACCTCCAGGATTGCTAATAGAGAGACCATCATCACTAATTTGGAGATGCACAGCCCCGAGTTGACTAAAATCGCGGTGAACCAGTGCATTGACGAATGCTTCACGAAAAGCTCGACGGTCATAGTTGGGTACCGGCACCCGAAAGAGACCAACCTGTATTTCCTCTTCTTCAACCCGAGCGTTAAATAGTAGTTCCACCGCTTCGAGTGTTTCCAGAAGTGGTTTGCGAAAGAACTCGTTGACCTTAACGTCCGTACCTTGAAGCACCTGAAAGGCAACTTCATACGCAGGCAGGTGCATGCGTAGCAGCTCTTCTGTACCGAGTAGGAGCAGCCCGGCAACCGTGGGGTGACGTATGCCGTTGAACTCACTGCACAGTCCTAGAGCACCGTCCATTTCATTATCAGCCAGAGATATAAGTGATTGCTCACCACCAAATTTCTTAATTGCATCACGAAGTCGATGCCGTTGCAACGGGTTGAGTTGATCCGCCGTCACAGATTCAATCACCATGGCTGAAGGATCTACTAGCCCCAGTGATGACTGGCGTTGAATGAACTCATGCGGATAAAACGGCACCGCCTCGGGAGTACCATCTAGTTTCAATCGTCGCCGCAACAAGTGACCATCTGATGTGGAAACCAGTTGTCTTGATTTTGGAACTCTGATGCTGGCAACGAACAGTTCATCAACTTCATAACGTTCAACCCGCACGGCAATTGAAGGATTGGTCTTATTGGAAATAAGCGCAGGAATTCCTGAAATATTGAGATGGTTAAAATGTAATCCGGTAATTTCACCATCATCTTCAACACCAAGCAGAAGCTTACCACCATCTGTGTTTGCCAACCCCACAATTGTCGCAACTAAATCACGATCAGGAAGGGATTTTCGGTCACTCTTAAACTCAAGGGTTAAACTTTCCCCTTGGCCTATTAAATCTATCAACTTGAGTCTATTCGCATCCATTCGTGTCTCCTAAATTTCTATTTGCGGTTCAATCTTATCTTCTGGATTGCTGTCTAAGTCCCGGAATCCAGAGGAGACTCCTCAATCAGTCTTCCGGAGCAAGTCCAGAATGATAGTTTTTTGCAAAGACCCCGCACCCCCAAACGCACCATTTTATTCGACTGCTGATTCAAAGTCAATTTTCTGGAGCTCAAGATTCTTGTAAAACATGCTAATTGATGTTATAAATTGGGTTCTCCTAATCAATCAAATAGCAAACAAATGCAGCATACACTAATCATCACCCTCTCACTACTACTCTTTTCTCTTCCTCTGTCTGGGCAAGCTCAGGCAAATGAAGATTGTTATCTTTTCGTGAGTGGAGATATTGGTGAAAATAAGTCAGTTGTTGACCAGATCGTCAGACCACTCATCGCCTCCTTTGTTTCTCCAATTAAGGAAGTTCCTGTTTCAGGTTTAAGCCAATCCAAACTCGATTCCTCATGTTATTATGACGTTTCCATCAATATGGTTGAAGAAACTCTCAACCTGTCAATCAGCGGACAGAGGACTCCTGTTCCATTCAATGGTTTCTCAAAATCCGGACGTTCCTTTCCTGAAAATGTCCGGCATTCAACATTGAGAGTTCTACACAATGAATTGAATAATGCAGCAAAGGCTGAAATTTGCGGAAAATACGCGGAGATCTTGGTTGATGAATGCCCTCAAACCCAAAATCTGCTACTCGTCTTCAACAAATATTCCGACCGTAATATAGAAAATTTAATGAAGGAACCACGCTCAAAACTTGTTGCGGGTTTTGTCTCACTGATTGAAAGAATGGCATCCGTTAATTTCATTGGAATCTCCGAAATTGACTTTGAAAACAATTTTCAGCATAATCTGACCAGAACGATGGATAAGAATGGTGCAAATTCCTCTCTGGTGCTGACTACCGAGTGGGACTTCCAGGAACAGCAAGCCAGTATGTGGAAAGGCTTTGTTTCAATGACTCTCTCAATAGAATCCTATTCATTCAAAGATGGAGGTTTGATCAAGATTGAGAGTTATGCAGTTGCCTCCCAGA
>Ga0257115_1001735_pt1 | contig 14083 bp, 17 predicted proteins | sample SI112_100mmetaG_FD_194465 | JGI IMG/M metagenome (GOLD analysis project Ga0257115, IMG submission 194465) | Marine microbial communities from Saanich Inlet, British Columbia, Canada - SI112_100m | ecosystem: Environmental > Aquatic > Marine > Inlet | place: Canada: British Columbia | collected...
ACAGTACCTGCAGGTACTTTTGGAATATCGATACTCCTAGTTCTCGAAATAGAAGCCAAATCAAGTCTTATACCCTTTTTTAGGCTATTTGATAGAACTAGCTGACGCTGAGTTATGGCAATCCTGAATTTACCCCCTACCCCAACCAAAGAGAGGTTGCCGAACAGTGCCGACTCTCCCTCATCCGGTCGGGCATTACGCCCGAACGTGTGCATCCAGCACGCGAGCGACTCATTGACGATATAATAACTCGGTTCATTGACCCGATAAATCCGTCTCTTCGTGTACGTTTTGTCTCTCGCCGTTTTTTTAGAAAACGGTAGTGCCAATAATGCGCATGGGCATGGCGTCTAATTGAGAAATAATTACCGGAGGGCTCCGTTCTAACCTTGTCCATAGGGGTACCTCCCAATCAACAGTTACAATTGACTTTTCTTTATTGGTAATTCTTCCAACTACAAATTGCATATCTACTGCTGCATGTATTATGTCACCGACCTCTAACTCTCGCTTCTGGAAAGGTGCTTTGTTTATTTCAAAAGTAGATTCAGTATTCTTAATTAACGCTCCTGAATCTAAATGTGTAACCATACAACCTCTGTGTAACGTTTCTTCTCTAAGATTTCTTATTGCTAAGCCAACTCTATCTCCTGATACAGCGATTTCTACATCATCATCCATTACTTGTAGACTTCGAACAATCCCATTTTCTTCTGCAGGTAAAACCTGTATTGTATCGTGTTTAGATACAGAGCCAGATTGTACATATCCGATTGCCACTAAACCAACTCCTTTAACATTAAAATGTTGGTCGACTGGTATAATTAAACTTCCTTCATTTCCTTTTGTATATTCCATTAGAGAAAATAACTTCTCTCTAATTTCATGTTCATCAGGTACGGTTTCAAATAAATCCCAATCTTTTAGTCCCGATTGATGAATAATCATTTTCACCTGCTCAGGATCTACCCAACCTCCAGATTCAGGATTTATTATTATGAGTCCTTTTTTTATTCCAGCACATCCAAAGGATACGCAAATCTCCCCTAATGATGCATCTACTTTCGAAACCTCAATAATTCCGACTTTGGCTACATTTAACACTGAAAGCAAAGGCCTTATCTTTTCAGGATGTTTAAGTGGTCTTAGTAATGAAATTATTTGTGTAACTCCATTTCTTTCTTCTTTGAATACATAAGATTCAATATCTCTAACATCTCCTTTTTTAGCGATACTTCTGGCAAGATTTTCCGAACCAACGAAGGCAATATTGAGTACAGGCACAAATATCCGAATAGCCATCCCTTGTTGAAAGGAACGGTGACAAAGTTATCGTTATGTTCAACTCATAGCTTCTCTTGCTCTTTGGGCAGCATTCCATAAATCCTTTTCCTCATCAGTTATTGGTTTGAATTGTGGTATATTAATTGCCTTCATATCTCTATCGATAGCAACCATGAAAAAGAAACCAGAGCAAATTTCTTCTCCAATCCATTCAGACCTTGATAATCTACAAGATATGACATGTATACCCGCCGTCCTTGGAGAGGTCCAAATTACTTTTGCGGTGGTGCGAATAACATCTCCTTGGTATGCAGGTCTTCTAAATTTTAGTGCATCTACTGATACAGTGACAAAATTTCTATGAGCGAACTTAGATGCTGCCATTCCAGCAGCGGTGTCCATTATCGCCATTAGCCTTCCTCCAAATAATGTATCTAGAGCATTGGTATCTCCTGGAAATACCTCATTTAGTTGTATTACTGGGTCTGTGGAGTAGGCCTCATCCATGTCTATCAAGTCCTCTCAAACACTCATCAAACTTGAAACCATCATATTGTTTTTACGAAAATAACTCATTTTCGAACCGTTGTATTCAATCCTGAGTACTGTTTCGGACAGCCATGGAGATGCCGGAGTTAGTCTGGGGTGAATATCATTTCAAAGACCCAGAGGTTGGTAAAATCATCTTTTGGCCACATATCCCATGTTTACGCATGCCTTCTAAATTAAGATCTCATTCTAGTTTCCATGGAATTGCATTTATGACCTCATCAATAGATTTGAAGTCATGGATAGTTGAAGCAGAGCAAGAACAAGATAGCCCCGGAGTTCATCGTGATTCTGCGATTGCATCAGGAACTGTACTTGGAAGATTAATGAGTGATTTGAATGAATTAGATGTAGATGGGCCAATGATTCCCGACCCCGAACAAATACGTTTACTTTTACATGCTCAAAACTCAAGAGGGGGCATTCCAGTTTATGCTATTGAACCAAGTCTTGATGATGAAAAATGGGTTGAATGGCAGATAAATAGTGCAGATCAACAAGTGACTTATTCTAATTTAATTCTTACTTTAACTACCGGTCGGCGTTGGAAAAAAATAAGAAAAAATGCAATTAGTTCAGTTTCATTATCTAAGGGTGTTAATGCTGATTTAGGGGCTGCATCAGCATCAGCAGCGACATGGTGGATAGAAGAGCAGCGAGGTATTTCTGAAGAATTAGTTGCTTTGAGAGATAATCGATTTGTTTCTCGAATAAGAGGAGCATTAAGAGACCTACACAATAGTAGGGTTGATGATACTGAAGCACAGGAGACTACTTTGTTAGTACCCATCCATCAGGCTTGGCTGCCTTCCATAAAGAAGGCAATTGGTTCTTGTTTGGATATTGAATTGATAAATCCGGAGGAATAAATATGGATGAGACAAAAATAAATTTAGATATTGAAACACAGACTTTTCGTTTTACTTCGTCTAAACCAATTAATCAAGATGAAGCAGTTAGTCTAGCGAATGGTGTCTTATCTGGAGAATATGTAGTTATAATTCATGAAAATCCACATGCAACACTAGTAATAGAGCCCGAAGGTTCTGTTTTAGTGCATGGAATCTCAAGAAGTGAAGTTGCCCGCCTCGCGGTCCAAGAATTACTGCTGACATTAGGGATGTCAGATGAATGGTTAATTGTAGATTCGGGAGAAATGATTATCCGTTTCTCAATAGGTAGAGCAGTATTGATGGATTTAGCGGCAGATAGGTTTTCTGAGATCAATTATGATACTCGAATTGGAGCCTTAAGAATAAATGCAGAAAGGCATAAGTGTACAATTTTATTATTCAATAACGGCCATGGTGTGATTCTCAAACAAACATCCAAGAGAATTGCTGAAATGGCAATAAGACATTGGTCATCACAATTAGACGATGAAGGCGCATTGGCGTGAGAAATATGTTTGAGAATGGTCGGTGGATAGGGCCGATATTAGACCAACACATGCATCTTGATCGAAATAATCGTTTTTTTGAGGCGATTAATGAATTTGTTATTTCAGGTGGTACTGCCATTAATTTGGTACACAAACCCGATTTCTCTAATCTCCCAGAGTCCCCTTCTGATTATAGAAAAGCATACCAAAATACTTTACAAATGGCCGCAGAAGTACGTGATAAATTTGGAATCAGTGTCTCTGTGATACTTGGACCTCATCCAGTAGCATGGGAGCATCAAATTCATACTATGGGTTTAGAAAAATCTAGCTCTCTTCATCTCCAAGCGGTTAAGATCGCATTAGAATACATTTCTTCTGGAGATGCGATATGTTTGGGAGAAGTCGGGCGCCCTCACTATCCAGTAAGTGATGAAATTTGGACAGCTTCTAATGAGTTATTGTTAGAAATAATGAAATTAGCAGCAGAAGCAAAAACAAGTATACAATTACACGTGGAAGATAATGGTGAGGAAACATATTCTGATCTAGCAACACTTTGTGACAAAGCCAAATTATCTAGGCATCTTGCTATAAGGCATTATGCTCCTGCGGATATTAGTGAGGAATTCACTCATGGTTTAAGTGCAACTGTAAGTGTAGGAAAGGGCAGCCTATCAAAAATTGTTGAAACACTTCCAATGTCTAATTCATATTGGGGAATGGAGACAGATTTCTTAGATGATGAAAAAAGACCAGGTGCAGTACTCGGCCCTAAGACAATACCCAAAAGAACTCATCAATTATCCAGTTTGTTAATTGAGAATGGTTATTCAGAAGATCAAGTCTCCGAGATTTTAAATAATATCCATTTTAATTGGCCTCAGATTCTTTATTCAATTATGTGAAACGCGAACTTAAGTTTTGGAGTAAATGTCATCACGCCTCCTCCTAAGAACATGAGGACACAGATAGCAAAAAAATCAAATTCACCTATTGGTAAGGGACGATTAATTAGTTCTTGTATTACTAATCTTAGTATTGGTCCATTTATTGGTAAGAAGAGTACCATAAACAAAATACCAATTCTCTGACGTACAAGCATAATACTCCGATATGCTACTAACATTTGAACAGATGTAACCGAACTAGTTTAGAAAGGCCCTATGCTCGGACGGTCAACGCGCCTGTAGTGAAGGGGTTATCACCTGAGGTTTCCAACCTCATGTCCCGGGTTCAAATCCCGGCGGGCGCACCAAAATAATCACAAACTTCTAATCTATCATATTGAAACACCTTTCCCCCTCCGTCAGACTATGTCTGACAAGGAAGTCACTACGATGTCTAATGAAATTGGAATAAGTAAAGATAGTTCTGATATCGTAGATGATAAACAAATAGTCGGTCGTAAAATCTGGAGAATAGTACCATATTTGAAGAGATATTGGAAAAGAGCATTGGGTGGAGTAGTTACTAATGGTATAGCCCGAGCTTTCGACTTAATACCATTTGTTGCTATAGGGATGGCTGCAGATTATTATAGAGATGAACTAATTCCAGATTCAATTATTGGTGACTTTGTTACATCCGATATTCTTCCTTCCTTGGGCCCAATGAATTCAGTAGAGTTTGGTTTTGGTTTCTTGATTCTAATGTGTTTTACTTGTCTTGCTATTTTCCAGGGTCTTAGTAATCAACTTTGGCAATCAACTGCTTACATGGCTCAACATGACATTCGAATGGATGCTACTGATTCATTGATGGCGATGGAAGCATCATATTTCGAAACGCGACAAACTGGTAATCTGATGTCTGTTTTATCAGCTGATGTGGCTCAATTAGAAGATATAATTTCTGACGCTAGTACTAGTATGATACGTTTAGTCATGACATTCGCCACTGCATTTGGCATTATGTTCTGGATGTCTCCCACTTTAGCTGTAATTTTATTCGCTCCTTTAGCCCTAATTGTTCCTATGGTAGTATGGTTTTCCACTAGAGTCCAACGTAAATATAGGAAGACAAGAGAAAGTACTGGAGGAATAGTAGCCATACTAGAAAACGTATTATCAGGTATAACCGTTGTACAAGCTTACAATGCTACTAGCTTTGAAAGTTCTAGGATAGGGCGACAAAGTGGAGATTATCGTGATCAATCTATTTCTGCGGCATTCGTTAGAAACCGTTTCATTCCTGGAATCTATGTTGTTGCAGGAATATCATTCGGCCTTCTTGTTTCAGCAGGTGGATGGGTTATGGCTTCAGGTGAGATCACAGTGGGGCAGTTCGTCACATTTCTTTTGATATCAACTAGAATGACTATGCCTATGTTCATATTGGGTATGCTTCTTAATCAGTTACAGAAAGGTGAGGCTTCTTCCAAGAGAGTATTCGCAATAATTGATTTAGAACCATCAATTTACGATAAAGAAGGTGCCATTGAACTAGATGGGCCAATAACTTCTATTTCTTTTGAAGATGTATCTTTCTCTTATCCATCGTCTGAAGGAAACGTCCTCAACGGCATTTCTTTCACTGCATCTTCTGGAGATTCCCTAGGTGTCATGGGACATACTGGTGCAGGGAAAAGTACAATTCTAAAATTAGTAGAAAGATTTTATGAGCCCCAGAGTGGTCAAATTCTAATTAATGATATAAATATAAATGAATATTCCATTAAATCAGTAAGGAATAGAATTGGTTTTGTATCTCAAGAACCATTCCTCTTTTTCGGTACTTTACGTGAAAATATAGCTTATGCACGTGATGCCACTGATGATGAAATCAGGTCTGCTTTAGAAACTGCAGGAGCATTGGAATTCACCTCTAAATTACCCCAAGGAATTGACACTATGGTAGGGGACCGTGGTGTAATGCTTTCAGGAGGTCAAAGAGCACGCATAAGTTTAGCACGAGCGCTTCTAAATAACCCTGATCTTTTAATTCTCGATGAGGCAAGCGCTGCCTTAGACGCCGAAACGGAAAAAAGGATTCAACAATCACTTTTCGGAGAATCTAATGGCGGTAAAAAGAGAATTACTATTGCTGTCGCCCATAGGTTAGCGACAATAAGAAATTCAGATGAAATAATTGCATTAGTTGATGGTGTTATTGTAGAACGTGGAATACATAATCAATTAATAGAAAATAACAATGTTTACGCATCTCAATGGTCAATTCAAACAGGAGAAATTGATTCTTAGAGGTGATTTTTTGGAAATCCAATGGATAACTGTAAATCCAGGTAAAGTATACGTTGGCTCCGATAACCGTTCAATTATTTTTGGGGGGATTGGTCCTCGGCATGAAGTAAAAATTGATTATGAATTTGAAATTTCATTCTTACCTGTTTTTCGAGAAGATGCATCTGAGATGTTATCATCAAGTGACTATCATATTGCTTCTGAATCAGAGTGGGAGTTAGCATTCCAACAGGATTTAATTTCGGGAAATAATGAATTAGAAGAACTATCCGATCGAATAAGGGGATCTTATTGGTCCAAATATTGTGATGGTAGATCATTCATAGAGGATGATTGGATAATGAAAATTGCACGTACCTGGAGTTCTGGAAATGTTTCTGCTAGTCCAATCAATAAAGATAATAATTCTGAGTACATAAGATTAGTTAAGAGACCTAGTAATGATATGTTTACAACTGAATCTCCCCAATTGCCCGAATCTTCGAATAAGTCTAGATTAATTCTTGAAGAATCTACTATCTCACTAATTTTTGGTATAATTCCTTCTTTTTTATGGGCCCATTTCAATGCCAGTGAAGGATATATTTTAGAAGGCTGGTTAAATCTTGTTTTTGGCGGTATTTTTATTGGGATATCCACAGTTATTTTTTGGAGACCTAAAACAAAATCTTGGAGAATTGGAAATAACTGTGGAAGAATGAAATAAATTTACCGTTCTCTGTCATCTATTTGTAAGCCTGATTTTCCTCTTATAATCCTCATCCATCCAGTTAGAACTCCCATGCCATAGTTCCAGTGTAATGTGTAAGTTGCTATTGATGACAAGAAGATAGTTTTCTTTGTTTTACTTGGTGAGTTTCCTTTCCATGACCCATACCAAGCAATTAGATTGTATATCAGAATAAGTGTTGGTAATGTATGAACTCCTAACCTTGGTAACCCCATTGGAACTGTTGATAAACTAATGTCCCAGAAATTCGGCCAAGCTAAACCCCCATTCGCTAAACCCCAAAAAAAGAATGCAAATGCTGCAATTACTATTGGCGGAAACAATGCTACTACAGTATGCGTGGGTGCTCTCAATTCAGGATATTGATGACTCGCTAAAGTTCTCACAAGTCCATAGTTTCTAATTTGCTTCTTGACTCTCGACAAATCTCTCCTTCTATGCCACATAATTGCAGTCTTATCAGTCCATAATCTCTTTCCAGTCATTCTAATTCTATGATCAAGCATGACATCTTCTGCTCCTATTGCACCTTCATCAAACCCACCAATTTCTTCGATAACAGAGCGTCTGTAAGCACAATTAACACCTGGTAATTGATTTACTTCATCAAGTTCCTTTGTTCCAACTTTACCATAATTAGTTCCAGCAGTGAATATTGTGCTACAGAATGCTACATCAATTACTTGTTGCCACATAGTAGATTCTTTGACTGGTGCAAAATTCGGCCCACCTACTCCACTTACCTCTTCTATAGAAAACCATGATACTAATTTTTCAACCCAATCATTGGGCACAATTACATCGTCATCTGTGAATAATATAAGTTCCGATTCTGTTCCATTGATTGCAATATTGCAAGCATCTGCTCTAGTTCTAGAACCTTCATCATCTATGAATTGAATATTATTTTTTTCACAAATTTTTTTCCCTGGGTCATTTGTAGGTCCAACTACGACTATTTCACAAGGTCCTGAATAGGTTTGATTGCTTAACCCTTTTAGGACAATATCTAGTTCTTCATGATTCCTAACACTAGGAATGATTACAGTGACTGAGTGATTACTCACGACCATGCGTAAGCGTCAATGCTTTCAATAACATCGATGAACAATCAAGGATCATTTGTAACTCTTGGAGCTAAGAAGTAAACCCAACTAGCTCCTCCGTCATTACTATTCCAAGTAAGCCGCAAAGGATATTTATCTTGGAATTCTAAAGTTACAGCATCAGTTAGTCCGCTAGCAAGTTTTCTTGTCAGAGGGTCTAAAAATTGTAAAGAATAAGTTGAATGAGTAGGGTTTGGGGCTACCAATTCGCTTAGTTCTCCTGCATCAAATCTAACATTAACTGATTCACCTGCTTCTACCGTGACGGACACACTCATTTGATTTGTATCTAAACTCAAATCTACTAATTCGCCTACGAATTTTGCAGCTCTTAATGCATTAGATAATTTAGTCGGATCAATAGTTGCTTTGCTATCGAAAGTTAGTTGAGGCATCTTAGGTTCATTCATAGTTCCTGTATCTAATCCTCTTAAAATTCGATGCACTGCGCCCACTCTCACATTAATTGCACCTATTGCTTCATCATAATCTAACTCAACTAAATCAGAGGGTCCCGCAAGACTCAATAAATCTCTTAATTTAGCTAGTTCTAGGCCTATTTCTACCGGTTCAACCTCATATGTTTCAAAGCAAGCATCTCCTATTGTGGCAGATAATAATGCTACATGTGAACCATCTACTACATTGATGTGAAGTCCATTCTCACCCCACACTAATTTTGCTTCTTCTGTTAACACAGAAAGCAAGTCTACTATTTCCTTCATTAATTGCGTGTTTGCTGTGACTCTCAACATAATGCCGCCCCTTTCTTAACTTACCCTTGACTGCTGGTTATTCATGCTTCTGTTTGAGCAATTAGTTATTTAAGAATAGATTTCATTCTTTTTTCACTAATTTATTGATACTCTCTAAACTTATGTCCACATTCAGAACAAGTGCACATTTTTGTTTCAGGTTCATCAGAAGACCTAGTTTGTTGCATCCAAACAAATATCTTTTTACAATCACACTTAGGGCATATATAGCTGTCCTCATACAAAATCCCTCTAGCTTTATCTTCCCCGCGAGTCCTATCATCTCTTTCCTTAACTTCTACAGATGTTCTCGCTGCTCCTAGGTCAATTGTTTCTCCTGTCATTGGGTCAGTAAATTCTGCTCCTTTCCCATCTTTTCCTGCTAGAGGGCCTTCATAGCCACACGTATAATTGGTGCATCTAATATTCCCATTTGCTTCCATAAAACCTAACGTACCACATTCTGGACAAAACATAACTTCTCACAACCAGTTGATTTCTATCTTCAACCGAATAGTGGTAAATCAATGTCTTATTGAACATTACTCATCCAAGACCAGAAATATCTTCTAAATTATGAAAACAATCCAATTCCAATCCTATATCCTGACCATGCCAAACCAATACTTCCCATAATTGTCAGAGTAACATAAATCATCGCAGTAGAAAATTCATTTTCAGATAGATTAACGGTGTCCATTGCGAAAGCAGACATAGTGGTAAATGCTCCAAGAATACCAGTTCCAAATAGTAATAGATTATCTTGACTAATTAATGCATCAGCAGCGATAGCACCAAACATAATTCCAAGTAACAGTGATCCGATTAGATTCACCGTTACAGTGCCATAAGGAAGCCCTTCTGATGGCATAATATCTGAAATAATGTATCTTAAAATGGCTCCTATAGCACCACCAATACCTACCAATAGCATCAGCCTACCATCCATAACCCTGCCAATAGATACTAGTTTTCATGCCTTCGCTCGGAATCGCGAGATTGAAGCCTGAAGTCGATGTCGAAGAGTCCGTGCGTATCATCTATGACTGGAGATTGGCCCGTGTTATAGATGATAATGAAGTGATTATTGATGAATTATATTGGAACAGAGTCTCAACCAAGTCTCTAGTAAATCGTCTTTCAGATTTACAATCAGGTAGAATGACTTCTGAAGCACGTTCCTTGAAAGAAAGGTTTCCTGACGCTATTCCTGATTCTTTAGGGGTATTATCATGTTCTGATTGGCCTGAATTGTCAGAAGAAGAAGTTCTGAAGTTCACCGAGGCATCAACTCGTTTAGCTAAGCGAGGAGTTGCAGATTCTTCAGGAGATATCGATAGACGTCTGGATATGATGGTTGGAGCAAATAATGAACTCAGAGCATCTTGGACTACTCTTGAAGCTAGGTGTATTGAGTGGATTGGTCTTTTTTTATCTGAACTTGATCTTGATAAAATGAGAAGAGAAATACCTGAGGTAGTTTCCTCCTCTTCATCAATTAATGAGGTTGCTGAACGATTTGAAGTTCCCGAAACTCTTCACCAACCCTCCGAAGACGAGTGGAGAGTTGTAAAATCTCAAGCACAATCAGTAGTTGATATTGCAGATAGGTTATCAAATCATGAAAATGCAATTAGAGTTCTAGCGAATGATTACTTGCCTAGTTTATCAGCATTAATTGGTCCTATTGGCGCTGCGAAATTAGTAGTTTTAGCAGGTGGAAGAGAACGATTAGCCCGTATGCCGTCAGGCAGTCTACAGGTATTAGGGGCGAATGCTGCTATGTCTGCACATCGACGAGGTGCACCTCCACCTAAGCATGGGGCAATTCTGTTTTCGATGCCAGCAGTCAGTCGTAGCCCTCGCTGGGTTCGAGGTAAAGTAGCAAGATATTTGGCAGGCAAAGCAAGTATAGCTGTAAGAATAGATCATTTTAATGGTGAACCGTGGACTAAGGAAGAAGTTTCGAAAATACATAAAGAAGCAGAGTCGATAAAAGATAGATTCCCAAAACCTCCTAAAAGGAAGTGAATTTATGGCTCGAAGAAAACCTCAGAAATTAGCATGGGGGATACGTAAAGAGGGTCGTTCATTGTGGACCCGAAATGCAGTAAGGGGTGTTTCAGTTAGAGGCGAGAAAAGGAAAAAAGACAGTCGCATTGAATGGCGTCACTGGGACCCTAATAAATCCAAAGTGGCTGCTAGCCTACTAAAAAGTAAGAAAGAGACTAGCCTGATGATTCCAGAAGTAGGTTCAACTTGTCTGTACTTGGGTGCGTCTTCAGGAACCACAGTTAGTCATATTCACGACCATGTCTGTGGCTCAGGAAATCATCATAATGGTCAAATTATAGCCGTAGAGATGGCTCCAAGAATGATGAGAGATTTGAGTAAATTATCAGAAAATAGGCCCGGCTTGATTCCAGTTTTGGGAGATGCCAGAAATCCATTATCAATTGCTCCTTATCTTAGAGGAAAAGTAGATTGGATTCATCAAGATATTAGCATAGCAGATCAAACGAAATCATTTTTACATATTTCAGAGATATTTCTCAAAGTTGGAGGGATTGGGCTATTATCACTCAAAGCTGCTAGTGAAAGATGGATTGAAGGCGGCGATGATTCCAGATTTGAACAGGCCAAGGAATTAATCGAAGCAGATAAGACAATTTCTTTACTGGAGAATATTGACATCTCTCATTTTGAATCTCAACATCGAGTTTTTGTTATTCGAAAAAATAGTAATTAATTATCCAGAAGTAGTCCCAAACCACCAATGCTTCCAATAATTAGTAAAAATCCTAGGATGACTAAAATAGTGACACCAGTTACAATCCAACCTAATATCTGTGCTGCTTTTGCCATACTTGCATCTGGATGTCCTGGTTGACTATTTGTGATTGTCAACGCTCCATTCGCTAAAATAATTGCAGGGATCGAGCAGCATATTCCACCACCTCCTGATCCAACTAGTAACACTGCTCCTATCGATGAAAGAACAATTGCCAGAACGGCGTTTGTTTGGGTATATTGACCAACTGACGCCGCTTGAACTTGAACTGCGCTATTTGGATTCTTAGTTGGATTCGCCCAAGGTATTTCTTCACCATTATCCATGTTCACCCTACATGTAATCTATTATTGAACTATTCTATATTTATTTCATAAGACATATGTAGATAGTCAATATAATGTAATCACCTCCTATGGTTCAATCATGCCAGAAATGCCAGAGGTTGAAACGGTTCGCCGGGGACTTGTTCCACATTTGGTAGATACTACGATTAGTTTTGTAGATTTAAGGCGCCCAAACCTTCGTTTTCCGTTCCCCTCTGATTTTGAAGAAACACTGACTGGAGTTAAGATTGAGAAAATAGATAGGCGTTCTAAGTATCTATTATTTCGTCTATCTAACGGATATACTTGGATGAGTCACCTTGGAATGACCGGAGTTTGGACTATTGGTTCAGATGGTTCAGGTAAACACGATCATGTATATTTTGAATTTGATGATGGAGCTAAAACTGCAGTATATACTGACCACAGGCGTTTTGGTTTCATGGATACATTTCTGACATCCGAAGAGTCCGAACAGAAATGGTTAGCCAGCCTTGGCCCCGAACCACTTACTGAAGAATTCACTATTGAAATTTTGAAGTCTAATCTTCAAGGTAAACGCTCTCCAATAAAGAGTGCATTGTTAGATCAGAGAGTAGTCTCTGGACTTGGAAATATATATGTCAGTGAGATACTTTTCCGTAGTAAAATATCACCTTTAAGAACTGCAGCAGAGGTTGCAGGTAAGAGTAAGAAAGTTGGAGTCAAGGTGCAGCGTATTTTTGAGCATACAAATCAAGTTATAGCAGAAGCAATAATGGTAGGTGGTTCAACAATCTCAGATTTCAGAGGAGTATCAGGGGAGTCTGATTTGGGTTATTTTGCGCAACAATTCAAAGTATTCAATCGTGAAGGTGAAGTGTGTGTAACTGAGTCATGCAAAGGAACTATTCTGAGGATAGTTCAATCAGGTCGTTCTACTTTTTATTGCCCTAAATGTCAACGATAAATCACTTCAATATTTGATTTACAATAATCAATTGCAACCACATAGGTGTCATTTTTGTAACTAGAGGTAATGGCTTGTTCATCATTCCTGGCATAACTTCTCTTCTACCTTTCCGCATTGACTTAATTGCAATTTCTGCTACTTTATTTACTGGTACTGAAGAGATTTTTTCCATTTTACTAAGTTTCATTCCTGCAACTTCTTGGAACCCTGTCACTACATAACCTGGACAAAGTGCCGTTACTGTGACTCCTTTTTTCATCAATTCTTTGTGTAGAGCTCTTGAATATGAGAGGACATAGGATTTTGTTGCACAATATACTGCAAACCCAGGTCCTGAAATATAAGCTGCAATAGATGCAACATTCATGATTCTCCCCCTTCCCTTTGTAATCATTTGATTGCTGAACTCATGAGTCAATCTCGTTAATGCATGAATATTCAAATCAATCATCTGTAATTGTCTATCTAATGGCATTTCAGCATGGTCTCCTAGTATGCCAAAACCAGCATTATTGACTAAAATATCGATATTTTTAGTATTTTTAATAATTTCATCAACTCCTTTTTCGGTGGTTAAATCAGCAATAATAACTTCACAATTTATTCCATATTTATCAATTAATTCTTCAGAAAAATCCTCTAGTTCCTTTTTTCTTCTAGCACAAATAACTAGGTCACAATTCTGTGAGGCTAAAATTCTCGCAATCTCCATACCTATGCCACTGGAGGCGCCAGTAACCAGAGCACGTTCTCTACTCATCTCATTCACCTATCATAACACGCCCCTATAATATGATGTTTAGTTTTGATTGATGAAGACACAATTCTCTTCATCTCATATTTTTCATAAATATTAAGTACCGCGGATTTAACCTTGATAGTCCGGCAGATGGGTCTACTTATTTGGGACGAGAATTCTACCTTCCGACCATCTAAATTTAATAATTTAGATAATAAATAGTTTAAGAATAAGGAAGTGGAATAATGGTTAGGGAAATAGATAAAA
>Ga0257115_1001752_pt1 | contig 13918 bp, 13 predicted proteins | sample SI112_100mmetaG_FD_194465 | JGI IMG/M metagenome (GOLD analysis project Ga0257115, IMG submission 194465) | Marine microbial communities from Saanich Inlet, British Columbia, Canada - SI112_100m | ecosystem: Environmental > Aquatic > Marine > Inlet | place: Canada: British Columbia | collected...
CAAAAAAAGTAACTAAAAAAACAGCAGCAAAAAAAGTAACTAAAAAAACAGCAGCAAAAAAAGTAACTAAAAAAACAGCAGCAAAAAAAGTAACTAAAAAAACAGCAGCAAAAAAAGTAACTAAATCCCAACGAAATAAAATAATTTGTATTTCCCATAAAGAAGATTGTGATGGAATTAGTTCTGCTGCATTAATTCGACAAGCTTTTGGTGGTGATGCTATGTTGGTAGATTATCCTGGTCAAATGGAAGCATTAAATCAAGTTGTATTAGATGAAAAATTAAAATCATTATTCATTTGTGATTTGGGTTTAAGTAAAAAAACACAAGATGAATTTATTGATATTTTAAGTAGGTTAAGAAAAAATAAAGTTTCGGTCACTTACATTGATCATCATGATATTGATCCTATGGTTGTAATTGCTTTGAAAAAAATTAAAGTCAAAGTAATTCATGATATTAACGAATGTACCACTGTTCAAGTTTACAATGCATACAAATCAAAATTAAATGATCATGCATCTTTTGTTGCAACATGTGCTGCTATTACTGATTATATGGAAGATAGGCCTCTAGGTTCTAAATTACTTCAAATTTATGACCGACAATTTGCTTTGATTAGTGCAACTGTGATGACTTACAATATTGTTGGACATCAAAGAGAACCTGATTATTTACAATATTTGGTTGAAGAATTAGCTGATTCTAAATTCCCTCACGATATCCCCAATACTTTTGAATTTGCACAAATTCAAGTAGAAAAACTATCACAAATAATTGCTAAAGTGAAAAAAGGTATGAAAACTATGACTAATCTTGGACATATGGAAATTTTAGATTCGGGTGCCAGTGGTGCAGTTAATTTTGTTATGGGTTTATCTGGAAAAGATGTTGGTGTTGCATACAAAGAAAGAATTGATCATGGAATTTATGCTGTTTCAGTTAGAGGTTCTAAGAATTGTAAGGTACATTTGGGTAAAATTGTTAATCTTTTAGCTACTAGTCTTGGTGGTTCTGGTGGTGGACATGATAAAGCATGTGGTGCTGTAGTACCCAAACCAAAAATTAAGAAATTCATTACTGAATTAAATAAAAAAATAAAATAGATTCACTTCTATTCTTTTCCAGTACTTTTTTTCTGCGTTATTTTATCAAATACACAACAAGCTGTTAGATCCCCTGTAACATTAACCATAGTTCTTATCATATCTAAAATTCTGTCTACTGAAAGTAGTAACAAAATTCCAACTGGTGGAATGCCTACTGTAATCAGTATTGTGGATAAGACAATTGTACCTGCTCCTGGTACTGCAGGGGTCCCAATTGATGCCAAAAGGGAAGTTATTATGATTACAAGAATGGCAATAGGACTCAATTCAATTGAAAATAATTGTGCTAAAAAGAATACAGCTATTACTTGATACAATGCAGTGCCATCCATATTCACAGTAGTTCCAAATGGAATTACAAATTTTGAAACTCTGGAATCTATTTTTAGATTCTCTTCTGCAGTCTTTAATGTTACAGGCATTGTTGCCATTGAACTAGCTGTTGAAAAAGAAACCGTTTGTGGATTACGGAATTTTGAAAATGTAGATGATATTGGTCTCTTTGCTACAAATTTTAAGATTAAAGCATACACCGATAACATGATTGCAAGACCTATTACAACAGTTATCATGTATACTCCTAAACCTGCCATTGATTCTAAACCAATTTTGGAAACCATACCAACAATCAAACCAAAAACTGCAAACGGTACAATCTTCATGGAGAATAATAAAATATGTAATGTTATTTTTTGAACTGATTCAAGTATATCTAAAAGTGGCTTAGCTGATTCTTTTGGAAGTGCTGCCATTGATAGTCCTATGATCAAAGCAAATATCAAAATGCTTAACATCTGCCCTTCAAGATATGATGTAATTGGATTTTTTGGGATAATTGTAGATACTGCATTTGGAATATCATCTAAAGAAAATCCTTCATTGATTTTTGTGTCATTGTCTATAAGATCATATGATTCTTGCAGTGCAGAAATATCTAGAAGATTACCTGGAGCTATTAATGATGCAAGAAATACTGCTACAAGTATTGCAATTGTTGTAGTAATTACAAAATATACTCCTACTCCTAATCCTAACGTTTTCAATTTTTCTGTAGTTCCTAATGAATTAATTGCTACAACAATTGAAGAGAAAATTAATGGAACAATAATCATGTAAATTAGACTTACAAATATGCTGGCTGGAATTTTAAGATATGATGTGATGAAATCAAGACTTTCATCATCTACACTTACTCCTACATCATCTCCTAAAATTAAGCCTACAGTTAATCCTATGATTAAAGAAATTACAACTTGAAACCACAAGTTTTTAAAAATATAATTTTTTAATGTCATTTTGTATACTCTTAGATTTTAATTGTTCTTCTTTTACATAAGAACTACTCAATCCATTCAAGTGTGTGTTTGATTTTCTAATCTAATTTTTTAAATTGTTTTGTGTTTGGATTTTATTCTGAAAACTCTACAATTGCATCAATTTCAGTCATTGAATTCAATGGTAAACATGTAACACCTACTGCAATTCTTGAATGTTTTCCTTTATCTCCAAATATTTCAAATATTAGATCTGATGCTGCATTAATCACTTTGGGGTGTTGATAAAATTCTGGATCTGAATTTACGAATCCTGACAATCTTACAATTCTTGTAACTTTATCCAGATTTCCTAATTCTCTTTTCATTTGAGCTAAAAGATTGATTGCACACATTTTTGCTGATTTTTGAGCTGTTTCTAAATTGTCATCTGTAACTTTTCCTGTAAACTTTACTTTACCTTCTTCCATCGGAATTTGACCTGAAATGAATAGTAAATTTCCTGTTTTTACTGCTGGGATGTATGATCCTGCTGGAGTGGGTGGGGTTGGTAGTGTTATTTTTAATGAACTTATTTTTTCTTCAATCATTCTATTGCGTTTTTTTGAACCTGATTTTAGTTTTTACTTATTTTAATGTGAACTTTTTCTCCTTTATTGGAGTTATTTTGATACACTGTTCTTGTTTTGTAACCTTGTTTTTGTAAATATCCATCTAAAATTGAAACCCATGGTAATGAATGTCCACTATTTAGCTTTGAATCTACTGTAATGTTTTTTGTATTTGCTTCAAAATTAACATGTCCTGAACATGTAATTTGTATAATTGCATCAATTATTTCAATCACATCGTCTAAGGATTTTGTTTTTAAATTAATTCCATTTTTTTCTAATAGTTTTATCATTTCTAATTCTGGTTTTTTTGAAATCATTGTTGAATTTAGAATATGCATTAATCCGGATTCATTAATAATTTTGATAATTTTATAAATTTCATGTGCTTCTGCTTTTGTCATATCTGCAACTACTTTTGTTTTAATTGAATTTTTCCAGATATTTGAAAATACTTTTTCTTGATTGATTCCTAAAATTTCAGTTGATGAGAAAATTGCACCTTTGCCATTCTCATTATTTATCATCAATAATTCAGTTTCATCGAAAATAAAACAATTTTGAGCAATATCTGATGTTTTAATTTCTACTCCATCTGGAATTACCCTATATGATTCAGAACAAATTTGTGATGTTGGAATAATTAATTTTACATCTAAATTTCTTCTTATTACTGCTAATAACTGCTCTTTGCATTCAGCTAATAATCCTAAACCTGCTTGATCTGTCATGATTTTGACTGATGATTTTGAACCTTCAATCATTGTTTGGAGTTGAGATAAAACTTTGTTAGCACTAATGTGGAAATATCTTTTTTCTTCTGAACCTCTTGATTTTCTGCTTTCTTCACTTGCTTTTTTTAAATTTGATACTAGTGTATTCATGGCATTGACTTTGTTAATTTGTTCATGAATTACTCCATCAAAAGCATCTTCTGGAGAAATTGCAGTACACATTATTGGTTTACTTTTTGAAATTATTACTAATTTTTTATTTTCTAATTTTAATAAAGTGGGATAAACTTTTGTTCTGGGTATGTCTGAATAATATGATAATTCACTTGCTGAAATAGTTCCTTTGGAAATTAATGCCACGTATGCTTGAGCTTCGTATTTGCTAAGGCCAAATTCTTCTAAACTTACTGTTAATACCTGCTCATTTACCATATTTTTACTAGATTTGTTATTAGGTAAAATTGAGAGCTAAATTCCTTTACACAATTACTCAAAAAAAATCAAAATTGTCACTACTGATAGGTGTCACTACGGTTACGAAAATTATTGTTACATCGTTCTCAAATACAAAATCTTTCTCAATATAGTATGTTGCTAAATTATAGTTTTGATACACTAGGATTTGAAAATGCTTCTCATTCAGTAACTTTAGTTCCTCGATTGGATTATTCTGTTAATTTACTAGATAATATCATTGAGACTCTTCAAGAGAAAAGAATTGAATTGAAATCTGTTAATCAATATCTCGTTACAGATTTTGATAAAGAAGACCAATCCCATGTTAAAAATATTGAATTAGAACATCTTGTAGTTTATTCTTTAGAGATATTGTTTAAAATTAAAAATCAAATTGGTTCTATATCTGGAATTAATAGTATTCCTGAAATTCTACCTTCTTCTATTCCTATGATTAGAACAATTAGTGCTAAATTGTTTGTTCTTTTTCCTATCTGTAGTCAAAAATTATCAGAATTATCTGTACATCTTGGTAGTATTGTTTTAGATTCTGCTGCTTTAACTACTGCATGTTTTGATTTTAGTAAATCAAATAATGTTTCTTCAACCTTGCTTGATGAAGTAAAATTGATGGCTGACTCTAAATTAAATAAGCAGTACCCTCTTGTTGATTTTTTTAAATTATTCAATGTTTAATTATGTTAAATTCTAAACGTGATTTTTTAAAGGATATTGAACGTATTCGTTCTCTTTCTTCTGTAATTGATAAAAAATTATCTGAAATGAAACCTTCTGATAGTGATAAAATTGATAAATTAACTCTAGATGAATTACAAGATTTGGATAAAATTGCTGGAATAGCTGATTTTATGCTCACAAAATATGCTGATAAAAAAGAAATGTGCACCATTTTACAAAATTTTACTACTGTAATTACTGATACTACTGAGTCTATGGGTGATTTGGATGATGAAATTTCTGAACTAATTCTTTCAGCTGAAGATTCTATTAACAAAGTGAAGGATTTACACGCTCATATTGATAATAAATCTGATTTTAAAAAAAAATATTCTGATGGTCCTGACTATGATCGTGCCCAAACAAGTTCAATTAATTTAACCAATTTTGTGACAGAGATTAACACAGTAGAATACCAACAAAATTCTTCAGGACATAACACAAGGTAAATGATATGAGTTTAGCACCACAAGAACTAGAAAACACTGCAAGCAAATATGCTTCTGAGGCTATCAAATTTGATTCCCAAGGTGCACGTGGAATGGCAATTACTCATTATCAACATGCAATTGATTCCCTAGTAAAATTATTACAATTATATCCCAATAGTAAATTAAATGCTATTTACAAAGAGCGATGCAACTCTTATCATAATCGAATAGGTGCATTACAACAATCTCATGGTGTAGAACCTGCAGTAGATCCAAAGGCATCTGAATCTGAACAAAAGGCTTCTGTAAAAAGACAAGAGAATGAAAATGATTTTGAAGATCTTGTAATGAAAGAAAAACCTGATGTAACTTGGGAACAAGTAATTGGGTTAGATGAAGCAAAAAGTGCATTACGTGAATCTATTGTTTATCCCACTAAACGACCTGACTTATTTCCTCTTGGTTGGCCAAAAGGAATGTTATTGTATGGTCCACCAGGTACAGGAAAAACTATGTTGGCTGCAGCAACTGCAAATGAAATGGACGGTTATTTCATTAATGTTGATGCCTCATCATTAATGAGTAAATGGTTAGGTGAAGCAGAAAAAAATGTTTCAAAATTATTTGCTATGGCAAGACAATATGCTGAGAAAGAAGGTAAACCTGTTATTTTATTTGTAGATGAAGTTGATTCTCTACTTGGTGCTAGAAGTAGTGAGGTTGGCGGTGAAGTTAGAACCAAAAATCAATTCCTTACTGAAATGGATGGTGTAAATGGAAAAGGAAAACAATTAATGCTTTATGTAATTGGTGCAACCAACAAACCTTGGAGTCTTGATGCTCCTTTTCTTCGAAGATTCCAAAAGAGAATATATGTTAATCTTCCAACACAAGCTGCAAGAGAAAATCTATTTGAACAATATACTGCAAAATTAAATAAAAATTTCAGTATTAGTAATAACCAATTGGCAAAATTATTTGATGGTTATAGTGCAAGTGATATCAAAGATGTATGTCAAGCCGCACAAATCAAAACTGTCCATGAGATTTTTGATTCTCCAGATTATCATGAACCTGTTGAAGGTGAAGATCCAATTCAACCAAGGGATCTAACTACTGATGATTTCAAAAATATTATGTCTAGAAGAAAACCTAGTGTTTCGCTTGAAATGATTCGTGCATATCATAAATGGAGCGAAGAATTCCAAGCCCTTTGATTGATTAGTATCTAATTTGCGATCATTTTCATAATTCTATTTTTCACATAAAACTTAAATTCACTTTTATTCGGACTTTACGAGGGTCACAATTACTACAAAGAAATCAAATCACGCAAAAAAGTTTGGAAAGCTAATTTTTGACGATGGAACAGTTCTTGAAGGTGAAGGATTTGGTTATTCTACAACAACTTTTGGTGAAATTGTGTTTAATACTGGAATGGTTGGTTATACAGAAGCTCTGACTGATCCGTCATACAATGGACAATTACTTACTTTGACATATCCTCTTGTTGGAAATTATGGTGTACCTGATCCTTCAATTAAAGATGAAGATGGTATTTCTAAATACTTTGAATCTAGTAAAATTCAGATTCGCGGATTGGTAATTCATGAACTCTCTTTGACTGCAAGTCATTGGAATCTTTCTATGACTTTAGATGAATGGATGTATAATGAAAAAGTTCCAGGTATTTCTGGAATTGATACACGTGCATTAACTATGAAACTTCGAAATAGTGGGGTAATGATGGGTGCATTAGTTGTGTCTGATTCAGAAATTGATGTTGAAGAAGTAAAAAAACAACTTGCTTCTGCAACTCATTATGATTCTGAACAATTTATGGATGAGGTATCTACTAAAGAAGAAAAAATCTATGGTAGTGAAGAACAAACTGTTGTCATCGTTGACACTGGGGCAAAAAATGCAATTATCCGAAATATCCGTGAAATAGGATATAGGGCAATTTTAGTTCCATGGAATACCCCTTACGAAAAAATAATGTCTTACAATCCTAAAGGTGTTGTACTAAGTAGTGGTCCTGGTGATCCACAAAAATGTTCTGATACAATTTCTGCAGTAAAAAAATTAATTGAAAATAACATTCCTACATTGGGTATTTGTTTAGGTGCACAAATAATTGGAATTGCTGGGAACACTGATACTTACAAATTAAAATATGGTCATCGAGGCCAAAACAAACCTTGCATAAATCTTGATAACAATCAAGTATATGTTACAAGTCAAAATCATGGATATGGCATAACACCTGAATCTCTTGAAAAATCTGATTTTAATTTATGGTTTAAGAATGCTGATGATAAAACTGTAGAAGGAATTAAACATAAAAAACAAAATTGTATTGCTGTACAATTTCATCCTGAAGCTGCACCTGGTCCAAACGATTGTAAATTTATTTTTGAGAAACTTAAAACTTTGATGGAGTCTAAAACAAATGCCTAAAAACGAATCCTTGAAAAAAATTCTTGTACTTGGTAGTGGTGCAATAAAAATTGGTGAAGCTGGAGAATTTGATTATTCTGGAAGTCAATGCCTAAAAGCAATTCATGAGGATGGACTCAAAAGTGTTTTAATTAATCCAAACATTGCAACAATTCAAACTGATACTAGATTTGCAGACCAAGTGTATCTATTACCTGTAACTCCGTCATATGTTGAATCTATAATAGAAAAAGAAAGACCTGATGGAATCATGTTGGCTTATGGTGGTCAGACTGCACTCAATTGTGGTGTCAAACTTGACGATGCTGGAATTCTTAAAAAATATGGTGTTAATGTTCTTGGAACTCAAGTTCAGGGAATTAAAAATACTGAAGACAGACAGCTTTTCAAGGATCAAATGAATGCTGCAGGAGTTCCTGTGCTCAAAAGTAAGACTGTAACAAACTTTGATGATGCAAAAAAGGCTGCAGAAGAACTATGTTATCCTGTGATAATTCGTGTGGCTTACACACTTGGTGGACGTGGAGGTGGAATTGCACATAATGAAATTGAACTTCATGAAATTGTTGAACGTGGTGTAAAGGCCAGTCTTGTTGGCCAAGTATTAATTGAAGAATACATTGGACATTGGAAACAAATCGAATATGAAGTCATGCAAGATTATGATGGGAATAATGTAATCGTATGTAATATGGAAAATGTTCTCTCTATGAAAGTTCATACTGGTGATAATATTGTAGTTGCCCCTTCACAAACAATTGATAACCATGAATACCATGTGCTACGTTCAGCAGCATTGCGTGCAACAAAACATGTTGGAATAGTTGGCGAATGTAACATACAGTATGCATTAGATTCTGATTCTGATAGATATGTTGCAATTGAAATTAATCCGCGTCTCTCACGTTCATCAGCTCTTGCAAGTAAAGCAACTGGTTATCCACTTGCATACATGTCTGCAAAAATTGGATTGGGATATAATTTATCTGAACTTGTAAATAGAATCACAAAAAGTACTACTGCTTGTTTTGAACCATCTCTTGATTACATTGTATGTAAACACCCAAGATGGGACTTTTCAAAATTTGAACTCGCAAACCGTAAACTCGGAGTTACCATGAAATCTGTTGGTGAAGTTATGGCCATTGGTAGAACCTTTGAGGAATCTTTACAAAAAGCAATCAGAATGCTTGACATTGGAAATGATGGACTTGTATTGAATCGTACAAATGGGCAAAAATACACTGAAGAGGAAATTGAATACAAACTTTCACACCATGATGATCAAATATTGTATCATGTTGCAATTGCATTAAAAATGGGAATTTCAGTAAATAGAATTTACAAACTATCTGCAATTGATCCTTGGTTTATTGAAAAAATACAAAATATTGTAGATACTGAGGCCAAACTCCAAGAATCTGAACTTAACGAATCTATGATGTGGGAAGCAAAGAAAATGGGGTTTTCAGACAAACAAATTGCCAAATCCAAGAACAAAGAACCTGATGAAATCCGTCAAACACGCAAGAAATTAGGCGTAATTCCATCAGTAAAGCAGATTGATACTTTGGCTGCAGAGTGGCCTGCTGTTACAAACTACCTATATCTCACTTATGGTGGCAATACTAATGACATCTCAGTTCCTGTCGATGAAAAAGGAATAATTGTTGTTGGGGCTGGTCCATATAGAATTGGAAGTAGTGTAGAATTTGATTGGGGTACGGTAAACATGGTATGGGGGTTACAAGAAAATGGGGAGAAAAATGTTTCAGTAGTTAATTGTAATCCTGAAACTGTTTCGACTGATTATGATATTTGTACAAGATTATACTTTGAAGAACTAACTCAAGAACGCCTTCTTGATATTACTGAATTTGAAAATCCAAAAGGTGTGATTACTTGTGTTGGTGGACAAACTGCAAATAATTTAACTCCTGGTCTTGCACAACGTGGAATAAACATACTGGGAACAAGTGCAATAGATGTTGATAGGGCGGAAGATCGTTCTAAATTTAGTGCTGAACTTGACAAACTACACATACAACAACCAAAATGGCAAGCATTTTCAAATCTTAATGAAGCAAAAAGTTTTGCACAAGAAGTTGAATTCCCCGTAATTGTTAGACCTTCTTACGTTTTGTCTGGAGCTGCAATGAAAGTTGTTTGGTCTCAAGATGAACTCAAAACATACGTCAAAGAAGCAACAGATGTTTCTCCTGATCATCCTGTTGTAATATCAAAATTTATGTTAAATTCACTTGAAGTTGATGTTGATGGAATTAGTAATGGGAAAGAGGTAGTTATTGGTGCAATAGTCGAACACATTGACTCAGCTGGTGTACACTCTGGTGATGCAATGATGTGTATTCCTCCATGGAGATTAAACAACAAAATTATTGAAACAATTAACGATTATACTAAAAAAATTGCATTAACATTTAATGTAAAGGGACCGTTTAACTTACAATTCCTAATACATGATGATCATGTCTATGTCATTGAGCTTAACATCAGAGCTTCTAGGTCTATGCCATTTGTCTCAAAACTGGTCAAAACAAACTTAATTTCACTAGCATCTAAGGCTATTTTGGACAAACCTTTGCCTAAAATACCTGAAAACAAATGGCAAAAGATCACCAACTATGGAATTAAAGTGCCCCAATTTTCATTCATGCAATTAGATGGTGCAGATATTGCATTAGGTGTTGAAATGCAATCTACTGGAGAAGCTGCTTGTTTTGGTGATAGCTTCTATGATGCATTATCAAAAGGTCTGACTTCAGTTGGATATAATCTCCCTAACAAAGGAACTGCACTTGTAACTGTTGGAGGTGCAACAAATAAAGAAAAACTTTTGCCAAGTATTGCAAAACTCAAACAGTTAGGATTCAAAATTTTAGCAACAGAACATACTGCTGAATTTTTTGAAGAAAAACTTGGTGATATTGAAATTGTACATAAAATTTCAGAACCAGAAAGAAAACCAAATATATCTGATTTACTTTATGAGAAAAAAATAGACTTTATCATAAATATTCCAAGTACACTATCTTTGGAAAAATATGTGGGAATGCTTGATGATGAATACCAGATACGACGAAAATCCTTGGAGTTGGGAATTCCTGTTTTGACAACTCTTGAGTTGGCAGATTCTTTTGTTAAAACTTTGGAATGGCTTAAAGATAACAAACCTACAATAGATCCTATTGTTCCTTACGACAAGTATGAATAAATCTTTGAAATTTTAAGAAAGTTGGTTTTGAAATTTTTTAAAAGATCAAGGTTATACGAGTGTAAATTATGAATAATTTATTGAATAAAGATCCTGATCGAATTGAACAATTAGTATCTGAAAAACGTGTAAAATTACATCTTTTTGAGCCTAGTAAAAGAAAAATTTGGACTGTTGTGGGAAAAGGTGGGGAACATTGGGTGGATCCTGATAGTTGTTTTTGTTCTTGTCCTGGATTTTATTTTGGTTCTATTAATGGAAAAACTTCTTGTTATCATTTAGATTCAATTGAATTTGCTAAAAACAAAAATAAGATTGAACAAATAATTTTTTCTGATGAAGAATTTTCTGATTTTTTATCTGGTTTAATTTCTGATTTATAAAAATTAGTTATTAGAATGTATTATTAAGTAGAAATTTAGTTCATTATTATGAATGATGAAAAACTAAATTTAGAAATTGAAAAAATTGCTAATCTTATGGTTCATGATGATGTATCGTCAGATGAACAGGATGTAACAAAATTAGAAAAATATAAAGATCAAATTAAAGTTGATTGCGATCTTGATGATGAGGAAGCTATGAAACTCGTTTATGAAACACTAGTTTATAGAAAATTAAAAAGCTCAGATTCTAGTGACATGCTAGAAAAAGGCACTGATTTTGGTGCTGGATTTAGTTAATCTTATTCTAATGAAATAGATTCAACATCTTCTTTTGAAACACCTTTCCACAATCCAATCATGCCTTCAGGCTCTACTTCTTCAACTTTAGTTATTTGTTGAATCTTGATCTGATTTGGTGCTGGACCTGGTGGCCATAATTGAACCATGTAGTCCCCAACATTACCAACTTTTTTTGGTGCTCCCATAGTGATCTTTGCTTCAGAACAACCTTTTGCAATTAAAACATCTGTTGCCTTTTGTTTGAGATCCATTTTTCCATGCAAGAAAAGAAAAAAATCCTTCTGTGTATCAATTTCTGTCATGAAATTACTGAATTTTTAAACTAAATCAACCTTTCCTGATCTCTTACCTTCCAAAAAGGGTTAAATTACAATAAACAAGATTCCAACTATGAAAATATTTACTGTTGGCAGCAAATCTTTTGTAACAAGCTTTCAATTGGCAGGAATTCCCGGAATAATTTCTGAAACTCCTGATAAGGCTCTAACAGAAATTACAAAATTAACTGATGATTCTGATGTGGGATTAGTTTTAGTCAGTGATGATATTACTGCAGCAATAAATGATGAATTAACTGCTCTTAGAGCACAAAAATCTACTCTTGTTTTTGCCTTACCTGCAACTGGAAGTGAAAAAACTGAAGTTGATTATAGAGTAATGTTGAAAAAGATTCTCGGCGTCTAGAGATAAATTAGTTAAACACACCACGCAGACATCCCAATTTTTCAATTCACTTTCTCCGTTTTAAAAAATAGTTTTTCTAATTCCAACAATTACAATAGCTGGAATCCCAAGATACATTCCAAGGTTTAATGCAATAACTGAAATTCCAATACTCAAAACTTCAGATTCAGAATTGGCATTCTCCATTAGAGATAGTGAACTAATCATCGGAGTAATTGCAAGCTTGACTGCTTCTTTAAACATTGGATGTTCTCTTTCCATGTCAGCAATGGTTGGTGAAAATGAATAGTAGATATCATTGAATGTTCCCATGAATGCAGTTCCAGATTCTGTGTTTAGTAATTGATTATCCCTTAACTCTCTGAGTTGTTGAACTTGTGATGCCATTTCTGAACCATATGTTGCAGTTGCAATTAGACAACCTCCTCCCACAGGAGTGGGAGCAGAATTAGATAAACAATTGTCAGTAATGTACACTTCTCCAAAGTTTGTTTCAGTAGAACCTTGTGATATTATTTTTTGATTTTGAATTACAAAAAGTTCCAAGTAACCCTCTTGTGTTAGTTTTTGAATTTTTGCACCAAATAGAGATTGACGTCCTAAATCAGAATTACATTCAAAAATAATGTCATCATCATTTTGACCCGATATTTCTGTAAACTCTATATTTGAAGATTGAAATGCACCTGCCCATTCTGTATCTGAAAATATCAATAATTTTGCTTGCCCATCAGGTATTTTTTCATTTAATTCAGATTGTACAGTTTGCTCTATTGACTGAGTTTGAATCGTAACTGCAGGTTGTGAAAACATATGTGTGCCAACAATAGATAATTCATCGTTTGATCTTTTGAAAGGAATTGTGATTGTTCTGTCATAAGGAGTAATGGTCTCTTCATATGAAGCAAGTTGCATTCCTCGAATAAACACTTCAAAATCAGTATCTTCAGAACCAATTTTTGCATCAATAATAGCTCTAGGTAATGTAATGATTAATTCTCCTCTGGCCCTTGCATCAATAGAAATGAGTAGAGATGTGTTCTCTGAATCTAATTCAAAGTTTAAAACTTCGCCCCCCCGAATACTATAATCAAAATCTTCAAATTGTTGTGCAAAAACATTTGGAACCATAATTCCAATCATGATTAATGCCACTGCTACAATTGTAAATGTCAGTTTCAATATCCTCTTCAAATATGTCCAATATTTATGAAATTACTTAATTTCTGTGACTAGTACTTTGGAAATAATTCTAATTTCTGTACCTTGATATATTTAAAAATTAATTCAAAATCTGTATATCTAATTTAATCTACTTATACTCAATTTCTTAAAGTTATACCATGAAAACTGCTTCAGTTAAAGGGCCATCTATTATTTCAGTTGATGAAACTGAAAAACCTGTTTTGAATTCTGGTGATATTTTAGTTCAAATGCATGCATGTGGAATATGTGGTTCTGATTTGGAAAAAGTGTTTGGTCAATATGGTCAACCTTCAA